>Ga0137459_1000051_pt1 | contig 38063 bp, 36 predicted proteins | sample EasRivERMGT700_2_FD_104908 | JGI IMG/M metagenome (GOLD analysis project Ga0137459, IMG submission 104908) | Soil microbial communities from meander-bound floodplain in the East River, Colorado, USA - East River MetaG ERMGT700_2 | ecosystem: Environmental > Terrestrial > Soil > Floodplain ...
GCGCTACCCGACCCGCTCCCCGAGACCGCGCGCATCGAGCCGATCAAGGCCGACTCGCAGGCGTTCATCCATCTCGACACCAATCGCTACTCGGTGCCCAGCGACTACGCGTCGCGTATCGTCGGCGACGGATCTCCAGCGTTGCCGGCGTGATCGATCGGCGCGATCCGCAGCTTTAGCGACTTCGTGGTCGCCGGAAGATCGAAGTTGCGCGGCGCGCACATCGAGCGACGTCCGAGGGTCAGCCGGTCATGCCATGCCGGGATGATCGCGAGCAACCGCGACGAGTCGAGCTTGCCGTCGGCTGGCCAGATCGCGAACGCGATCGAGCCGGGGTCCGTGACGTCATCCTTGACGGCAGCGGCGCCCTCGGCGATCTCGATGGCCGCCCACGGATCGCTCGTCGAGCAATTGCAGCACACCGCCGGCGCATGGACGTACTTGACCCGGCTGGGCGGGCACCGCTTCCCCGCAGCGCGCCGACGCGGCATCATCGGGGCGATGGCCTCGCCGAAGTCCGACAACCAGCTCCACGGCATCACCCTCGAGAAGATGGTGACCGACCTGGTCACGCACTACGGCTGGGCCGAGCTCGGCCAGCGCATCCCGATCCGCTGCTTCACCTTCGACCCGAGCGTTGCCTCGAGCCTCAAGTTCCTTCGCAGGACGCCGTGGGCACGCGACAAGGTCGAGCACCTGTACACGTTCATGCTCCGCGAGCGCGCCCGCAGCATGCCCTGACCCCGATGGCTCGCGGGCCTCCGCACAGATCCGAGCATCGGTCGCCCTGTGATTCTCCACGGGCGGGTCGTTTGGCTATCCCGGTCGACTGGTGAGCCAGGTCGCAACCTCGCGGGCAAAGCGATCGAGATCGCCAAGCCCCCACGTGGATGCTGCATGCGTCGCAGCGACGTCGATCCCGGCGTAGCCGTGCGCGACGACATTGCGGAAGCCGACGGCCCTCCGCATCGCGGTCGCGGTTGCTTATGGCGAACGGTAGCACTCGGCCACGCCCGTGCGGCCTGTCCGAGATCCGGACGATCTTCGGACATGAAGACATGAAGTCAACCCCGGTCCGGTCCGTCCCCGCGCGGATCGCGGTCCGCGTAGTACGCCACGGTGACGACGCGCTCGCGCGGATCGCGGTCCAGCGTGCCGAACGTGTAGCGCTGCTCGCGGTAGACGTCGTCGACGCCGGCATCATGCCTGGACTGCGGTCTTGACCTCCACCCCCCAGGCGGCCACGCTGTGGCTTACATGCTCGCGTTGCGAACCAGCCCGGCCGGCTTTCCGATGGCACCGAGCGTCGAGGAATGGGAGGCGCTCTCGCCTGCCGAGCGCGCCGCGGTTGCAGCGGCGCTCCCCGGGGAGGTCACCGACTCCGAGATCGCGATGCCCGAGGGCGAGCGACACTTCCAGGCCAAGATCCGCGCGCTGGATGCGCTACGCGGCTACTTCACGCGGCAGCGACGCCGGATCTATCTCGCCGCCGAGATGCCGACCTACTACCCCGCCGAGCCGCGCTTCGCGCCGGATCTGTTCGCGGTGCTCGACGCCGACCATACCGTGCGCGACAAGTGGGTGATCAGCGCCGAGGGCAAGGGGCTCGACTGGGTGCTCGAGGTCCACGTCGGCGGTGACCGCAAGAAGGATGCGGAGCGCAACGTCGTACGCTATGCGCGACTCGGGATCCCCGAGTACTTCCTCTACGATCGCGGCAGCAATCGGCTCGCCGTGTATCGGCTGGCTGCGCCGGATGCGAAGGTCTACACCGCAGTCTTGCCGAACCACGGGTTGTACGAGTCACGCGTGCTCGGTCTCGAGGTCCAGGTCGAGAATGACCGGCTCCGGTTCTACGCGGGCACCGCGCTGCTGCTCGAGAGCGAGGAGCTCATCGCACGTATCCAGGACATGTGCGATACAGCCCAGCAGCGCGCCGAGGAGGCAGAGCAGCGCCGCGACGAGGAGAAACGGCTTCGCGAGGAGGCGGAGCAGCATCGCGAGAAGGCGGAGCAGCTTCGCGAGGAGGCGGAGCAGCTTCGCGAGGAGGAAAAACGGCTCCGCGAGGAAGCGGAGCAAGCGGTCGCGCGGTTGCGGGCAGAGCTCGAGCGCCTCAAGCGGTGAGGTCGACGCAGTCGCCGATTGCGTGCGAACCTGCCCACATCTTGCCCGGTGTCAGGGCGCTGCGCGAACCGTCCGAGCCAGTACGTACCCGACGGGAAAGCAGTGCATCGGACGCGTCGCGCGCAGAGGCCGTCCCGCCAGGAGCACGCCCAGTCCGTTGACGCCCGGCCAGTGGTGCACCCGATCCACGCCCCCACCAACCTCACGACACACGCTTGCTCCGAAGACCCAAAGTTCTCCCACCTGCCCCGCAGCGCGTTCTGGCTGCGCGCAAACATTTTGTGGAAGTGCTCGCCTTCCACTCCCGTGTGGCGACGAACGCCGCCGCCGCCGAAACCCAGCTGCTTTGTCCTTGACGCCGGGCGGCGACTCTATCGCATCGCAACAGTGCTGGTCGAACCGCGGCCCCGACATTACAATCCCACGGTGGACCTCACCGCGCCCGCCGGCGCCACCGACGAGAAGGAGACAGCTCGCGCGGGGCTGCTCCTGCTCGGCATCTGCCTGCTCGGCGCGGCCCTGCGCGCGGCCCACCTCGGCCACGCCTCGCTCTGGATCGACGAACTGACCAGCTGGAGCCTCTCGCACCACGCGTCGCTCGCCGAAGTGCTGAGCGACGCCCGCCGCGACTTCCATCCCCCCGGGCACCTGGTCATCCTCTACTGGACGCAGCGGCTGCTCGGCGACAGCGAGGCGAGCCTCCGCCTGCCCTCGCTCGTGGCGGGCGTCGCTTCGCTCCCGCTCCTGTTCGCGCTCGGCAAGCGGCTCTTCAACCCCGGGGTCGGGCTGCTCGCCGCCGCCATGCTCGCCGGCTCGTTCGCGTGAGTGCAATACAGCCGCGAGGGGCGCGTCTACGCGCTGCTCCTCTGCGCGAGCATCGCCTGCGGCTGGTCGCAGGCGGGCCTGCTCGAGCTGCTCCGCGCCAAGCGGCCGATGCGCGCCGCGCCGCTGCTGCTCGCCATCCTCTGCGCCGCCGCCGCCTGCTGGCTCCACTACTTCGGCCTCTATCTGGTGATCCTCCAGGGCTGCTTCGCGCTCCTGCTCTGCCGCCGCGATCGGCGCGCGCTCCTCTGGCTGCTGGTTGCCGACTGCGCCGTGTTCCTCCTCTTCCTGCCCTGGCTCCCCGAGCTCTGGCTCTCGCTCGAGGTCGGCGGCTCGAGCTGGATCCAGCCCCCGCCCGCGTCGATCCTCCTCGACGAGTTCAAGTTCTTCTTCAACGGTTCGACGCTGCTCGCGCTCTGCGCGCTGCTCCTCATCGGCGCGCGGCTGCTGCAGCTGGGCCGCGCCGCCTTCCGGGAGCGGCGCCAGCCCCCCGGCGCCGAGCTGGCGCTTGCGCTCTGGCTGGTCGTGCCGCTGGCGATCGTCTTCGCCTACTCGCGCCTCGTCTCACCGCTCCTGACGTTGCGCAACCTGCTCATCTGCGCGCCGGCCGCCTATCTCCTGGTCGCGCAGGCGGCCTCGGCGCTGCTGCGCGGGCGGGCGCGACCGGTGCAAGCGGCGGCGCTGCTGCGGCGTCCTACCGGAACCGCCGGCTTTTTGCCGTATGCGATCGGTGGGGTCCGCCCATACAATCCCACACCATGAGCCTCGCCGAAGTCGTGTGCTGTACAGCACTTGTCGCGACCCTGATCGTGGGCTGCAAGGGTTCCTCCAGCTCGCAGCCGGACGCCGCTTCCTCGAAGACGTGCGATTCCGGCGCCAAGGAGTGCCGAGCGGACGGCCTCTACACCTGTGGCGCGGGCAACGTCTTCGAGCTCACCGAGTCATGCGCGAGCTGCGACGCGTCTCCTGTTCCCCATTGCGCCGTCGGGTGCGCCACACCGGGCGTCACCTCGATCTGCGAGGGGGACTCGGTCAAGGACTGCGCGACCGGCATGACCAAGGGCTGCGAGACGGGCACCTGCCTGCCATCGGGCAAGGAAGCGGTCTGCGCGACCAAGGCCGGGATATCGACCTGCCAGGGCCGCCGCGCCGACGGGACGCAGTACGTGCTCGCGTGCGCCGACGCGAACGGCGTCTCGACCACCCAGGCCTGCGACCGCCGCACGGGCGACTGCGTGACGGCGGAGTTCGATTGCGCGGAGCTGACCTCGGTCCCCGCCACCAAGTACGCCTGCGATGCCTCCTCGGGCAACTACTACAGCTCGTGCGCCGCCGGCCAGCCGACCGCGCTCGCGTGCAGCACGGCCTCGAGCTGCGCGAACGACGGCTCCACCAGCTGCTACACCGCTCCGACGGCAGGCGTGGCGTGCGGAGGCCCGACCGTCTGCTACCCCGGGCTGCACTGCACGCAGCTCGGTGCGGCCGGCGCGACCTGTGTCCAGCCGGCCGGCCAGCTCGCCTGCAACAGCACCGACGTGCTTGCCGTGTGCACCGACGTTGATACCGGCGTGGCGTGCGTCAACGGCGCCGTCTGGTTCTGGAAGCAGCTCACGACGTGGGGCGGCTCGTGCACCAGCAACCACATCTCGCTCCCGGCCGGCGGTACCTGCATCCCCGGCCTCGCCGACTGCCAGCAAGGACTCGAGTGTCACCGCTCGCGATACGACATCGCCGGCACCTGCCGCGCGCCGCTGCCGAACGCACCGGCCGAGTGCACGCTCACCGGCCAGCTATCGACGGGCCGCAGCTGCATCTACGACTGGCACGCGTGCCGCGACGGCCGCTACTACGACGTCGATTGTCGGGTGGTGAACATCGCCGGCAACATCCTCACGCTGTGCGACTGCTCGGTCAACGGCACCAAGACCACCAGCTTCAGTGGCGACGCGATCTGCAACGTGACGACCACCGGCATGCTCGACGCCCAGGCGATGGCGAGCTGCGGCTGGACGGTCACGACGGTGGACGTCTCGCAGAACTGACCTGCGCCGCGCGCCGTGTCATGTTCGACGCATGAAGCTGCTCGTGCTTGCGGCCATGCTCGTCCTTGGTCGCGTCGCTCACGCCACCGGTCCCTGTGAGAACACCGGCCCCCGGTACGATCCGCCAGAGCTGTTCGACGCCAAGACGCAGTCTTTCGCGATCCCAGCGTCGCAACCCTGGTGTGATGTTACGGTGGACGGTGAGGTGCTCCCGCCGGGCGAGCTCCGCACCGGCGCTGTGATAGACGAGATCCGCGGCGCGGTTTCATTCGTCGAGCTGCGCGATGTCAATAACCACGTCATCGCCATCCTGTCCGTGGCGCGCGGTGCCGATGCCGAACACCTCGAGCAGGCCGTCGGTGTGTTCGAGGCCGTGCCGTCTGGCAAGCTCCACGCGACGCTCCTGGCCCGGGGCTATGCACCGCTTGTCACCCGAGCCAAGGATTGCAAGCTGAGCACCGCATGGACGGATGTCGAGGCGGGGCGCGGCTGGCGCGGCGCAACGCTGCAACTCGATGTCCAGCGCAGCGGGAAGCGGCTCCTGCGCTCTCCGCTCGGCAAGGGCTCCATCGAGCGCCGTGGCGATCAGTTCATCCGCGCACATGTGCTCGCGAAGCAGGCCAGCCTCGCCGTGTTCGCGATCATCCCGTCGTGCGCCGGCCCGCCGCCTGGGTACTTCGGCCCCGACGACGACGGCGATTGCTATCACGTCAACATGCCGGTCGCGACGCTGCTCGATGCCAAGACCTCTCCGTCGCTCGCGGCCTGCTTCTGACGACGCGCGCAGGCTCAAGCACCACGACGCGGCGACGCTCGAGGCATACCTCAATCTCGACACAGCCGGCTGATCAGCAGCGCGCGCGGGCGGCGCTGCCCGTCGACGACCGGCACGAAGTTGAGCGCAACGTAGGCGCATACGTAGGGGGGTGTGACGTGAAGCGGATGTTACTGTTGCTATTTCTGGCCTTGTGGGGCCTTGAATCGCCTGCCGCTGCCAGTCCCGGCGCTGACACGAAGCAGCCTGTGGCTCGGCCACTCGCGGCCTCTGACGGAGCCCCGGTGCCCCAACCCGCCGCCGCGATAGGTGCCAAACCCACCGAACGGCGGCTCTTCAGTGACTCCACAGAGGCCAGCTCGTTTCTGTGGAACGACTGGAACCGGTTCCAGGAGAACTACCACCCCAACTACCTTGCTGATGACGACCCCACCACCGGCTGGGCCGAAACTTACGGACGATCCCCCTGAGCCGCCGGTTGAGCGCCGGACGACAGCCTGACGGAAACTGTCGCGAGTTTCCGCCGAACCTGCGGCGATGGACAACGCACCGTCGACGTTGCATGGTGCCGACCCCCGCGATGAGGTCGATCTCGCCATGAGCATCATCCGACACCGATCCTGGCAGCGGGTGCGTTCCGGACGCTCTCGGGTCGTCGCGGCGCCGCCGCGGCCTCGCCTCCTGACCCGCGCGCTCGACCTGCTCCTTCGTCGCAAGGCGCCGCTCAGCGGGGAGCAGCAGGACCGCCTGTACCGGTTGTTCGCCGGCTTGCTTCACGCGCGTCCCAAGCTCCTGCCCAGCGCCTCGCGCATCCCCGGCGCAGATCAGCACTTCCTGTTGAGCGAGTTTGCCAATCCACAGCTGCGCCGCCACGACGGCTTCGAGCTCGCCGTGTTCGATGCGCGGTCGGCGACGTATTACCGGATGCCGCGTGCGCTCGCCGTCGGCCACGGCGAGGTGGCGCCGGGCGCCCATGCGCTGCGGCTCGATCACTGGAACCTGCCGGGAGCACGTTACCTGCAGGTGCAGAAGACGCAGACCGGCTGCCTGCGCGTGGCCTCGATCGCCGCCTCGGCGACGCCAGGCGTCGCGTACCGGCGGCTCGCCGCGCACCACCTCGACTACGCCAAGCTGTCCCTCGAGCTCGAGGAGCAGATCCACCGCTGCTTCGTCTGGCACCTGCTGAGCCTGGAACACGCGCCGACGCTGGTCGCGGCCCCGGATCGGCTGACCCTGCAAGACTGGCTCGACGAGTGTGCCGGGCTCGGGCCGCGACTGGCCCACATCGCCACCGACTGCCGCAAGCGTCTCACGCTGACGAGAACGGCGTCGTGAATCGCCACGCCCACGCCGGTCCATTGCCATCGCCTCAGTCCGGATCGGGCACGGTCCCTTGGCCGACGCCACGCTTGCCGAGCATCTGCACGACGACACCGCAGATCAAGGCCCATGCTGCACCCGCGGTCCAGCCCGCAAGGACATCGGTTGGGTAATGCACGCCGAGGTAGAGCCGGCTGATCCCGATGATGGCGGTCAGGGACGCGCCGGTGGCGACGGCAAACACGCGCAGCCGCCGCGTGGGCAGGACGCGAGCGACCAGGACGCCAAGCGTCAGGTACAGCGCCGCCGAGATCATCGAGTGCCCGCTCGGGAACGATAGGCCCCCCGGCGGATCGAACGGCGTGACCACCGTCGGGCGCGGGCGCTCGTAGAATCCCTTCAAGAGGGTCATCCCGATCAGCGTGCCCCCCGCGCAGGCGACCATCAGGAGCGCGTGGCGCCAGCGGCCGGCGAGTGCGAAGAACAAGGTCGCGATGAGGACGACCAGCGTGGTCACGGCGCCCGAGCCAAGCGCCGAGATGTGCATCACGGCTGCCTCGACCGCGGGCGGCCCGATCGGATCCGCTGGCGAGTTGCGCAATGCGAGGAGGATCGCGTTGTCGATCCGATCGGTTTCGCCCTCCGAGATCTCGTTCCCGATCTTGAGGAACGCGAGGGCGAGGACGCCAATCGCGAGCATGGCTGCGACGACTCGCAGGTCGCGCACGCGCAGAACGTCGCGCCGGGCGCGCAGCCATGCCTTGATCGTCATGTGTCGAGGGTACGTCACTTCACCACGGGACGATCCCCCGGACGGGACGATCCCCGGCGATCCCTGACCATCCCGATGCCCGCGATCCGAACATGCCGGGTGCAGACCCGTCGCGCACCCTCGTCGTGCCGAACGACATCCATGCAAGCTACTTGATGTTGTCACTCCACGACTTCCCACCAGACATGGCCGCTGGCGTCACGGCGCGAGGCGCAGCACGACGCCGAGCGGGTTCGCGGGGCCGAGGATCGGCACGCCGAAGTCGAGCACCGCCGACATCGAGAGCACGACGTAGAGGTCGCCGTCGGGGCCGTAGGTGACGGTGGAGGTCGTGTCGCGGCCGGGCCCGGAGTACACGTGGCGCCAGCGCGGGGCGCCGGTCGCGGCGTCGAAGCTCGCGACCAGGCCGTCGAAGCCGCCATCGGAGGTGCCGCCGTCGATCGGCCCGGTGAGCGATCCGGCGATCGTGACGTGGCCGGCCTTGTCGACGGCGATGCCGCTGACCGAGTCATCGGTGGTCGAGCCCAGCGAGATCGCCCAGATCACGCTGCCGTCGCGACCGTTCAGCTTCGCCACGAAGATATCGCTGCCGCCGGCCGAGGTCAGCGTCGTGGTGCCGAACGCGACCGCGTCGCTGAACGCGCCGCCGACATAGACGTCGCCGTCGCCGTCGATGGCGAGCCGCGGATCGCGATCGATCCCCGGGCCACCGAACTGCTTGGCCCAGATCCCGACGCCGTTCGTGTCGAGCTTGGTGACGAAGCAGTCGAGCGACGGCGCCGTCGCGGACGTGGCGACGAGCGGCGCGGTCGGCCCGCCGAACGCGAGCGTGTCGTCGAAGAAACCGGCGACGTAGACGTTGGTATTGGTCGCGGCGATCCCGCTGGCCTCGTCGCGCCCGGGCGCACCGTAGTGGGTCGTGAGCAGGACCTGGCCCGTGAAGCTGTTGAGGCGGGTCAAGAACACGTCGCGATACCCGGCGCCGTTGACCGTGGCGCCATTCCACGTCGTGCTGTCCTCGAAGAAGCCGGCGGCGTACAGCGAGGCATCGGGCGTCAGGGCCTCGACGATGATCTTGTCCTCGCCCGGGCCGACGAGGCGTTGCACCCAGCCGGGGCTCGACGGCCCATAGCGGCCGATGTAGCCGTCGGCGCCCACGCCGCCGCCGCCGTTCACGACGCCGAGCCCGAGATCGATCATCGCGCCGTACGACACGCCGAGCACGAACGGGATCCCCTGCGCGTCGACGGTGCCGAGCGCGTAGACCGTCCCGTTGGCGTGGCCGTGGTGGATCGCATACTGGAACGCCGCATCGGCCGTCGCGTAGCTCGCGAGCGCCATGTCGGTGCTGCCCGTCGGCAGGATCATCCCGCCGCCGAGGTCCATCGGCACCACGAAGTAGCCCGACACCGCGACGCCGGCGTTGCCGACCGCGAGGCCGGCCGGGTACATGTTCGACAGCGAGCGGACCCAGCGGTACGAGCCCGGCGCGGCGGTCGCGCCGTCGCCCGCCGTCGCCCCGCCGTCGCCGGTCGTGAACTGAGCCTCCCGCACGCTGCAGGCCGAGGACACGAGGATCAACGCGATGGACAAGCGCAAAGGCACAGCTCCCGGCCATGACAGCCGCATGGGACGCCTCGAGAATCGACGACTCCTGAGACGAAATCCATCGCGAGCGTCCATCATGATGCCTCGCTCCGCGCGATCAGGCTCTCGACGTGTACGCGGGTGCGTACCTGTCAGCCGCGTTCAGGTGGTGAACGCACCGCCATCGCGCCGGCCGGACGTCCCCGGGTCGATCCCCACGATATCGCGCGCGCTCAGTTCGCGCGCAGGTAGTTGATCGTCTGCGTCGTGCCGGTGGGGTTGTGCGTGACCGTCACGCCTCCCTGCCCGTTGTACGTCGAGTGCAACACGTTGCCATTGGCCCACTCGCCGCCGGCATAGGGGCCGAATGGTGCGATCGAGTAGTCACTGTCGCTCATGAAGAACGTGATGCCCTCCTGCCAGAACAGAGATGGTGTCATTGCCGGTCGGGCTGAGGCCACCCGAGCTGCCGCTGAGATCGGTCTCCCAGGAGCCATTCAGCGCCCAGCTGTAGGCGCACGAGGATCCGGAATCGGCTGTGTTGCACGCGCGGCCGGCGTACGACACCGACCAGCACACGCCGCAACCGTTAGGACCGATGGTCGAGCCACAGGCGACCGAGCAACAAAGCGTGTTGTTGTTACAGAGCTGCGACCCCGGCCGGCAGGACGGCGCCGCGTTGCATAGCTGGTTTGGCGGATTGTAGGTTCCGCCGGTCAGGCAGGTCGGCGCGCCCGGGCAGTCGCGCTGGCTGAGCGTGTTGAGTCCGCCGCAGCAGCGGTACTCGAACGTCGTGTTACCCGAACCCCACTGGCAACACGCTTCGGTGGTGCCGCCGCCACAGCCACTTCGCGTGCACGCGCCATAGGCACGCTCGCCGGTCGCCTCGCTCGGCTCGAGCACCGCGCCGAACGTGATCCCCCAGCGCGCGAGCGGTCCCGCCACGTGCGGATCCAGCACGAACGCCTGCACCTGCGCATCCGAGAGCAGCGGCAGCTGCCGCGGCTCGTAGCCGGGGCTCACATGCTCTGCGTGTTGGCCGTCAACGTCGATCACGAGCTGCCGCCCGCAGACCGTGGCTTCCTCGTCGATCGGACGCACCTCGCCGAGGCGCAATGTCAAGCCCGCGATCTCCTGCCCTGCGCCGTCGATGCCGGAGACACGGAGCATGCGGCTCGCCTGTTCCGTGACGACGAATCGCGCGATGCCCAGGTCCTTGTTGCCGAGCTCCGCGTTACTGGAGCAGGCACTCACTGTGGCTGCGATCAGGAGGCTCGCGGTCTTGATGGTGTTGAATCCTGCACGATACGACATCACGCAGACCATACAGTACATGCGGCGGGCGATGTCAACTGTCGCGCGCGTCGGCCGCCCGGTGCGTTCGACCCGACGATGCCTCGCGAGCCCCCAGCGAAGCGATCATCGAACAAGCCGTGCTGCGCGAGCTCGACGATCGGTCGCAGCCGGCCGCCTCGTTCCCGCCTGCCTTCACCTGGGGATGCACGAGCCACGGCGAGACCCCGGTGGTGATGAACGTCTACGAGCAGAACGATGCCACCGGTTCCGAGCTCTGGTCGATCCGGGGCGACAAGGTGAGACGGCGTGGTAGTCGCTGGTCATCACCGCCCGACGAGTGGACCTCGACCTACCACTTCGAGATCGGTAACCACGGTGATTTCGATGGCGATGGCTTCGATGACTCGATCATCGAGGAGCACTTCAGCCACCCCGGCGGCTATGGGGCTGGACTTAATTAACGCGGCCACTTCCCTGCGCGATCTCGACGTTAATCTCCGCCAAACGACCAGGTTAATTAGATCCAGCCCCTATGTGCAGCGGAAGATCAACCTCGGCGGCAGCGATCGCGTGGTTCCGAGCAACCTCGTGCTGCGTGCCGCGGATGGCACGCGCGACGGGCTCGTGCGCTTGCGTCCGTTCGCGGTTCCCACGCCGGCTCCGGGTCCGTGCGAACGCGTCTCGCCGGATAGCTGCCTGCCTGGGCCGCCGCCAGCGGGCTGGCTGCCGAGCGACGCGACCGGCAGCTGGGACTGGGAGCACCAGCCGCCGCAGGTGCTGGTGTGGCGCGGCACCCGGTTCGTCCCGCTCGCCGGCGCCGCCATCGCCACGATCGTCGCCGAGACCGCCGCCCAGCGCGCCGCCCTGAGGTGACGGTCAGATCGGCTCAGCGTCCGTCCCTGACGGGTCTCGACCACGACACGCGTTGCGCCGAGAACTGAGCCTGGTGGAACCTCCGACCTCTGCAAGGAGCGCATCGATGGGCTTGTTAAGTGGTTGAGAGGAATCGAGCCTGGGCTCGGCGAAAAGGATTCGATTAGAATTTATATGGCAATGGGACGTGTCCTCAACTTCTTCGTTACATTGGACGTCCTACTCGAAAACAAAACACTCGATGACAAGATCGTCCGCACGTTCTTCAGAGAGTCGTATCTATATTGGGTAAATTTATTAGATCTTGTTCAAGCAAAAGCGAGGACGACAATGGAAAAGGGAGATGAATGGAGGAAGCCATCATGGCTGAAGAGAGATCTCCGCTGTCTCCAGCAGTTTTCGCTCCTGGAACCCAACATTAGTTGAGTGTTTGGCTACCTCCTCAATATGACACAAACCACTGGATCGCGTTGACTGGATCCCCGATCTCACGCAGGTGCCGAGTCCGCGCACCGCTCGGGATCTCCCAGATCGATGCATCGCCGCCTGCGCTGCCGGTCGCGAGACGCGGGCCGGTCGAATCAAAGCTCAGCGTGCGAATGTGCGGCCCGGCGATCACGAGCGCCTCCGACCAGGTGCTCACGTCGAACACGCGGACGTCATCGCCTCCGCTCGACGCGAGCCACCGGCCGTCTGAGCTGATCGCGAGCGCCGGTCCCCCCGACGCGTCGTTGTGTAGCTCGGCGAGCGGTGCACCGCTGGCGGAGTCCCAGACGTGCGTCACCGAGCCCGTCATGTCGATGGCGGCGACGAGCTTGGTGTCGGGCGAAAGCGCCGTGGCGTAGTAGCGCCTCGGCGTACCATCGTGCCTCAGCTCGCACACCAGCGCGCCCGTGGTCGTGTCCCAGATCCGCACGGCGCCGTCACCGCTGCCGGTGAGCCGCCCTCGCCGATCCGCTCGCGAAGGACAAACTCTCCAATTTTCCGCCCGGAAAGATCGTCATTGTTTTTGTCCGTCAGCCGCCGGAGCGACCGTAACACCTGCGATCCGAAGGTGGCTTGACTGCGTGGAGAAAGTGCAGGGGCAGATTGGCAAATGAGCTTCGATCCGTCCACATAATCGATGCTGCAAGCGAGCGGGCCCCAGCGGGTTGCGCGCCGGTACCATTGACGGGACCGTACGTCCCGCGCGAGCTTCACGATAAAGCAAGAGGAGCACGCGTGACCTACGATGAGTTCAAGCAGGCGTGGATCGGGGCGCTTCGGGAGTCGGGGCTCCCTGTCATCGGGGTTGAGCCGATCAAGGAGTCGCTCGACCTTCGGTTCATGGATCGTACCGTCTGGTCAGCGGTCGAGCCGTTCGGCCGCCAGGACAACCCTCCATTCCACATCTCGGCCGCCTTCGAGTATCGATGGGACGCGCTCCAGCAGGCACGTACCGCCACGACCGAAGAAGATCTCCTGAGTGAGTTGCTCGGCCGCGACGATGTTCGGAAGGTCCGCACCGAGCGCCCGTGGCTTCGTGTCGATGTCACGCTCCGGGCTACCTTGGCATTTGGCAAGACGATCCCCATGCCGTCGCTTCCGGCGTGGGCGAAATGGGCACGCGAGGCGATCGGTCGGCTCGAACGGGTCGAACCCGTCGTTCCTGACGAGACGACGCGCACGGGTCGCGGCGGCCGGATGGAGATCCTTGCCTGGCAGGGCGAGCCCAAGGCCAGCGTGCGTGTTGCGCCTGACGGCACATTGAGCCTCGACAGCGTCAAGCTGGCCTCGTGGCAGGCGATCGAGTTGCCCAGGAAGTGGGACGATCCAAGCCGCAAGCCGGACAAGCCGCCCGAGCAACAGCTCGTAGCGATGTTCTTGCGCGTCAAGCTCGCACTTCACGCCTGGATGGAGGTCATGGACCATCTGCGCCCGGCGTGACCTCGCAGGCAGCGACTGCGCATTCATCGGCTCGCGTAGCCAAAGTTCGCCGGCGTCTCCTCCGAGCCCGGCGCGAACATCACCGTGGTACCCGGAACGACCGCGAGCGCGCCGAAATCTGCGACGTTGCGATCGTCCCCGGCCGGCAGCGGGTACACGGTGACGTGCCAGTCGCCGTCGCCCAGATCGCACCGCTTCGCGAGGTCGCGCACGGTGTCATCGGCAGCAGTCATGATCGCATAGAACTCGAGGTCATCCGCGGGATCTCCGACGAAGACACACACCGTCGCGGTCCCTGATGCCAGGAACTGTTCGACGGGGAGCTTGCCGGCAAGCAAGGGAATCCATACGGCCGGGTCCACGATGGCAATCGAGATCTCTCGCAGCTCCTGCCGGGCACCCGCGGCGAACGTGCGGATGGCGGACAGCATCATGATGAACGGGAACAGCGAAGGCCACGGCCGGCGTTCACCCGCGGCCAGCATGCCAATCGTCGCGGACGCGTAGACCTTCTCGATGTGTGACAGGAACGCGCCGAGCGCTGCAGGAATGATCTGCAGATCGCGACGATCCGGCTGCTTCCCATCTTGCGGGTCACGCGCGGCGATCGCGAAGATGGCCGGGTTCGCGCCATGCTGGTGGACGAACGCGCCGTCATCGACCGCGGAGAAGTCCATCCACCGGGGGGACGCGATGCCGGCCGCGCGGAGCAGGTTCACCGTCATGGAGCCGAACGCGAGCGTATGGTCCGGGTTTCTGCCGACGCTGACGGCGACGCACGCGTTCGGCGCTTGCGGGACCGCCACGGCCTCGTTGCGCAGGCGCAACACGATGCCCTCCGCCGGGTGGATGCCCGCGCCGTGCACGCGATACGCGAGCTCGTACGGCGCGCAGCCCGAGACGAAGCTGCGCGCGTCCGGATCGCGCGGCGGGGCGACGTTGGCCGCGAGCCTGTCGAGCAGCGCCGGGATGGCAGCGAAGCTCGGCACGAACACCGGCTCGATCCCCAGGCGCAGCCGGAAGAACTTCTCGTCGACCGTGGTGCGCCTGCGCTCGGTGAACACCGCCACGTGCGTGTGTGCGCTCGGGCCGTGATGGTGGATGATCTCGCCGAACAAGTTGACCAGGTAGTCCTCCTGCACGCCGGAGCCGAGGAAGATCAGCGAGCGCCGCCGGAACACCTCCGCGATGGCGCGGCGCAGGTGCGGCTGCGCGTTGATGACCGCCTGATACTGCTGGTGTCCGATGACGACCTCGCGCTGGAGGCGCAGCGCCTTCGCATCCGAGAGCGCGGTGCGGGTGAGCGCCGGGTCGCCGAGGTAGCCTTGGAGCGCCCAGAGCACGGGATCGGTGACGACGTCGAGCGCGCGGAGTACGGCGTGACAGTCCTGCACGCTCTGCCCGACCAGCTCGAACAGCGGTGGCAAGCCAGCGGGACGAGCGCCCGCCCGGCGCGCTTCGTCATGCCGGTCGCGCGCCGCGCGCAGCAACAGGTCGTCGTAGTTCGTCGAGAGAACGAGCGGCCAGTGGATGCGCGCCAGGGCATGCGCCTGCGGAGGAACCGACGCTTCCCCCGGTGCGTACAACGCCGCGCGGCACGCTGCCGTGAACGCCGCCCGCCCGCGCGCCTTGAGCCGGCGGACACCGTCGTCCGCCAGCCGGTAGAGGGCCGTGCTCGCCACCGTTTCGGCGGCGATCGCGTCGCGGAGCTGCGCCGGCACCGGCTGGTCCGCTTCACGCGCCAGCGCGAGCAAGAACGCCGTCCAGCTCGCACACGTCGGGGCGCTCATGCCCGAGCCGATGAAGGGGACGAGGAGCCCGCGCCGGTACGTAACGACCATCTGCGGGAGCACCGACTCGATGTCCATGCGCCGATGGTACTTCGCGGGCACATACGCCGCGACAACACGCGGTTGCGCAGCATCACCATCGAGGCTCGAGCTGCGCTCACCGCCACACCACGGCCTGCGAGGCTGCGCCGTCGCGCTTGCGGGGCTACACCACGCGCCCGATGATGCCGCATGTCCATCGCCGACCGTCGAGAGCAGGTGATCTCGCTCGCCGGCGTGCCGGCGCTGGCCGTCGCCTCCGGAGCCCCGGGCGCCGCGGCCGATCGCGGCACGATCTTGCTCCTGCACGGGCTCACCGCCGCCAAGGAGGTCCAGCGCACCGAGGCGTCCTCGCTCGCCGATCGCGGATACCTCGCGGTGACGATCGATGCCGTCGGGCACGGCGCGCGGCGCTACGCCGACTTCGACGCGCGGTTCGCGGACGATCGCGGGGAGGCCAGCTTCTTCGAGGTCGTCCGCCGGACCGCCGCGGAGATCCCGGCGGTGCTCGCGGCGCTCGCCGACCTCGGCTGGACGCGCCCCGGCCGGGTCGGTGCGTGCGGCATCTCGATGGGCGGCTTCACCCTGTTCGGCGCGATCACCGCGCGCTGCGCTCTCGACGCCGCCGCGACGATCGTCGCATCACCGCGCTGGCTGCACGGCCCCACCAGCCCTCACGCCGAGCTCGACCGGTTCTTCCCGACCCCGCTCCTGATGCAGACCGGCGCACACGACCCGGTCGTCCCGCCGGTGGCCGCCCACGATCTCCACGAGGCGCTCGCGCCGCGCTATGCGTCTGCCCCGGATCGCCTGCGCTACGTCGAGCACGCGGGCGAGGCGCACATGTTCTCGGAGCGCGCGTGGCACCACGCCTGGGGCGAAGTGCTCACGTGGTTCGATCGCCACCTCCGCGGTTCCGCCGCAACGTAATCAGTGGGTTTACAGCGTTGTGCGTTCCCCTCCCCGGTTCGGTCCGCCCCCTCGTGGCACAGCGTGGAAGGCACAAAGCTGTACGATGTGCCACGCTGTGGTACCTACGCCACACTTCGGGCGCGGTAAGTTTTGGAGATCATGACGATGACGTCAGGCATGAGGTCTGCTTGCACCCTGGCGATGCGCACGCTCCTGGCTGTCCTGCTGCTCGGCGGATGCTTTGGTGCCGGTTCGCAGGGCGCGTCGCGGCCCGCGGTGATGCCGCTGCTCTCGGAGCTACCGGCCGATGCGACGAAGCGCGACGCCGTGCTCGACTCGGCGAACACGGTCGCGGGTCCCGAGCACCGCAAGGGCATGACCAGCAAGGAACGCAAGGCCGAGACCGCCGCGGCGACCGCGGCCGCGATCCTCGGCGAGATGTTCTCGAGCACGAAGTCCGTGACGCTCGGAACCGCGACCCTGTTCGACGAGAACCAGCTCAGCGCGCCGCACGCCGCGCCGCCGCCGCTACCGTCGTCGGCCGAGACGGATGACGCGACGAAACCGGACGCACCGCCGGCGAACGACGCCGGCACATCGAACACGGATCTGATCCCCTGGATCAAGCTCAAGTAGCGTCCGGCTCGCCGGTGGTTGGCCGGGAGCTCCCCGACCGAAGTTACTTACGAATGCCCTCCGCCGCTGCCTTGAGCCGGCGCAGCGAGTCTTCGACTCCGCGCGCAGCGGCTCCCGAGAGCATGCGCTCCAGCAACCTGCCCCTCCACCCGGGGGAACTCGAAGTCTCAACCGAACTGGACAAACGAGCGATCCGGGCCAATCGCTGCGACGGTCAAGGTGAAGTGATCGACAATTCCGAACGGAAACGCACCGTCATCTGGATGCGGTGCTTCGCGGCATCCACCGCCGTGACATCGCACCGCACCCGCGCCGGAAATGGTCCCTTGGCCCTCGCCACGATGTGCTGGCCCGGCGTCAGGGCCCCGGCGGTGTGGCTTCGAGCATGCGCGCGTCCCACCACGCATCGAACCGCGCTGGGTCGTCGAGCAAGGACCAGACCTCGTCGACAGAAGCGTTGATCTCGTCCCCAGGACACACGCTGACAGCCATGATGGAGCCTCCTGCCGGACCATAGCTCCCGCCGCCCGGCTCAGGCGGCGCGCAGCCAGTGGTCGAGGAACGCAAGCGTGAGCGCCCACGCCTGGCGCGAGGCGCCGGCGTCGTAGTCGCTGCGCTCGTCGCAGAAGAAGCCGTGGTTCACGCCCGAGAACTCCACGTTCACGTAGCGCTTGCCCGCGTCGCGCACGGCGGCGTGCACGCGATCGCGGTCGGCGGGCGGGATCCACGGGTCGTTACCGGCCCACACGAGCAGTTGCGGACCGCGTAGCGCACCGGCGAGATCGAGGTGGTTGGTGGCGATCCCGCCGCCGTAGTACGAGACCGCGGCGCCGAGCGGCAGCGTCGCGTTGGCCACGAACGCGAGCCGCCCGCCCATGCAGTAGCCGACGGCGGCGATGCGGCCGGGGCGCACGTCGTCGCGCGCGGCGAGCCACGCGTGGGCGGCGGCGAGGTCGGCCATCACGCCGTCGGGGGTGAGCTTCGAGACGAGCGCGATGCCGCCCGGGATATCGTCGTACGAGCCCTGATATCCCGGGGCGACGCGGTGGAAGATCTCGGGCGCGAGCGCGAGGTAGCCGGCGCGCGCGAAGCGCTCGGTCACGTCGCGGATGTGCGCGTTCACGCCGAAGATCTCCTGGATCACGAAGATCGCGGGGTGCGGCCCGGGCGCCGCGGGAGCGGCGAGGTAGCCGCCCATCGTGGTGCCGTCGACAACAGGGATGGTGACAGAGGAGGTGCGGATCTCGGGCTCGGTCATGGGTGCTTGTTTATCACGGCACGTTACGACCGGCGGTCCGCCATCGCCGTCGAAGAACAGGAGGGGGTCGGACCCCGTGACGACGATCAGCGGTGCGCCGGCGTTCTGTCGTGCCACCTCCTGACTGAGGTGCGCGCCAATGCCGCCGGTGGGCGTGTACAGGTGGAAGAGCTGTACGAACGGAGACGTCGAGTCCATCTTCGTGTCTCTCACAGAATGATCGCGGAGGGGGACGATCCCCGACCGGAGTTGCTGATGGCGCTCCCGATCCCCGGTCCGGTACGGCCGATTTCTTGTCGTCTTGGGGGGCGCTGCGGCGCCTTGGGAAAGACGGTGCCCGATGGCGTTCTGCCGGGTCGAGACCGTTGCACATCCAGCCAGGACCAGGACCAGGGCGAGGGAAGATCACGTGTTCACAAGAGGAACCGGACTTGAAGCGACTGCAGCGTTGGCCTGCGGGTGCGCCGAGCAGCCCAGCGAGACGCAGGAGATCATCGAGAACCTGGTGCAGGCCGGGTTCCCTGCCGGTGACATCATGGTGGTGAACGGTGTCGTCCACGCCGGGCGAGATGCCGAGGTGTCCCTGGCGGCATCTCGCGAGATGCTGCATGCGATGCGGACGCTCGGAGCTTCGAAGCTCCTGTTTCTTTTACTGATGCGCTTGCGCGCCCGGCCCATGATCCGTGATCTTCATGGGGAGGGATGCGGGTCGCAGCGGTGTTGACTTGTTGCGTGTTGTGGGTGACCTCGGAATCTACGCCTCGGGCTGCTGAGGGCGCGGGGCCAGCCGAGACGCGGTGCGGCGTGGGTCGGCTATGCACCTTTGTGTGATCAAAAAGGCGGTGTGCAGCCATCAGGCGGCATGACAGCGAAGATCGAACCCCCGTCTCGGTGCGATGGCCTGCGGCTCCTACGCCTGGGTAGCCCCGGTTAGCCCGGGGCTACCGTCGCCTCCGGAGGTCTGCGCTCGGCGAGCCCCGCCGCGGTGCGGCACTGGTTGATCAGGCGCAGGACCTCCGGCGTCGGCCACACCGGCGGACGCGCCGCCGGCACCGCGAGGTCGGCCGCTTCGCCTTGCGCCGTCCAGGCGTCCCACGACGTCAGCACGGGGCCGCCGGTCGCGAGCATCGCGCGCGCGAGCGCGTTGATCTGTTCGAGGTTCCCGGCCGTGCGGTGACCGAGGATCAGCGCGGCATCGACCGTCACGATCAGCGGCGGCGCGACCGGCGACCGGGTCGCGCGCAGCCAGCTCTCGATGTACGCGCGGGCCTGCAGCGGGGTCAACGGCGGCATCGCGATCACCGCGTTCGCCGCGACCAGCTCGGTCGCGAGCTCGGTCGGGCCGACGACGAGCAAGCTGAAGTAGCGCGTGCTTCGCGCCGCGCGTGCGAGGGTGGCGACCTCGGCGGCCGCCCGCGTGCCCACGACGACGCCGTCGATGATGACCAGCGGCACCGCCTCGGTCGGCGGGGCGCCCGCGAGCAGCTCGAGCAGGCCTTCGATCTCGGCGTTGCCGGCGGTGCCCGTGCGGGCGATCGCGCCGAACGCGCGCGCGATCCGGCCGACCAGGGTGCCCGGTCGCGCGCTGATCCGCTCGAGATCGATGTACGTGCCGCGCTCCGCGTTCGCGGCGAACACCCAGCGCGCGAGCACCGAGCGTCCGCTCCCCGGCGCACCTGCGAGGACCAGCGTCGTCCCCGAGATCGCGAGCCGCGCGCTCAGGTCACGGCGCAGGCCGTCGAACGGCGCGTCGCGGTACGGCGGCGCGCTCGGATCGAGCGCGCCGAACGGATCGAACTGGAAGCCGCGCGCCTGCCACGCGGTGCTGGGCTCGCGGAGCGACGGCGGCGCGTTGTCGACCGGCGTCAACCACGGCGACTCGAGCTCGCGCAGCACGCCGCGGGTCTCCCACGCGACCGCGAGCGCGGACTCGTAGCGATCGAGCGGCAACTTCGCCATGCAGCGCCGGACGACGCGCATGCACGAGCCGGCCACGCCGGTGGGGAGCTCCGGCGGTGCCACGACCTCCTGGCGCTGGTGCGCGACGCTCAGGTTGGCGATCGTCGCGCCGTCGAGCGGCGGCCGGCCGGTGAGCAGGTAGTAGTAGGTCGCGCCGAGCGCATACAGATCGGTCGCGATGCTCGCCGGCTCGCCGCGCCAGATCTCGGGTGCGAAGTAGTGTGGCGTCCCGGCGCGCACGGTCGCCTGGGTCGTGTGCAGGCCGGACACCGCCATGCCGAAATCGCCGAGCTTCGCGGTGCCGTCGCGCTTGTTGATGAGGATGTTGCCGGGCTTGACGTCGCGGTGGATGATCCCGGAGGCGTGGGCGAGCTCGAGCGCCGCGGCGAGCTGGAGGATCACCGCGGTCGCGCGCTCGGCGGAGAACGGGCCCTCGCGCGTCACCATCACCTCGGCCGAGACCCCCTCGACGTACTCCATCGCGATGTAGCAATACGGGCCGTGCCGCGCGACGCTGTAGATCTGGATCACCGACGGGTGGTTGAGCTTGGCGACGCTGCGCGCCTCGGCGAGGAACCACGCCTCGGGATCGTGCTCGGCCGGCGACCAGGTCAGCACCTTGACCGCCGTCGGGCGCAGCAGCGCCTCGTCGTTGGCGAGGTAGACGACGCCCGTGTTGCCTCGCCCGAGGAGCCGCCGCAGCCGGTAGTTGCCGAGCTTCATCCCGGCCAGGTTCAACGGGTCGCTCACCGGCCTTGCTCGTCCTGCTCCTGGTAGATGTGCATCAAGATGCTCTGGGCGCTGAGCGCCAGCGCCGGCGCGGTCACCACCGCGACGCCAGGATCGAACGAAAACCGGCCCACCGTCCAGCGCATCATTTCACGGAAGGCGCTGTAGATCCGTGCGACGCGCGCGCGCTCCACCTCGTCGCGCGGGACCAGCTCGCGCGACACGAGCACGTCCTCGATCTCGTGGTCGTCGAAGCACTCCTTCGGCAGCGCGGCGAGCGCGCGGCGGCGGTCGGGCGTCACCTGCGGGCTGGTCAAGAAGTGCTGGCGCAGGTCGAGCGCGCTCGGCGAGTGGGCGCCGATGATGAGGCCGCGCGACAGCTGGATCGTGCCGACCCCGGCGCCGGTCGTGCACATGAGCAGCCCGCTGCGGTGGGTGTTGCGCAGCAGCTCAAGCAGGTCGGGGAGCTTGAACTCCTCGAGATCGCCGGTGAACACCGGCCCGCTGCCGGCCGCGTTGGCCTGCGCCAGGACGCTGGAAGGAAACGGCGGCGGCAACGTCGTGCTGGTCGCGCGCTCGTTACGCCGCGTCGGGACCCGGTGGACCACCGGCTCGATCAGCTCGTCCTGGGGCGCCCAGGCGAGCGTCCGGAGCTTGATCTCGAGCTCGCCGAGCGGGCACTTCGGATCGAGCTCGATCGCGACGACCGCGCCGTCCTGGCGGGCGAACACGCGGGCCGCCGTCGCGGCCTTGAGCGAGGCGACGCCGAGCGGGCCCAGCGCGAGGAGCGCGCCGATCGCGCCGAGCTCTCCGGTGAGAGACGCGGCCACCGCGATCCCCACGTTGCCGTCCGCGACGCTGCCGGCGACGGCGCGCAGCTCGGCCCCCGTGGTGCCGAGGACCACACCGACGACCCCCCGGGTCTGGTCGACGAGCGTGGCCAGGATGCTCGCGTCCGTCGAGAGGTTCAGCATCGCCATCGCGCTACTCGCTCCGGCGATACCCGATGCGCGCGCAGCCCCAGTGCTTGCCCCGGACGGTGACCGGCACCGAGAGATCGTAGATCACGTCGCCGGTCTCGAGCCTCGTGCGCTGGATCAGGTAGTGCGCCTCGCTGCGCGCCGCGGCCAGGCTGTCGCCGTCCCCGAGCATCCGCTTGGTGCGGTTGTTGATGTAGTCCTTCTCGGCGTTCCCGCTCAGCGGCTGCGCGAACCGCGTGTTGTGCGCCGGGACGTAGGCGTTGCTGTCGGTCACGATCGCGTACAGCAGCGTGGAGGCGCGCGCGAGCGTCCGGTCCTCGGGACCCACGAGGTCGCGATCGGCGAGCACCTCGTACGGCGTCGCATACTTCTGGGGATCGGTCCTGGCGATCGGGAAGTACAGCCGCGCGAACAAGCGATCCTCGGTGATCGCCTGTGTGGTGATCCACTGCTCGATCAGCTGCGACGCCTCGGCCGCGAGCTGCTCGGCCGCGGTGAGCACCTCGCGCTCCTGTGCGGTCAGGGTGTCGCCGGTGGGCATCGCCGCGGGCTGCGCGAGCACGCCGGCGGGGATCGTCGTCGTGATCGCGAGTATCACGAGCAGCTTGCGAGGGAGAGTCCTGGTCATGGCAGCGTTCCTCCGTGCGGGGGCAGGCAAGGTCTTGCGGCGGACGGTCCGGTCACTCACCGAGGCGGCCCATCGCGGCCTGGAGGCTCGCGCGCAGCCGGTTCAGCGACTTGGCCATCTGGCCGATCTCGTCGGTGGTCACCGGCTTGATCGGCCGGTCGAGGCCTTCGCCCGTGCTGATCTCGTTGGCGACCATCGCGAGGTGCTCGAGCGGCCGCATCGAGCGCCGCAGCATCACGAAGATGAACCCGATCGTGACGATCGCGAGGAACCCGAACACGACGCCGAGCTCGAGCAAGAGCGAGCGCTTGTGGGCGGCGATCGAGTCGACCGACACCGCGACCCGGAACGCACCGAAGTGGCGGCCCTTGACGAAGATCGGCGACGAGACGTCCCACGCCGACTCGCCGGTGTCGCGCACGTAGTCCTGGACGAGGACCGGCGCGAGGCTGGCCGCGGCCCGCTGGTGCATCGCCGTCCAGAACTTGCGCTTGGTCCGGTTGCCGGCCAGGTCCTTCGTGCGATCGCCGGTCAGCGGGCGCTGGAACCTGCTGTCGTGGGTCGGGGTGTAGCCGTTGAGGTCGCCGCCCACCGCGTAGAGGAAGTCCGCGGACGACTCGAGGATCTTGTCCTGGAACCCCAGGATGACGCGGTCGGTATAGAAGTCGTACCGGGTGTGGAACCGCGGGTTGTCTCCGAAATCGAAGCCCTTGATCTCCTCGTAGACCGGGTCGAACACGTCGCCGATCGTCATGGCGCCGCTGTCGATGCCGGCCTCGAGGGCGGTGCCGTACATCTCGGCGCCGCTGATCGCGGCGACCTTGCCGCTGTTGATCGTGAGCTGCTGGAGGCTGTCGGACTCGCGTGCGGTGATGAGGTAGGCGGCCGCGATCATCGGCGGGATCGTGATCACCGCGAGGATGATCGAGACTTTGAGGCTCAGCCTGCGTCTGATGAGCTCGAGCATGGTCGACACTCCTGTGAAGGGGGGGATGGTAAATCAGAGGGCGCGGGTGGCGCGCATGAACATCGCGCGATCATCGGTGTCGTCGATCGCGGCGGCGAGGTGTGAGAGCAGCGCGGGGCCATCGGCGCGCGAGAAGGCACGCTCGCCGCAGACCTTGCGCACGGCCTCCTTGACGAACACCTTCGCCATCGGGCCGATGCTCGCCGCGAGCGCCTTCGTGCACGCGGACAGGAACGTCGAGCTCGCGCTGTCGGACACGCCGACGTCGGAGGCGCCGACGCCGGAGCCCGAGTGGACCCCGGACCAGCTGAGCCCGGACCTGGCCAGCTCCGGCCGCGACTGGTCCGCCGGGTGACGGCCGGTGCCGGGGCCCGTGATCGCGACCGGGACCCCGCTGCCGTGCGTGGAGGCCGGCGACGACTCGAGCTCGGTGACGAGCTTGGTCGCGGCGACGCGGAGCGCGACGCCGAGGAACGCGGCGTTCAGCGTCGAATCGGCGATCACGACGAGGACGTAGCGCCGCGGCTTGGCGGCCGCGGTCCGCAGGCAGCGCAGCAGCAGCTTGCCCTCGCCGAAGTGCGCGGTCAGCGTGTCCCAGTCGTCCTGGATCAGCTGGACCGAGTCGACCGAGTTGACGACCGAGCGGGCGACCTGCTGCAGCACGGCGAGGTCGTAGATGGTGTGCGCGCGGTGTGCGATGACGGCGGCCGCTTGATCCACGATCATCGCGCCTTGCACGCCTTCGACGTCACGCAGGCCCTGGAGGATGGGTTCGAGCATCGCGGACTCCTTCAGCGCCGCAGCGCCGTCTCGAGCTTCTTCTCGAACGCTCCGATGGGTTTGGTGGGGTCGAGGTAGACACCGAGGACCTCCTGGTCGCAGAGCGCGATCACGCACGCGCGCTTGCCTCCGGTCACCGTGATGCGCTCGAGCATGCCGAGCCCGAGCGCGTTGCCGCACCGCGTGATCGCCTGCATCGTGACCACGTGCACGGCGCCGAACGCCTCGCTGTCGATATCGCCGCTCGCCTCGAGCAGCGAGCCCGCATCGTCGGTCACCACGACGGCGACGACCTCCGGGAACTTCGCGATCTGGGTCTTCGCCAGGTGGGGGAGATTCGACATGTACTACCCTTTCGAGCTCAGAACGTGAGTTGCGCCATGGAGCGCAGCTGGAGGTCGGGATCGTCCTTGGCCCCCAGGGCGTCGGTGCCGGTCTGCTGGATCAGCCCGAGATCGGTCGCCCACTTCCACCGGTGGCCTTCCCAGTACCAGTTGAACGCGCCGCGAACCTCGAGCTGCTTGCGGTCGCCCGGGGTCGGCACGATCCCGAAGCGCGCCGCGACCTCGCCGTGCTTGGGTACCACGACCATGCCCGCCTGCACCATCGCCCCGAACGTCACATCGACCGACTTGAGCTTCATCATGAAGCCGCCGAGCTCGAGGCTGAAGCCCTCGATCTTGATCATCGCGTCGGCCTCGAGCCCATGGCTCAGGTTGTCGGCCGTCGAGCTCTCCTTGCCCTTGTCGAGGTTGGCCAGATCGATCTTGTAGGACGCGCCGACCGCGTAGCGCAGCGGGCCGCCCTCGAGGTCGGTCTCGCTGTAGCCCTTGATCCCCTTCGAGTTCCAGCCGGCGCGGGCGACCAGCGCCGGGCCCCAGTCGGTCGGGAAGTTCGCCGGCGCGGCGTTCGCGCACGTGATGTCGGTCATGCCCTGCGTACACGTCGTCGCGATGCTCGGGCGATCGCTGCCGCCGGTGAACGTGTTGAACGCGCCGACCACCCACTCGAGCCCCTCGGGGGACTTCTCGTAGTCGTTGTGAATCGCGATGCCGAGATCGCGGCCGCCGCCGCTGTACTCCGCCGTGTTCGCGCGCTCGTTGAACTGGGCGGTGAAGTCCGAGACGATCTCCTGGCGGTTGAACGGGCGCTTCCACTGCCCGACCCGGATCCAGGCCGGCCCGGCCGCCTTGTCGACGTAGAGATCCTTGATGAAGCTGAAGCTGCCCTTGTCACCGAGGCCGAACTCGAGCTTGTAGCGGTTGTCCTCGCCGAACACGTTGCCCTCGAGCTGGAGGCGCGACCGCACGATGTAGATCCGGCTCGTGATCTCGGAGCCGGGGTCCGTGGGCCGCGTGCTCTCGAACCGCAGCTGGCTGCGCAGGTTGAGCTTGGTCCGGAACTCACCATCGTCGGTCGCGAACGCGATGCCCCTGTCATAGCTGACCTTGAGCGCCTTCCCCCCCTTGCTCGGCTGCTCCGGCGGCGGGCTTTCGGGAGCCGGCCGGCCGGGTTCGCCGGCCGCCAGTTCCGGCGCTGGCGGCGTCGAGCCGGCCGCCGGTTCAGGCGTAGCGGAATTTTCTACACTGGGCTGTGCAGCGGCCACACCACCCAGCAGCAAGAGCGCGAGCACCTGCCCCGACACAACGGACCAACGGAATGTCTCCACAGTTCATCCCCTTCACGGCACCGGCGGTGCCAGGACCAACCAACCACCCACGAAGCCCACATCAGCTGCTGGGCCGTGGTGCGTCATGCACGGATCTCACCACGAGGTTCCGTCGCGGCTTCGCCACCCGTCGAGGCGTGGCTCGCCGCGATGGATGGTTCGCCCGTCCCTCACCCCTGCTTCCCTCACCCTCGAGGAACCGTTCCATCCACAGACCAGTGTATTCTGCCACGGGAATGAATCAATATACTCCACCTTCTCATTTACTAACTTGGTGAGTGAGTCGGGTAGCTACTGCTGGTTGGTAGTTCCAATTACAAATTGTGCAGCGTGAGAGTTGTTCCGAGCCTCGCCGGGGATCCACGGCGGACCGGAGGTGCGACATGCCGCACCTCCGGCCGAACGTGGCTAGCCCTTGGCAGCGCGGGGCGCCGCGGCCGAAGCGTGGGCGAGCTCGCGGCGCGCTTCGTTCGCGGTTGCGCCGCGGTTGCGCGATACTGCCGCCGCATGACCGAGGAGATCCTGTATTGCCCCGATCTCGACCGTGCGATCGCGCTGTTCTCGCGGCTCGGGCTCCGGCTCGACACGATCTTTCCGGCCGATGACCCGACCGTGGCGGTGCTCGGCGGACACGGCACGCGGGTGCGCCTCGTGCGTGCGGGCGCCGATGCGGGCGCGGCCGCCGACCCCGGCGACGTGCCGGCGGTGCGCCCGTCGTTCGTCGTGGTGCGCGCCGATGCGTCGGCGTGGCGCACCGGCCGCGCCGGCATGCTGTATCGCGACCTGATCCCCGATCGTCAGGGCGGGCGGTACATCGCGTCGCACATCCAGATCCGCGACGGCGGCCCGGTCCCCGACTACGTCCACTACCACGCGATCCAGTTCCAGATCATCTATTGCTACCGGGGCTGGGTCCGCCTGGTCTACGAAGATCAGGGCGAGCCGTTCGTCATGCAGGCCGGCGAGTGCGTGCTGCAGCCGCCGGGGATCCGCCATCGCGTGCTGGAGGCATCGCCGGGCCTCGAGGTGATCGAGCTCGGCGTCCCCGCCGTCCACGCGACCCACGTCGATCACGAGCGCGCGCTGCCGACGCCGGCCGTGCACGCCGACCGCGCGTTCGGCGGCCAGCGCTTCGTGCGGTTCCGGCCGGCCGCCGCCCGCTACACCGCCGCGCGCATCGCGGGCTTCGAGGCCTGCGAGCTCGGCATCGCCGACGCGACCGGCGGGCTCGCGAGCGTCCACGTGCTGCGGGCCCGCGCGCCGGTCCGGTTCGCCGCCCGCCACGACGCCGAGCTGCTGTTCCACTTCGTGCTGCGCGGCGCGCTCACGCTCGACGGCGAGCACCGGCTCGGCGCGGCCGACGCCTTCGTGGTGCCGGCGGGTCAGCCGTTCGTGTGGAGCGACGCCTCGCAGGACCTCGAGCTCCTCGAGGTCGCGCTGCCCGGCGCGTTCGCGCTCGATCCGCCCGGCCCGTGAACCGCGCGCGGCCCTGACCGCGCGGTCGCGGCCGGCCGAAATCCGCGACCCCGGGAATGCGAGATCCCCCGGGCTGGTTACTACGCGCGTAGTATCACGTCTGTCGTTACTACAACTGTAGTTATAAACGAAAGGGATCAGCCATGCGCTCCATGTTCGCGTCCGTCGCCGTCGCCGCCGCTGTGTTGACCGGGTGTCACCACGAAGATCCGGATCTCAAGAAGGAGCTGGCCGGCATCCGCCAGGATCTCCAGGGCCTGCGGGCGCAGCTCGCCAGGGCGGGTGCGCCGGCGCGGCCCCAGCCGGCGGGGCCCGATCCCGCCAAGGTGTACGCCGTGGGGGTCGCCGGGGCGCCGTCGATCGGCCCCGCGTCCGCGCCGGTGACGGCCGTGATCGCCTACGAGTACGCCTGCCCGTGGTGCGACCGGCAGCGCCAGGCGTTCACCGCGGTGCGCGAGGCCTACGGCGACGACGTCCGCTTCGTGTTCCGGCCCTACGTGGTCCACCCCGAGGTCGCCACCGACGCGGCGCTCGCGGCCTGCGCGGCGGAGCGCCAGGGCCACTTCGCCGAGGTCAGCGACGCGCTGTGGAGCGGCGTGTTCGGCAAGCGCGCGTTCGATCGCGGCTCGGTCGAGAAGGCGGCCGGCGGCGTCGCCGGGATCGATCTCGCGCGGCTGCGCGCCGACATGGACGGCGACTGCAAGGGCTGGGTCGAGCACGAGCAGGCCGCGCTCGGCGAGCTCGGTGTCACCGGCACCCCGCAGGTGTGGATCAACGGCCGGCCGATCCCGGGCGGCTACAAGCCGCTCGAGGGCTTGAAGCCGGTGATCGACGAGGAGCTCGCGCGCGCGAAGCAGCGGATCGCCGAGGGCACGCCGCGCGACGCCTACTACGCCGACTGGGTCCTGAAGAAGGGCCTCCCCAGGTTCGAGGTCGCCACCAACTGAGGACGTGGACATCGCGAGCGCGCCCGAAGCCTGACAGCTACCCACCCGCTCACGCGTTTCTAACCCCCGGCGGCCACATTGCAGTACGTGTGAGCCTCGCCTGACGTCGAGGTCTCGCTATGCTGTCGATATGAAGGTGATGAGCGTTGGCCGCACCGTGGCTGGGGCGTCGGTCCTGATGGGGTGCTCGTTGCTCTACAACCCGAACAACCTGCCGGCGCCGGTGGATGCGTACGTGGATCCGCTGGCGGCCGTGATCGATTCGGTGGGCCCGGTGATCTTGTACGAGGGCCAGGGCACCGGTGGCAGTCGGCCGGCCATCCTCGCGATCATCGGACACAACTTCTCACCGGAGGCGACCGTGGCGCTGGTGCCGACGGACGGGGCGGGTGTGGCGCCGATGATCGAGATCGACAGCGCGCAGATGGTCCGTGGCGCCACCGTGCTCGCCGTGCCGGTCACACTGCCGATCGACACGAACCTCGGCACCCCGAGCGCGAGCGATGTGAAGCTGACGCTGCAAGTCACGCAGATGGGGGCCGAAGGTCCTGTCGCGACCTCGCTACCAGGACGGATCGTCCTGCGCGTCCTGCCCGAGCTCGACATGCCGATGACCGATAGTACGAAGCTTGCGCCGCTGTACTCACGCGTGCAGCTGCCGGTGGCCTCCCCCGTTTCGTTTGCTCCGAGCACAAAGCCGGTGGTGATTCGCGCGGTGGGGTCGATCGAGCTCGGTGCTGTGAACGCAAATGCCAATGGCCAGGTGCCCGGGCCCGCTGGCGGGGCTGGTGGTGCTGCCGCGAACGGCCTTGGCATCGGAGCTACGGCGGGTAGTGGACCCGGAGGCGGGGCTGCAGGTGGCGCCGGCAAAGGAGGAGGCGGCGGCACGATCTCCAGCGACGAATGGCTCTCCTCGCTTGCGACCAGCATAAGCAGCGGTGGTGGCGGCGGGTTCGCCGTGGGAGGCGGTGGTGGCGGGACCCTCGAGCTCACCGCGGGCGGCACGTTGAGGGTCGGCGCGGTCAGCTCGAGCGGCGCGGCGGGCGGCTCGGCCAACACGCTGGTCGGCGGCAGTGGTGGTGGGTCCGGTGGCGCGATCATCTTGCGCTCGGGGGCAGCCGCCAAGTTTGGCGCGATCACGACGAGCGGTGGACCGGGAGGTGCTGGGGGTAGCGGGCTGATGGCGCCCGCCGGTGGAGCTGGCGGAAACGGCCGTCTCCGCTACGACGTGCCGGCCTTCGACACAGGAGCCCAGCCACCTCCGGTGAGCACGCCCGCAACGATCCGCCAGGGCGCGGCGTTTGGGGCGGCGGTCGGGACCAACCCGCTCGTGACCGCCAAAGATCATCCGGACCTCAACCTGGTCGGCGGGATGGTAGTTGCGCAATTCAACATCGTCGTCCGCGACGCAGACAACAACACCACCTCGACGGGGAACGTGACGTTCACGACGCCGAACGTGATCATCACGCCGGCACTCCGCACCGGCTACAACCACATCTGCGTCATGCCTCCGGGCGGCAGCCTGACCCTCGCCGAATCCACGAACTGCCTCGACATCGCGTACGTGCCCTGATCACGCGGGCAGGCCGCGCCGGATCACCTGCTCGATCACCGTCAAGCTTCGCTGCCCGACACGCGACGGCTCGGATACCGGGATCCGATCGAGCGTACGCGCGGCGTCGAGTTACAGCAGGCCGGCGGTGCGCGGAGCCGCGAAGTCCTTGTAGGGGACCACCGGCGCGCCGGCCGGCGGATCGGTGGCGCGCGCGAAGTCCGGACTCGCCGCGGGCCCCGAGTTGACGAGCGTCGGGTCGTCCCGCCACGCCGGCTGGTTGAGCCGATCGGTGATGTTCAGCGTCTCGATCCCCTGCGGCCCGCAGTCGATGGTGTGGACGATGTCGCCCGGGAAGCAGATCACCGACCCCGCCTCGAGCGGTACCTCGACGACGACGTCGCGCCCGGCCGCGTCCCGGTGGCACATGCAGTAGCTGCCGCCACCGTGCAGCACCACGATCACGCTCTCGACCGGGTGGGTGTGGAACTCGATGGTCTCCGGTCGCTCCGGCGAATTCGGCGGATCGATCACGACGCGCGCGGCGACGCTCGCCTCGTCACCGAACAGGTGGCGCGACGGGCAGATCGGCTGGTCGGGCCGGCCGTGGTACGTCACGCCCGCCTGCTCGGCCAGCGCGGCGACCCTGGGGACCCAGGCGGCGATCGCTTCGGAACGGAACGCGAACCGCTTCGCGTTCCATTGCGCGATGACGAGCTCGCGGAGCTGCGCGCGGGTGACGGTCCGGTCGAGGACGGCGCCCAGGAGCTCGTCGATCGTCGCCCACGTACGCGTCAGCATGACGAATCGTAGAGCTGCCGCGCGCGACGTGTCAATCGCGGGCGCCGGACCGGCCGGGCATGATCGGCGCACTCTTGCCGTCGCCGACCTGCGGGAGAACGCCCACACGCGCGCTGGCGACCCGGTCTGGGTCCCTCCCTCATCTGTCGACCACCGTATCGCGATGATCGTCGGTGCCATCCCCACGACCGACCGGCGACCCACCACCCGGCCTGGGAATCTATTTCGGTCGGTGACCCAGCCCGGGTCGCTGCGCTGCGCGTTGCCGCGGCCAGGGACGGCATGACGTCCTCGACAGCAACCTGGCACGGTGACAGCATGGCTGGTGAGTGACTGCCGTGCCCCGGGGGGATGAACGCCGCGCCGACGTGGTGATCCTGACCGCGATCAAGCTCGAGCTCGACGCGGTGCGAAAGGTCGACGCGGGCGCGGTGGCCGGCTCGTCCTGGGAAGAAGCTTCCGGCCCGAGCGGCCTTCCGGTGATGTACCGGCAGTTCGTCGGCAAGGACGACCGGCCGCTGCGGGTCGCCGTGGCGCTCGCGCCCGACATGGGAGCGACGGCGGTGGTGAACACGCTGCTGCCGCTCGTCGCGGCGCTCCGGCCCCGCTGCGTCGCGATGTGCGGCGTGTGCGCGGGGCGGCGCGGCAAGGTCGCGCTCGGCGACGTCATTGCGGCCGATCGGGTCTACTACCACGACACCGGGAAGCAACTGCCCGGGCGGGTCGAGCAAGACCTGACCACGTACAAGCTGCGCGACGACTGGAAGGTCGCCCTCGACCGCATGGATCCGGTCGCGCTGTTTGGCGGTGAGGCGTGGTTCCTCGCACGCCCCCTCACGACGGAGTGGCGCGAGCAGCGCGTGCTCGTGAACAACGGCAACGGCGACGCGGAGCCGTGGGCCGCGGTCGACCCGACGATGACGACCGGTGAGTGGCAGGAGATCCTGGCCGCGCTGAAGGAGCGCAAGCTGGTTGCCGTGTCGGGCCGAACGCTGACCGCTGCCGGGCGCCGCTTCGTGGACGAGTTGCGATTCGCGCAGATGGGCGCGCCGCCCGACGTTTCACCGGCAGGCCCGCAGCATCCGCTCCGCTTGCACGTCGCGCCGATTGGCTCCGGCGCGCGCGTGATCGAGGACGAGCAGATCTGGATGTTCGTCTCGGAGGCGATGCGCAAGACCCTTGGGATCGAGATGGAGGCCGCGGCGATCGGCGAGCTGGCCCACCGCCAGCGCCAGCATGCGCTCGACTGGGTGGTGATGAAGGGCGTCATGGACTTCGCCGACCACGGCCGCGACGATCACTTCAAGAAGTACGCGGCACGCGTGTCGGCGGAGTGCCTCCTGTGGTTCCTCCGCGAGCACGTGGCCACCGAACCGGCCGCCGGGTTCGAGGACGTGCGCGAGACGAAGATCGCACCCCTGACAGTCAGCGCACACCCTGCTCCTGGACAGCGAGTCCCCTCGCCGAGGCCGCCGATGATGAAGCACACCATCCTCTTCCTGGCCGCCAACCCGATCGGAACCGACTCGCGCGCCCTCGATCGAGAAGCGCGAGCCATCCAGGTGGAGCTGGAGCGCAGTGGCTTCCGGGACTGCTTCGAGCTCGTGACCCGATGGGCAGCCGAGCCGCTCGACCTGCTCCGTGAGCTACGCAAACTCAAGCCGACGGTGGTCCACTTCAGCGGCCACGGTGTCTCCGGCGCCGCCGGCGAGCCCGGCCATGACGGCGATGGACCTCGCCATGGGTTGTTCTTCCAAGGTCCCGATGGCCGCCCTCAGGTGGTCTCGACCGAGGCACTCGAACAGACGTTCGGCGCGGTGGGCGCCTCCGTCAAGCTGGTGGTCCTCAGCGCCTGCTACAGCGCAGTGCAGGCCAAGGTGTTGCTGCCGCACGTCGGTTGTGTCGTGGGGATGAGTGGCTCGATCCACGAAGCTGCAGCGCGGAGCTTCGCGATCGGTTTCTACGGCGGCCTCGGGGAGCGCGCGTCGATCGCCGCCGCGTACAAGCAGGGGTGCGCTGCGATCAGCCTGGAGGGGCAGAAGGACGGCGATCGTCCGCAGCTCGAGGTTCGCGCCGGCGTCGACGCGACACAGCTCGTTCTGGCTGCGGACCCTTCCTAGCCCCGTCTGCGGCGCCGAACCCGGCGGGGCTGATCGACGTCACGGCGGAACACCAGCGACACGTCCACCCCGACGTGCTCGAGACGCGGATCATGCCGCTGCCCGCGCGCGAGGTTTCGCCCTCGATGCTCCTGGCCGCTCCGTTCGCGGTCGTGCCGTGGCACAGCGCCGGCCGCGCCGAGATCATGGCAACGCTCGACGCGTGGGCCGACGACACGACGCAGCTGGTGGCCGTGCGCCTGCTCCACGCGCCGGGCGGCGCGGGCAAGACGCGGCTGGCGATGGAGTGGCTGCGACGCCGGCGGGATCGCGGCGATACGGCCGGATTCCTGCCGGTCGCGGCCAAGGACGACTGGGTCGCACGGGCGTGCCAGTCGGGCGCCCCGGTCGTGGCCGCGATCGACTATGCCGAGACGCGCGCCGACCTGCTCGCGGTGCTGGGGGCTGTCGCGGCGATGGCCGCAGCCCCCAAGCCGCCGCGCGTCCATGTCTTGCTGCTGGCTCGCAGCGACGGCGATTGGTGGGATGCGCTGCTGGAGCGCGAGCTGGCGCTCAAGGCGCTCCTGAGCGCGCAGGCGCCGATCGCGCTTCGCCCGCTCGCCATGGGAGCCGTCGAGCGACAGGCGGTGTTCGACGAAGCGCTTGCTGCGTTTGCCAGGTACCGGCGGCGGCCGGTGCCGCGGGCGCAGATCGCCGCCGCGGACCCTCGCTTCGACCGCGTGCTGTACCTGCACATGGCGGCGCTCGCGGCAGTGGAGCGAACCGCGGACCCGGCAGACGCGGCAAGCGCAGAGGCTGCGGTCGTCCTTGATGCCGGCGCGCTGATGGACGAGACGCTCGACCATGAACAACGATTCTGGCTGCGCGACCGCCGGGGGCGCAATCAAGCAACGCTCTCGCTTGCCCGGCAGATCGTGGCGGCGGCGACCCTACGCGGCGGGATCTCGCACGAAGCGAGGGCACAGAAGCTGTGCAAGCGGCTATCCGGTCGCGAGCGTACCGATGCCGACGACGAGCTACTCATATTACTTCACGACGTGTACGCCGTGGCCGAAGGCGGTCCGTACCTCCCGGGCCTCCAGCCGGATCTGCTTGGCGAGGCCATGGTGTTGCGGATTGCAAGCAAGGATGCGGACGAGAAGTGGATCGAGCGCGTCATCGTCGAGGATGACGATGCGGCAGCTGTCGACAGCGCGTTCACGGTCCTGGGCCGCGCAGCAGCGGTGAACGCAGCTGCGATATCGCCATGGCTCGCAACGCTCCTGCGAACTGAGCTGGCCATACGCGCGTTGCCTGCGCTACGGGCGGCAATGGTGGTGGGACAGCGGACCGCGTTTTCCCCTCTGGGCGACTTGCTCGCGGACGCGCTGGAGCGGGACGGCACAACGACGATGGCACACGCCTTGACCCACGAGCGGATTCCATTCTTCACCGTATCGCTACGGCGCGTTGTCGAATGGCGGAACCGCATACGACTCGCCGATACACCGGCGGGGATCGAGCCAGAAACCCTGGCAAAACGAGCTGCACTACTGGACGAGCGAGGCGGCCGACTCCGTGATCTGGGGCAGCGCGAGGCCGCCCTGGGCGCCACTCACGAGGCCGTCGAGGTGTACCGCGGGCTCGCGGCCAAGCACCCCGACGCGTTCCTCCCCGACCTCGCCACGAGCCTGAGCAACCTGGGCCTTCTGTTGAGCGAGGTCGGCCAGCGCGACGCCGCCCTGGACGCCACCCACCAAGCGGTCGAGCTTCGCCGCGGGCTCGCGGCCAAGCACCCCGACGCGTTCCTCCCTGACCTCGCCGTGAGCCTGACCAACCTGGGCCTCCTGTTGAGCGAGGTCGGCCAGCGCGATGCCGCCCTCGATGCCACCCGCAAGGCGGTTGAAGCGTATCGCGGGCTCGCGGCCAAGCACCCCGACGCGTTCCTCCCGAACCTCGCCAAGAGCTTGAACAACCTGGGCGCCGACTTGAGCGCGATCGGCCAGCGCGAGGCTGCCCTGGACGCCACCCGCCAGGCGATCGAGGTGTATCGCGGGCTCGCGGCCAAGCACCCCGACGCATTCCTCCCTGACCTTGCCAGGAGCCTGACCAACCTGGGCCTCCTGTTGAGCGAGGTCGGCCAGCGCGAAGCTGCCCTGGATGCTGCCCGCGAGGCGGTCGAAACAAACCGCGCGCTCGCAGCCCAGCACCCCAATGTGTTTCTCCCCGACCTCGCCAGGAGCTTGACCAACCTTGGCATCCTCCTGAGCGAGGTCGGACAGCTCGAGGCTTCCCTTGGTGTCACCGGCCAGGCGGTCGAAGCGAACCGCGCGCTCGCCACAAAGCTCCCCGACGCGTTCCTTCCCGACCTCGCCACAAGCCTGAACAACTTGGGTGCCATGTTGAGCGCGGTCGGCCAACGCGAGGCCGCCCTGGACGCCACCCGCGAGGCGGTCAAACTTCGCAGCGAGCTCGCGACCAAGCACCCCGACGCGTTCCTTCCTAACCTCGCCACGAGCCTGAACAACCTGGGTGTCATGTTGAGCGCGGTTGGCCAGCGAGAGGCCGCCCTGGACGCCACCCGCCAGGCGGTCGAGTTCAGCCGCGCGCTTGCGGCCAAGCACCCCGACGCGTTCCTACCCGACCTCGCCACGAACCTGGAGAACCTCGCCCTCCGACTGACCGAGACCGGCGACAACGACGCCGCAAACGCCGCGTCCCGCGAAGCGGCGGAGATCCGTCGCATGCTGCAAGCCAAGAATCCTCGCCCCGACGGAGAGGGAGGTTCTGCATGAGCCAGCGGAGCCACCGCCGCGCCGACGTGGTCATCTTGACCGCGACCCAGCCGGAGCTCGCCGCGCTCTTGGCGGTCGACGCGGGCGCGGTGGCTGGCTCGTCGTGGGAAGAAGCGACCGGTCCCAGCGGCCTACCGGTGCTCTACCGGCGGTTCAACAGCAATGGCGCTCGGCCGCTGCGGGTCGCCGCAACCAGGGCGCCCGACATGGGCGCGTCTGCAGCCGCGAATACGCTCCTGCCGCTGATCGAGGCACTCGATCCGCGCTGCATCGCAATGTGCGGCGTTTGCGCCGGGCCGCGCGGCAAGGTCCAGCTCGGCGACGTCATCGCCGCCGAACGACTCTACTACCACGATACCGGTAAGCAGCTGCCCGAACGGGTCGAGCAAGACCTGACCACGTACAAGCTGCGCGACAACTGGAAGGTCGCGCTCGAGTACATGGACCCCGTTGCGCGCTTCCGTGGCGAGCACTGGTTCCACGAGCGCCCGCTCACGACCCAGTGGCGCCTCTACCGCGCCATGGTCGCGCTCCGCGACGAGGTCCTCGAACCGTGGGCCGCGGTGGACCCGGCACCCGGCGGCACTGACGAGTGGCCGCTGATCGTCGCCGCGCTGCGCGCACGCAAGATGCTCGCCGCCTCGGGCAACCGGCTCACCAAGGCCGGCCGCCGCTTCGTCGAGAACCTGCTGCTCCAGCATCGCAACGCGCTGCCGGACCTCTCGCCGACAGGCACCCTCCATCCATTCCGCCTCCACGTGGCGCCGATTGGCACCGGTGCCCGGGTCATCGAAGACGAGCGGATCTGGACGTTCGTGTCGCAGGCCATGCGCAAGACCCGCGGGATTGACAGGGAGGCCGCGCTGATCGGCGAGACCGCGCACCGCCAGCGGCATCGCCGGCTCGACTGGGTCGTGATGAAGGGCGTGATGGACTTCGCCGACCATGGCCGCGACGAGCACTTTCAGGCGTACGCCGCGCGCGCGTCGGCGGAGTGCCTGGTGTGGTTCCTACGTGAGCACCTCGCGACGGACCTGGTCGCCGGGTTCGATGACGTGCTCACGCCGGGCACGCTGCCGTTGCCCGCGGGCGACGTGCCGCCGTCGATGCTGCTGGCCGCGCCGTTCACCTTTGTGCCGTGGCACCGAGCCGGTCGAGACGACGTCATGGCGGAGCTCGACCGCTGGGCCGACGACCCCGCGCGCGCCGTGGCGGTGCGCTTGCTGCATGCCGACGGCGGGGTCGGCAAGACGCGGCTCGCAATCGAATGGCTGAGGCGTCGACGCGGTGAAGAAGCCGAAAGCGACCGGCGTGATGTCGCCGGCTTTCTGCCGCCAAACCCTGCGGATGATTGGCTGGAGCACCTGTGCGGGCTTGGCGCGCCCGTGGTGATCGCCGTTGACTACGCGGAGACCCGTGCCGATCTGGTCGCCGTGCTGGCCCGCGTGGCAGCGGCAAGGTCGTCGAAGCAGAAGCAGCGGATCCACGTGCTCCTGCTGGCTCGCAGCGACGGCGACTGGTGGAAGACGTTGCCCCAGCGCGACCTTGGGATCAAAGCGTTACTGACTGAGGACGCTCCCCTCGCGTTGACGCCGCTGGCTACCTCGACGATCGATCGGCAGGTCGTGTTTGGCGAAGCGCTGAAGGCGTTTGCTGCACGAAAGCAGCAGCCGGCGCCGGAAGCCACTATCGAGCCCAGCGATCCACGCTTTGAGCGCGTGTTGTATTTGCAGATGGCGGCGCTTGCTGCGGTAGAGCGCAGCGCGGATCTATCCAGGGCGGCACACGACGCAGGGCCGCGCATCGTGCTGGAGGCCGGCGCGCTGATGGATGAGGTGCTTGACCACGAGCAGCGATTTTGGCTACGCGACCGACATGATCCGTTGTCGGAACTCGAATCGCTGGCCCGGGAGTTGGTAGCGGCGGCGACGCTGCGCGGCGGGCTCAGCAAACCCGAGGCGTGGAAGCTCTGCGAGCGGCTGATGGTGCGGGCGCGGACCCGCGACGAAGACGAGCTACTTGTCCGGTTGCATCAGGTCTACGCGTCCAGCGGCCCGAGCAAGTACCTGCCGGGGTTACAGCCGGATCTGCTGGGTGAAGCGATGGTGTTGCGCGTCGCTGATGCCGAGCAAGCGGACGTTGCGTGGATCGAGCGGGTCATTGTTCAAGACGACGACGCCCGTGCGCTCACCACCGCGCTCACGGTCCTGGAACGCGCGGCCACGACCCATGCGCCCCTGGTGCACCCATGGATCGAACAGCTGCTACGCACGGACTTGCCCGTGCGCGCCGTGCTTGCCCTGCGCGTTGCGAAGGCCGTCGGGCTGCGGACAGCACTTTCATCTCTCGGTGATCTGCTCGCCGACGCGCTTGCCCGCGATGGATCCTCCGGCGTGGCGCGAGCGCTGGCCAAAGAGGGGATTCCGTATCCGACAGTATCGCTGCGACGAGTTGCTGAATGGTACAGCCGAGTGCAGTTGATCGCTCTGCCACAAGGGGCAGACGA
>Ga0137459_1000052_pt1 | contig 37500 bp, 36 predicted proteins | sample EasRivERMGT700_2_FD_104908 | JGI IMG/M metagenome (GOLD analysis project Ga0137459, IMG submission 104908) | Soil microbial communities from meander-bound floodplain in the East River, Colorado, USA - East River MetaG ERMGT700_2 | ecosystem: Environmental > Terrestrial > Soil > Floodplain ...
GACGCGATGATGAAGCTGAGCAGCCAGCCGAGCAGCAGGTAGAGCAGGTTGTTGCCGGTGTTGATCGCGGCGAACCCGACGCCGACCGACAGGATCACGATGATCCGGCCCTCGCGCGTGAACGACAGCCGCCGCCGCGGGCGGAGCCGCCGCCACCAGGGCCGCGCCCGTCCACCGAGCCGCGGATGGCCGTGACCGCCGTGATCACCGGGCTCCGGCATGCGCTAGGTCGGGATCGCGACGCGGTGGACGATCTCGATGATCAGCCGCTCGCTGTCGGTGCGCAGCCGGCCGATCGACTCGTGGGCCTGTGCGAGCACCAGCCGGTGCGCCAGGCACGGCACCGCGAGCAGCTTGAAGTCATCGGGGACCACGAAGTCCCGGCCGGCGGCGAGCGCCCCGGCCTGGGCGGCGCGGTACCAGGCCAGCGCGCCGCGGGTCGACACGCCGACCGAGATCGCCGGGTGCCGGCGGGTCTCCTCGACGATCGTCATCGCGTAGTCGAGCAGCGCGTCGTCGACCCGGATCGCCTCGACGCTGCCCTGCAGCGCACGCACGGTGTCGAGGTCGACGACGGGCCCGAGCCGGGTCACCGGTTCGCCGCCGGCCCGCTCGCGCAAGAGCTCGCGCTCGACGGGCTTGGCCGGGTAGCCGATCGCGATCCGCAGGAGGAAGCGATCCATCTGCGACTCCGGCAGCGGGTACGTGCCGTAGTGCTCGGCCGGGTTCTGCGTCGCGAGCACGATGAACGGCGTCTCGAGCGTGTGGGTCGCGTCGTCGATCGAGACCTGGCCCTCGCTCATCGCCTCGAGCAACGCCGACTGCGTGCGCGGCGTCGTCCGGTTGATCTCGTCGGCGAGCACGACGTTGGCGAAGATCGGCCCGCGCTTGAGCTCGAACGCCTTGCCGTGCTGGTCGTAGATCGACACCCCGACGATGTCCGATGGCAGGAGGTCGCTCGTGAACTGGATGCGGCGAAACGTCCCGCCCAGCGCCGCCGCGAGCGCGCGGGCCAGCGTGGTCTTGCCGACGCCCGGGATGTCCTCGATCAGCAAGTGACCGCGCGCCAGGAGCGTGATGATCGACGCCCGGATCGCCTCGGGCTTGCCGCGCATCACCGTCGCGATTGCGTCCTCGAGCTTGCGCACCGCGCCGATATCGGTCGACGACAGCGGCGCGGGCGAGCCTAGCGCTCCGCCTCCCCCTGATGACACCGGCACCGCGGACATGTCGCGCGAGTATAGCCCCAAACCTCGGACCCATACAGGGCCCGGTTCACTGCCAGTTTGGCGCGGTCTGCGAGTGGCGCCCGACCCACGGCTCAGCGTCGACTCAGCGTCGATTCAGCGACATCAGCAGCTGGAGCACGTACCAGAACAGCGTGGCCACGGTCGAGAACAGCATCAGCGCCGCGGCGACGTACGCGGTGGGCGGGAAGTAGCTCATCACCAGGCTCGTCTGATACAGGATGTAGCCGGCCATCAGCAGGATCAGCGCGCCGCAGAACAAGGCGCCCAGGCTGAACTCGAACAGCATCGACGCCAGGATCACGCCGAGCGCCGCGAACGCACCGATCGCCAGCGCCCCGCGCAGGAAGGAGAAGTCCTTCTTCGTCAGGAACACGGTCAGCGTCAGACCGACGAAGATCGCCAGCGTGATGACGATCGCCTGCATCAAGATCGAGCTGGCCTGGCCGCTCATCAACACGCCCGAGCGCAGCGCCGCACGGTCGCCGAACCGCAGGAACAGCACCCACAAGATCGGCTGGAGCAGCATGGACTGAGCCACGACGGCGATGCCGAGGCCGCCGAGCTGCACGCCGCGGGACGTCTCGGAGTGTGCGAGCCGCTCGGCGACGTAGCCGACCCCCATGAACAGGCCGAGCACGATGAACCAGTTCCATCCGCCCAGCGCCCACATGGAATACTTCAAACTGGTTTGGGGCGCGAACCGCATCAGCCCGCCGGTGATCGCCGCGAAGGCGATCAGCGAGACGCCGAGCAGGCCGTAGGTCCTGCGCAAGAATGCGACGCGGTCGCTGACTCCCAGGGTCGCGACAGCGCCTTCGATTGGACGACGAGCAGCGGATTGTGCGAATGCCATCGAGAGCCTGCCTTTCACCTTCTTTTAGCACGGTTCGCGTCGAGGCAAGCGGCGCGACACCATGCCGCGGTCATGTCACCAGCCACAGCACCGCCAGTGACGCCACGAGCGACGGGACCGTGACCACGAAGCCGACCCGGACGAACGTCGGGAGCGGTACGACCACGCCGTTCTGGCGCAGCTGGTGGGTCCACAGGAGCCCGGCCGGCGAGCCGATCGGCAACAGCCGGGGGCCCAGGTCGCCGCCGATCAGCGCGGCGAACACCAGCCGGTCCGGTGCGTCGGCGAGCGCCAGGGAATGCAGGAGTGCCATCGCGACGCCGCCGAGTAGGGCGATGCCGAGGCCGGCCAGCGCGCCGGTCGCGGGTGCCCACGCGCTCCGCCACGCCAGCGCGGCCGCGAGCGCGACGACCAGAGCGGCCACGGCGACGATCACGGCCCATCATCGTAGCCGTAGCCGCGGCGCCATCCGCGCCATGCGGCGGTCCTGTAACATCTGGCCGGCCCCTGCGGGCTCGTGCCGGCGCGACCGGTGTCCTAGCGCGTGGCCTTGAGCTTCTTGATCTCGGCGACCAGCTCGGGGATCGCCTTCTCCCACTCGGCGACGATGCCGTAGTCGGCGACCTGGAAGATCGGCTCGTCCTTGTTCTTGTTGATCGCGACGATCGTCTTGGACCCCTTCATGCCGGCGAGGTGCTGGATCGCGCCCGAGATCGCCACGGCGAAGTAGAGGTTGGGCGCGACGATCTTGCCGGTCTGGCCGACCTGCCAGTCCGCCGGGACCATCCCGGCGTCGGTCGCGGCCCGCGAGGCGCCCATCGCCGCGCCGAGCAGGTCGGCGAGCTGCTCGAGCACCTTGAAGTTCTCGCCGGTCTTCATGCCGCGGCCGCCCGACACGACGACCTTGGCGTCCGACAGCTCCGGCCGGTCGCTCTTCTGCGCGTCGAGCCGGACGAACTCGGCACCCAGGGCGTTGATGGTACCCGCCGCTGCCGTGGTCAGCGTGCCGGGCGCCGGCAGCTCGGCCGCGGCCTCGAACTCGGACTGGCGCGGCGTCACGACGATGATCGGCGTCGTGACCTGCACCGTCGAGTACGCGTTGCCGGCGAGGATCGGCCGCATGAACGTATCCTTGCCCTCGAGCTTGGCCACGTCGGACGCCATCCCGGCGTCGAGCAGCGCGGCGACCCGCGGCGCGAGATCCTTGCCCGCGGACGTCGCGGTCGCCGAGATCAGCGTCGCACCCTCGGCCCGAGCGACCTGGGCGACGATCGGCGCGTAGGTCTCCGCGAGGTAGTGCGCGAGCGCCGGATCGTCGACCACGACCACCTTCGGGGCGTAGTTCGCCGCCTCGGGGCCGGCCGCGGTGGCACCTGCGCCGACGAGCAGCGCGACGACGGTCCCGCCGCGCGCCTGCGCGGCGAGCCGCGCGAACGCCAGGTTGGACAGCGCGCTCGACCGCAGCTGCGCGCCATTGAATTCACAGAACGCGAGGACGTTACCCATGGCGTGCGCTCCTCACAGGACCTTCGCCTCGTCGGCGAGCTTCTTCACGAGGGTCGGGATATCGGCGACGATCTGACCGGCCGCGCGGGGCGGCGGCAGCGTGACCGACAGCTCCTGGATGACCGGCGCCGGTGCCGCGCCGTAGTCGGCGAGCTGGCCGGTCGTCATCGGCTTCTTCTTCGCCGCCATGATGCCCCTGAGCGACGGCAGCCGGGCGCCCTCGCCCGCGTAGTTGTGCGATTCGGGCGTGACGCCGTTCTTGACCGCGCGCGGCGCGACGATGCGGAGGTCGACGGTGACCACGGCCGGCACCGGCACCTTCTTGTACTCGACGCCGCCGTCGACCTCGCGACCGACCGTCAAGGACGCCTTGTCGGCCGACAGCTCGATCGACGCGGCGAACGTCGCCTGCGGCCAGCCGAGCTTGGCGGCGAGCATCTGGCCGACCTGGTTGGCGTCGCCGTCGACCGCTTGCTTGCCCATCACCACGAGATCGGGCTTCTCGGCCGCGATGATCGCCTGCAGCACCTTGACGACGACCAGCGAGTCGATCTCGTGGTCGTTACACACGACGTGGATCGCGCGATCCGCGCCCATCGCCAGGCACGTGCGGATCTCCTTCGCGGCGTCGGTCGGCCCGAGCGACACGACGACGAGCTCGCCGCCGGGGATCCGGGCGTTCTCGGCGCCGTTCTCGAGCAGCCGCAGGGCGGTCTCGATCGCGTACTCGTCGAACGTGTTGACGATCCAGGATGCGCCGGTCAGGTCGATGTGGCCATCCTTGATCTTGGCCTTTTGCGTGGGGTCGGGGACCCGCTTCACGGGAACCAAAATCTTCACGGGGACATCTCCTTCTTGGGCCTCGGGTCGAGGCCGTTGGTGACGAGTGCGACGACCCAGTCGGCCGCGCGCACGATATCGAACTTCTTCGGCCGGGTACCAGGCGCCGAGCCCGAGATCGCCGGCGATCGGAGCGGTTGCTTGGCGAGCACCCACGCGAGCGCGAGCTCGTCGAGGATCCCGAAGATCATCCGCGCGGCGATGTGGCTGGGGATCATCGCGTCGAGCTCGCCGCGCGCCTGGCCCTCTGCGATGATCCCGCCGAGCATCCGCAGGAAGTCGGCGAACTGCGGGTTCTCGTACTCCTTCATGAACTTGCTGGACTGCCGCAGCTCGATCGTCAGCACCTCGGCCGCGGCCGGCTCATCGGACACCAGCTGCAGGTACGCGCGGATGAACGCGCTCAGCTGCTCGGCCGGCGGCCGGTCCGCGGCGGCCGCGGTCGCCGCGCGGAGCGCGTCGTTGACCTGCCGCATGCGGTTCTCGAACAGCGAGATCAGGAGGTCGTCCTTGCTCTTGAAGTAGAGGTAGATCGTGCCGTCGGCGACCCCGGCCTCCTTCGCGATCTCCGACACGCGCGCGGCAAAGAAGCCGTGGCGCGCGAAGATGATCTCGGCGGCCGCGAGGATCCGCTCGCGCTTGTCGCCGCCGGTTCGGTCATTGCGATCCGGCCGATCCGGCGACGAATGAGCCGTCATTCAGTGGTGTACATACCCTTCGTGACGCAGGACGTCAATACCACGGACACGCCGCTGCGTCGCTTGAAACGGCCATGGCCGTGCACTACAACCTGCAAGTGTCAAACGCACGATTTTCGGGGCATTTCGTCTTCGCGCTCCTGTGCGCACCGCTCCTCATGGGTGGTGCATGCGAGAAAAAAGCGAACAAGCCCAACGATACCGGCGCGATGAATGCGCTCGATCATGCGGGCTCCGGGCCCAGCGGTGACATGACCGCCGAGGGCCCCGTCGATACCACGCCCCTGTCCGGCGTAGAGCTCGGCAAGCTCGAGGGCAGCAAGGCGCAGCTGTTCTACAAGCTGATCGGCTCGCTGAAGTCGCCGTGCGGCAAGGCGCATAGCCTGCGCACCTCGTACGCATCCGACACGACGTGCAAGCGGGCGCCGTTCGCGGTGCGCTACCTCGTCGCGCTCCTCGAGGACGAGGCGACCGAGGCCGCCGCCCACGACGAGTATGCCAGGAAGTACGAGAAGACGGCGCAGCCGGTCACGTTCGACGTCAGCAAGGCGCCCCACATCGGCACCGAAGACGCGCGGATCCGGCTCGTCGAGTTCTTCGACTACGAGTGCCCCCATTGCCAGCAGTTCAAGCCGCAGATGGAGCAGGTGGTGTCCAACAAGCAGGGGCAGGTCAGCCTCTACTTCATGATGTTCCCGATCGAGTCGAGGCACCCCGAGTCGCGGAGCGCGGCGCAGGCGGCGCTCGCCGCCCATCAGCTGGGCAAGTTCAAGGAGATGCACGACAAGCTGTTCGAGGCGACGCCGCGCCACAGCCACGAGAACGTGGTCGCCTACGCCAAGGCGCTCGGCCTCGATCCCGCCAGGTTCGACAAGGCCTACGAGGACGCCTCGAGCCAGGTGACCAGCGATCTCAAGCAGGGCGAGACCGCCGGTGTGGAATCTACGCCCACCTTGTTCTTCAACGATCGCAAGTACGAGGGGCCGATGCACCCCAAGTACATCGAGATGTGGATCGACGAAGAGGTCGCGGTGAATCGATAATCCGCCGATGCGTCCAACTGCCATGCGCGGTCGTTTCATCGCTTCGGTCATCGCTTCGGTCATCTCCTCGGTCACCGGTCCGGTCATCGCCGCGCTCGTCGTCATGCTGGCTACCGCGGGGACCGCGCGCGCCGATGTCCTCAAGGTCGGCGATCACCTCGCCGAGCTCGACGTCGCGACCGACGCGAGCGGCAAGCCGGTCAAGCTCAAGGCGTGGAAGGGCAAGTGGCTCGTCGTCACGGTCGGCGCCGACTGGTGCAAGCCGTGCGCGAAGGAGCTGCCGACCTGGGACAAGCTCGCCGGCGAGCCCGAGCTCAAGGGCAAGGTCGTGTTCGTCGCGATCGACATCGACGACGACATCGACGTCGGCAAGAAGTTTCACGACAAGCTGAAGCTCAAGAACATGGTGCGGGTCTACCTGCCGTCCGACAAGTCGAGCATCGCGGGCAGCTACGGCTCCGACCACATGCCCTCGACGTTCGTCGCCGATGGCAAGGGCATCGTGCGCCTGGTGCGCGAGGGCTTCGAGGCCGGCGACGCCGACGGCGAGTACAAGAAGTTCAAGGCCGCGCTCGACAAGCTCGTGAAGTAGCCGCGTCCTTGCCGGGTGCCGCCGCCGAGCGGACGCGCGCGCTCACTCGCGGCGCCAGCGCACCAGGCGTGACGGCCCGGGCCTGGACCACGTGCAAGGCGCATACTCGATCGGCGGCGATGGATCGGCGAGCACCAGCTCGAGCGTATCGCCGGCGCAGCTCGTGACGTGGACCGGCACGTGCGCCTCGCATCGCGCGGCGCGCCGCATGTACCGGCGTCGCAACGTCCCGGCCAGCGGGAGCCTCCCTGCGGCGGGCCGATCCTCGCCGGGCTGCGGACCCGGATCGCTCGATCCGGAGATCGCGCCCGCCGGTGTGCGCTGGAAGTCGATCACGCGCGGCGCGACGACGAGTTCGCTGCCCGCCTGCATCGATCGATCCGGCTCGGGGCCGGCACCGTCGGGGAACAGCGGATACGCCTCGAGCGTCTCGCGGTTGTCGAGCACCATCCAGCGCTCGTCGCCGGCCACGTACACCCCGCGCAGGTCGTCGTCGCACGACGCGATCGGATCGCGGCGGCTGCACGCCGCGATCGCGAGCACGACCGCGCGCTTCATTCCAGGGGATTTCCTCGGGCCACGGCGTCCCGGGTCAAGCCCCTGCCTGGGCCCTGAGCAGCTCGGCCTGATCGTGGGCGCGCAGCGCCTCGATGATGTCGTCGAGGTTGCCGTCCATGATCGCCGGCAGGTTGTGCTTGGTGAGCCCGATGCGGTGATCGGTCACGCGATCCTGCGGGAAGTTGTACGTGCGGATCTTCTCGGATCGATCGCCCGAGCCGACCTGCGACTTGCGGCTCGCCGCCTCGCTCGCCATCTGGCGCTCGCGCTCGGCCTCGAGGATCCGCGATCGCAGGACCTTCATCGCCTTCGCGCGGTTCTTGATCTGCGACCGCTCGTCCTGGCACGCGACGATGACGCCGGTCGGCAGGTGCGTGATGCGCACCGCCGAGTCGGTCGTGTTGACGTGCTGGCCGCCGGCGCCGCTCGAGCGGTACGTGTCGATCTTGAGATCTTTCTCGTCGATCTTGACGTCGACCTCCTCGGCCTCCGGCAACACCGCGACCGTCGCCGCGGACGTGTGGATCCGGCCCTGGGCCTCGGTCGCCGGCACGCGCTGCACGCGGTGCACGCCGGACTCGAACTTGAGCTTCGAGAACACGTCCTTGCCGTCGACCAGGATGATGACTTCCTTGAAGCCGCCCGAGCTGCCCTCGGACAGCGACATGACCTCGAGCTTCCAGCCGTGGCGCTCGGCGAACCGCGCGTACATCCGGTAGAGGTCGCCGGCGAACAGCGCCGCCTCGTCGCCGCCGGTCCCGCCGCGGATCTCGAGGATCGCGTTCTTGCCGTCGCTCGGATCCCTGGGCAGGAGCAGGATCTTCATCGCCTGCTCGGCCGCCTCCCGGTCGACCTCGAGCTGCTTGGCCTCCTCGCGCGCCAGCTCGCGCAGCTCGGCGTCGGTCTCGGCGTCCACCATCTGCCTGGCGGACGCGAGATCCGCGACCAGCTTGCGGTAGCCCTGCCACGCGTGGACCAGCGGATCGAGCTCGGCGTGCTCGCGCGACAGCTTCAGGAACTCGGCGCGCTTGTTGATCACCTCCGCGGTGCCGAGCAAGGCGCCGAGCTCTTCATGGCGGCGCTCGAGCGTCGCCATCTTCTCGCGGAAATTCTGCGTGTCGAACATGGCCGGGGGCTCATGAGGGGCTCCGCGGCCCGCCGAGCGGCTTACGCCTTCTTCGCGTACTTCTTGTTGAACCGATCGATCCGGCCGGCGGTGTCCATCAGCTTCTGCTTGCCCGTGAAGAACGGGTGGCAGTTCGAGCAGATGTCGATGCCGAAATCGCCGCGGGTGGAGAACGTGTCGTGGACCGCACCGCACGCACACGTGATATGCGCGGGGCGATAGTGGGGATGACCAATCGTGTCTTTCATCGGGATACCTCGTTACCCAGCGTGAGCTGGGGGCTCAGGTGAGCCCGTATCTATAGGGACGTGGGCGACCGAAAGCAAGCCTTGGCGCACCGACCCATCATCAAATACATCCAAGGGCTTGGCCCCACAGCACCCACCGAAAAGACAGTAATTACCATTGGATATGCCCGTGACTCGCCGGGCTCGCCGGCTAGTGGGTGTACGCGCGGCCGCCCAGGCGGGCAGGCGCCTTGTCGGGGTAGAGCGGGAGGATCTCGTGGCCGATCCGGAGATCCTGGACCACGCGGTACTTCGCGCCGAGGTCGAGGCTGAGATAGACCTTGTTCGAGTCGAACACGCCGAAGCTGGTCGACACCACCATCTGGACGTCTCCGCTCGTCTCGAAGCCCTCGGGGATCACGTCGTGCCCGTAGATCGCGATCGTGCCGTTCATCGCGCGCAAGAACCGCCGGGCCTCGGCATCGCTGGCGGAGCGCGCCCACAGGATCTTGCCGACCACGGGGTTGTCGAGGACGTCGAGCGGGCTGGCGTAGTGGGCGCCCGAGAGGTCGGCGGACTCGAGCTCGGAGATCGAGTCGATCTGCGCCGCCGGCGCGCCGTGGGTGAACACGACGCCGCACTTGCTGACCGCCGCGAGCGCGAAGGTATAGATGATGTCGCGCATCCGCGCCGTCGCCCCGGGCCCGAGGATCTGCTCGAGCAAGGCGACCTCGTCGGCGGCGAACTTCGCGGTGTGCGGCCCGCCGATGTGCCCGTGCTCGTGGTTGCCGAGCAGCGCATGGACCCGGCCGGGGAACTGCGCGGCGAGCTCCGAGTACGCGATCATCAGGTCGCCGCTCGCGTCGCGGTAGTACTCGCCCAGGAAGTCGGGCCAGTCCTCCGGATCGATGTGCGGCCCGTGGATCAGGTCGCCGGTGAACAGGACGTGGGCATCCCCTTGATGCTCCAGCAACGCCTCCTCGAACAGCTGCACGAAGCGCTCGAAGTCGCGCATGCAACCCTGGAGATCCGTGCACACGAGTAGCCGACCGTGGTCGGGTAGTCGCAACACGCGCGCCATCGACTCGTCACGCTATCAGCTGAGCACCACTGCCGGTAGCCACGTGGTCGGACAATCGCAACACGCTGGCAACACGCACAGCGCAGCCGCCATGCCACATTCTCCTCACGATGCGTCGCATACGAGCGCTTGTTTCCGGCCGCGTACAGGGGGTCGCGTTCCGCGCGTCGACCGTTCATGAGGCGCACACGCTCGGGCTCACCGGCTGGGTGCGCAACCGGGCCGACGGGTCGGTGGAGCTGGAGGCACAAGGAGATCCCGTGCGGGTCGCCGCCTTGCTCGCGTGGTGCGCGCACGGGCCTCCGGCGGCGCGCGTGGCTGGTGTCGACGTCGAGGAGCGCGACGCGATCCCGGACGAAGATGGATTCTTACAGCGCCGCTGAGCCGACCCGGCGGCGTCCTGCGCTGACCGCCTACAGCGTCAAATGGTGCTCGTCACGGATCGGTGGCCGCGTGGCGCCGGAGACGTCCCGGCTGCGCTGCGCTGCCGCATCTTGCTGCATGCCACAGCACCGCCAGCGCGCGGTCAGGGCTCGAGCCCGAGCAGCTCCTGGGCCTCCGGATCCGGCGGCCGGCACACCACGCGATCGACCGTTGCCATCTTCGCGTGGATCACGTCGCACACCGGGGTGAACGACGCCTTCTGGAAGGCGCGCAGCGACGCGTGGTTGTCCGAGGCGATCAGCGCCCACGAGCGATAGGCGTCGGTCGCGCGCAGCGTCTTGGCGAGCTGCTCGAGCATGACCGGCGCGACGGCGCGGCCGCGCGCGGCCGGCGCGACGTACACGCTGTGGATGTACGCGTCGTACTTCGACATCCGCAGCACGCGGCCCAGCTCGGGGGCCTCGATCGGACCGCGCGCGGCCCACGCGATGCCGGCCGGCCGGACCCCCAGCGACGCGAGCACCGTCTGATCGCCGCGCCGCCACTGCACGCGGGCGGTCGCTTCGTTGAACGCGAGCTGCTCGAGCAAGTCGGCGCGGCGCGACTCGTCGAGCTGGTCGTAGTCGGCCTCCGACAGGCTCGTCAGCTCGAGCCCGGCGACCGGCTCGATGCCGCGCGTCCACAGCTGGCCCCGGTACAGGCAGTAACGATCGTACGCGGCGACGCTGGCGGCGGCGCTGCGGATCCGCGTCCACGCGGCGCGTGCCTGCGCGGCGGCGACCAGCGGCGTCTCGCGGGCGCGGCGGGCGCGGCGGGTGACGCTCGACAGCGTGCGGCCGACCGACGCGGTCGTCGACAGCCCCCACACGCGCACCGCGAGCACCGGCTGCTTGGACGACGGCAGCGCCGGCAGCGTGTACTCGACGGCGCCCTGCACGACATCGAGCGCGATGCAACCGCGCGAGCGCGCGGCGAGCGCCTCGGCGTGGAGCAGGCGCGCCGAGGCGCGACCGGCCTGCGGATCGACCGCCATGGCGAGCACCACCGCGCGGTCGCCGTCGTCGACGATCAGCGCCACGGCGCAGGCTTCGCCCTGGGCGTCATCGAGCCGCGCCAGCCGGACCCGCCCGTGCTTGCCGAGCTCCATCGCGACCTGCTCGAGGAGCCCGATCGCCTCGGGGTCGGCGAGCGGCGAGGGCTCGTCACGGTCGGCCCACTCGAGGCGCGACAGCCGGCGCAGCGCGCTCATGCCCTTGCGCAGCGCGGCCAGATCGTCGCCGTAGGTCGTCACCACGCTCGACGTGTCGGTGGCGTCGATCGGCGCGAGCGCGAGCGCGATCCGGGTGGCGCCGCCCGCCGACGGCGAGCTCTCCACCGTGAAGCCGAGCGGCGCGAGCCGCTGGACCAGGTGGGCGCGCACCCGTGACGGATCGGCGAGCGGCTCGAGATCGATGAGGTCCCACGTCGACGCCTCCTCGATCAGCTTCTTCGCGATCGCGGTGCCGGCGCGATCTTCCCAGCCGGTCCGGGCGAGCAGATCGAGCGCGGGCGGGCGCGGTCCGGCGTCGCCGATCATCCGCAGCTCGCGGGTGTCGAGCAGCGCGACCTTGACCGTGCGGCGATACAGCGGCGCGAGGCACACGATCTCGCCCGCGGCGACGCCGCTCGCGTCGGGCTCGGTGGCGCGGCCGACGACCACGTAGAGCTCGGCGGCGAGCGTGGCGTGATACGCCTGCCACCACGGGATGAGCCAATCGGGGCCGCGGAACAGGCCGCCGCTGCCGGTGCTGGCGAGCGCGCGCCACTCCGCCTCGATCGCTCGTAGCGCAGCCATGTCGCGGACGACGGAGACGTCAACTGCCATTCGCGCCGCGAGGTTAGCACGCCGCCCGCAGGTTCTCGCTGTGCCAGTCACGGCACGGTGATCCCATCTTGCGCTACGGCATGAGCAGGGTCTCATTCGACCCGGCGCATGACCTGTGCATAAAACCCATCCGTGCCGTGGCGGTGCGGGGTGACCTGCAACGCCGTGCCGTCACCGAGTGCGTGCGCCCGCTCCCCCAGCAGCTCGGTCAGGGGGACCCGGGCGAGGCCCGGCCCGACCACCGCCGCGATGACACCGGCGTTCTCGACGTCGAGCAGCGTGCAGGTCGCATACACCAGCCGGCCGCCGGGCGCGAGCAGCGCGCGTGCGTTGCCGAGGATCTCCTGCTGGCGCGCGGCGAACATCGCGAGATCGGCTTCGCGCAGCCGCCAGCGCGCTTCCGGGTTGCGGCGCAAGGCGCCGATCCCGGAGCATGGCGCGTCGACGAACACGACGTCGGCCTTGCCGCGTAGCGCGTCGAGCGCCGGCGGCCAGCTGCCGCCCTCGAGATGGAGCGCCTGCGCGCTCGACACCCCGGCGCGGCGGGCGCGGCGGCGCAGCTCGTCGAGCTTCTTCGCGTCGATGTCGGTCGCGATGATCCGGCCGCGGTTGCCCAGCCGGGCCGCGATCGCGAGCGTCTTGCCGCCGGCCCCGGCGCACAGGTCGACGACGAGCGTCGCGCCGGCGACGGCGGCCGTGGCGACGGCGAGATCCGCGAGCAGCTGGCTGCCCTCGTCCTGCGCCTCCATCGCGCCGCGCTTGAACGCCTCGAGGCCAAACAGATTTGTGCGGGTCTCGACGTGCAGCGCCGTGTCACACCACGCGCCGGGCGTGGTCGCGATCCGCGCGCGCCCGAGCTCGGCGGCGAGCACGCCGCGATCTGCGACGAGCAGGTTGGCGCGCACCGTCATCGGCGCGCGCTGGTTGAGCGCCCGCGCGAGCGCCTCGGCCTCGTCACCCCAGTCCGCGACCAGGCGCTGCGCCAGCCAGTCCGGAAGCGACGCGGCGAGCGCGATCCGCGGCGCGAGCTTGCGTTCGCGGGCGATCGCGTCATCGATCCCGGCGACCGCGTTCCAGTCGAGCTCGCCGTCGATCCGGGCGGCGCGCGCCGGCTCGATCAGGCGCTCGAGCACGAGCAGCGCGACCAGGCGCTCGAGATCGCGCGGCGCGCGCTCGGTCTTGCGCCCGCGTGCCAGCGCCGCATCGACCCGGCGGAGGTGGCGGACGAGGCCGTACAGCGTCTCGCCGACGAACCGGCGCTCGTGGGAGCCGATCCACGTCTCCTTGCGAAACGTCGTGGCGAGCCGATCGGTCACGAAGCCCCAGTCCATCCGGGTGCGTTGCCAGAGCTCCAGCACGAGCGCGCGCAGCCGTCCGCCGTCCACGACATGGGACGCCAGCTTCTTGTCGGCGATGCGATCGAGGTCCGGCAGAGATGCCTGTATACCCGCAACATCCCCGCAACGCAGTGCGGCGCGAGCCGCAGCCCGAAATGGACCGCCGATCACATTGAAAAACTCACCTCCGGAGCGGTAAGCCGTGGCTCATGAGCACCGAGACCAAGGCGTCACCCGCCGCGAAGACGGAAGTCGGCGTCACCAGTCTGAAGGATCGCGGAAATCTGTTCGAGATCGCGACCCGCCAGATCGACAAGGCGATGAAGCTGGTCAACCTGGATCCGGATGTCGCCGAGATCCTCGCCCAGCCGAAGAACGAGCTGATCGTCAACTTCCCGGTCCGCATGGAGAGCGGGAAGTTCCAGATGTTCAAGGGCTACCGCGTCCAGCACAACAACATCATGGGCCCCTACAAGGGCGGCATGCGCTACCACCACGAGGCCAACCTCGACGAGATGAAGGCGCTTGCGTCGTGGATGACCTACAAGAGCGCGCTCCACGAGATCCCGTTCGGCGGCGGCAAGGGCGGCATCAAGGTCGACCCGCGCCAGCACACCAAGCTCGAGCTCGAGCGCATCACCCGGCGGTTCACCGCCGCGCTCGGCTCCAACATCGGCCCCGAGTACGACATCCCGGCGCCCGACGTGAACACCAACAGCCAGACCATGGTCTGGATGATGGACACGTACATGAACATCGTCGGCGCTGGCGATCGCAACACCGTGCGCGGCGTGGTCACCGGCAAGAGCGTCTCGTCGGGCGGCAGCCACGGCCGCGCCGAGGCCACCGGCCAGGGCGTCGTCCACTGCATCACCGAGTGGGCCAAGGACCGGAGCTTCAACCTCGACGGCTGCCACGTCATCATCCAGGGCTTCGGCAACGTCGGCAGCTACGCGGCGCGCCTGCTGTCGCAGAAGGGCGCGGTCGTCGTCGGCGTGGGGGATGCCGGCGGCTACATCGCGAACAGCGAAGGCATCAACCCCCACAAGCTCGGCGAGCACGTGGGAAAGACCGGCTCGGTGGCGGGCTACAAGGGCGCCCAGAAGATCGAGCGCGCCGAGTTCTTCTCCCTTGATGCCCACATCTTCGTCCCCGCCGCCCTCGAGCTCGAGATCGGCGTCGCCGAGGCCAAGGCGCTCAAGGTCAAGATGGTCGTCGAGGGCGCCAACGGCCCGACCTACCCCGAGGCCGAGGACATCCTGCTCGGCAAGGGCATCGACCTCATCCCCGACATCCTCTGCAACTCCGGCGGCGTGATCGTCTCGTACTACGAGTGGCTGCAGAACAAGCGCGCCGAGCAGTGGGACATCGCCGATGTGCTCGGCCGCCTCGAGCGCCGCATGAAGCAGACCTACGCCAACGTTCGCCACTACGTGACCACCCAGAAGACCGACTGGCGCACCGCGAGCTACGCGATCGGCCTCGAGCGCCTCCAGTACTGCTACCGCGAGCGCGGCATCTTTCCGTGACCGCAACGGTGTCGCCTTCGCCGCGCCGGCGGGCCTAGTCGCAGGCGCCGGACTGGCACACGCAGGCGCCGGTGCATGATCTGGCCGGTCTCGAAGAAGGCCCTGATCTGACGGCGGGTCGCCGGCTGCTTGCGCGTGAGGTTGTGCATGCCGAGGTCGGGCGCCGGGAGGTTCGCGGCCGGAGGTGGCGGCGCCCCACCGTCCATGATCACCATCGCGCTGCCGTCCGCGAGCGGGCTCGGCTGGACGGCGAGCCCCCACGGCGTCGTAGGCGTCGGGCCCAGGATCGGGATCCCCATCGTGCGCGCCTGCCAGTACGAGCCGAGGTTCGGCACCTGCTCGTCACCGAGCGCGATCTGCATCAGGATCTGCTTGGGCAAAACGCCGGTCGGGGTTCCGGCGAGCACGCTGTTGGCGACGCCCGAGCCTTCGACCTTGTCCCACCGCATCTGGAACAGGCCCACGGCCATCGTGATGTCGAGCGCGTCGGCGTAGCCGCCCGACAGGATCCTGCGATACAGCGTCCAGTCGCTCGAGCGCTCGAGCAGCGTCGAGTAGTTGGCGGCGCCGACGCCGAGCACCGCGCGCGTCACCGTCGGCTCGTACGCCATCACGGTCGTTCCCATGACGGCCCCTGCGACAGCCCGAAGTAGAACACCCTCGTCGGATCGACGAGCGACTTGTTGGCCTTCGCGGGGTCGACGAACAGCGCCTGGGCGAACGACGTGCGCATCGCGCGGACCAGCGTGATGTGGTTGACGATGCCTTGCTCGATCACTTCCATCACCTCGTCGGCTCGGGTGAGCTCGGTCAGCGCGCGCGCCACCGCCGACAGATCGAGCGTCGACATGCCCCGCAGATCGGTGCCGACGAACACGGCGCACAGCTCGGCCGCCGTGGTCTGCTGCACGCCGCCGGCGGTCTCTCCGGAGCTGCCGAGCAGCCCGTGGCCGTAGATCACCATGGCGACCGGATCCGTCGCGGCGTACGCGCAGGCCGGCACGATCGCGGTGAACGGGATCTGGTAGAAGCCCTGCAGCGCCGGCAGGCCGGCGGCGTCGCGCGCGATCTTGGTGCCCGGACTCGTCGCACCGTCCTGGGTCAGGAACAGCGGCGCGTCGAGCGTGCCGGTCAGCTTGCGCCGGATGAGCTTGCCGTCGCCGATCGGCGCGTCGCTGGTGACCGTGAAGGCGATCGGGTGCGTGTCGAGCGCGGCGATCGTGCGATCGCGCGCGGCAATCAAATCGCGGTGGACGAACTCGTCGGACACGACCGTGAAGTCCCACGCCACGATGAGATCATCCTCGGGGAAGCCGGCCGCATCGAGCGCCTCGAGCACATCGCCGAACCGCGGACGCATCGCCTCGAGCAGCGCGTGATCGGTGTCCTTGTGATCGCGCAGCGCCGCGAACCCTGGCGGGACCGCGAGTTCGCAGCGCCTGGGAGTCGGGGTGATCGGCGGCCTGTTCATCGACCTCGGCGAAGTGGGCGACCCGGCGCGGTACGAGGGCGATCGCGATCGATAGGAGATCCCTCATCGTCGTCACGCTACACCCATGTGACGCCGCTCGACAAATGAGCGTTTGGTGAAGCGGCGCGCTATAACCCGGGCCGTGCGCCATGTGATCGTGATGGTTGTTGCGCTGGCCGCGGGATGTGGTCATCCCGCCGACCCGAAACATGCCGGCCCGCCCGTCGCCGGGACGACGCACACCGCCGGCCCGATCAAGCCGGCGCCGGTCGGCGCCGGCGCAGGCAGTCAGGTCGCCATCGTGTTGCCGGCGGTTGGCTGTCCGTCACCGACGTGTGCATTTCATGCGGGTGCGAGCGGCTACTTCACGTGCCTGTCGGGCGGCGCAGGGGCGTGCTTCCATTTCGGCGCGCCGTGCGCGCCACCGGATGCGTGCATGTACGATCCGGGCGGTCGCTCGTACAAGCGATGTGCGCGGGCGAGCGAGGGTACGTGCCAGCAGTGGGGCGTAGCGTGCGCGCCCGCCACCCGGTGCATGTTCAACCCGTCGGACGGCTTGCACCATCAGTGCGACGAGATCGCGGGCGGTGGTTGCAAGCGCTACGGCGCCTTGTGCGCGCCGTGAGTCGATCGGACCGCGGGCGCCGCGGCTGACCGCGTCGCGTCGGCGGGCGCGGTGCGCGTGGCCGGTGGACCTGCGCGTGCCGGAGCGGTAGGCGCGTCCGACGGACGTGCGGGGGGCGGATCGCCGGGCGCCACGCCGGGGACCCCGTCCGGCGCCGGATCGGCGGGCGGTCTCAGCCGGATCGCCATCGTCACCTCGACCGTCGAGGATCCGGCGCCCGGCGTGCCCTCCGGCGCGACGACGTTCATCGTCGATGTGAACGTCGACGTGGCCGCGCCGTCGAACGCGTAGCGCGACAGATCGATGGTGCCCTTGGCCTCGGAGTGGCCGTGCGTGTTCGTGACCTCGACCTTGGTGCCGTCTTGCTCGAGGGTCTGCGGTGCCCCGGTCGACAGCCCCGTGGTTGCGTACGCGACCGTGTCGCCGGTGATCGACACGAGCGTGTACGTGGTCTCGGAGATCGCACGGATGCCGCCCTGCGGCAGCGTCTTGCGCTCGCGCCACGTGGCGCCGACCCCGACCGGCTCGGACGGCAGCCGCATCGCCATCCGCTCGAGGCTCTGGGTCACGCGGTCGAGCGCCGCGCGGACCTTGTCCGGGAGCACGGCGGTGGTCTGGATGCGGGCATCCCAGACCTTGCCGTCGGGTGCGAGCATCTCGGTGATGACCACACCCCGCATCGCGGCCGCCTCCGCGCGCATGAGGTCGCGCGCGCTTTCGCTCCCGGGCCGGTCGCGCACGCTCGTGCGGACCACCGCGATGCGGAGCTTCGCGGTGCCATCGGCGAGCCCGTCATCCACCGTGGTCTCGAGCTCGACGACCAGCGTCGGCATCGTGCTGCCTTGGCCGTCGTTCTTGACGTCGAGGTCATAGGCCAGCTCGCTGGTCGTCATGATCCCGCGCATCGGGTGGTAGCGAAGCGGCCTCGTCGGCGCTGCGCCCGGCTGGATCAGCGTCACGCCGTCGTGGGGGGCAGAGGTAGGAGCGGCTCCGACTTCTTGTCCTGGCACGCGATCAAGGCGACGAGCGCGAGGATCGTACAACGCATCGCCCGCCAGGGTCGCGCAAATATCGGCGATCGGCCAGAAATTTCAACCGGTTGACCACCTCAAGATCGAGCCTTGACGGAACTGCATTTGAAAAGCATTATCAATGTTAGAAGCCGTGCTGGTCTGCCTCTGCCACCCCACCTCCGATCGCGACCTCGACGCGGTGATCGACGACGGCGCGCGCACCGTTCAGGAGATCGGCCAGCGTTGCGGTGCGGGGACCGGCTGCGGCGCGTGTGTCGACGACCTGCGCGATCGCCTCGTCCACCGAGGCGCGAATGGTTGCCCTCGCGATTGTGCCTCCGATCTCGTGTCGTTAAGGTCAGCTCGCTAATTCACCGCGCCGTCAGGCGCAGCGAGGCGGTCTGATGAAGGGCAACGAAGAGGTGCTCACGCTCCTCAACAATCTGCTCACCAACGAGCTGACGGCGATCAACCAGTACTTCGTGCACGCGAAGATGTGTGAAAACTGGGGCTTCGAGCGCCTCGCGGCCAAGGTTCGCGAGGAATCGATCGACGAGATGCGCCACGCGGATCAGGTGATCAGCCGGATCCTGTTCCTCGAAGGTGTGCCGAACCTGCAGCGCTACCACAAGCTGCGCATCGGCGAGACCGTCAAGGAGCAGATCGAGAGCGATCTGCAGCTCGAGTACGCCGCGATCGCGTTCCTGAACCAGGGCATCGAGGCCGCGCGCAAGGCCAACGACAACGCGACCGAGGATCTGTTCACCCGGATCCTCGTGGGCGAAGAGCAGCACACCGACTGGCTCGAGACCCAGCTCGAGCTGATCCGCCAGGTCGGCGAGCAGAACTACCTCGCGCAGCAGATGAAGAAGTGACACGCCGGTACGGCCGGTCGCTGCCAGCGTGGCACCACGGCGAGGTGGTGGGCGCCGGTAAGGCCGCGAACGGTGGAGCCGGTCCGCTGGCCGATGCGTTGCAAGGTAGCGCAGCATGTTCCTGTTTCGGTTGCTGACGACCGGTGTATGCGTTGCCTGCGTGGTGATGCTCGCAACCCGCGAGCCGCCTCGCCGTGAGCTCTCCATCGTCCCGGGGCCATGCCTGCTGGGCGCGCCGCGACCATCGGAGGGCCCGCCTTGCGAGGAGGCCGGCGCGCGCGCGGCCCGTCGGCCACCGGTCAGCGTCCTCGATGTGGCCCATGGCGTCGCGCCCGATGCGCTCGCGGCGCTCGTGCACCTGCGGCCGACCGAGTGGGTCAGCGCGATCAATGATCGCGCGCTGGACCCCGACCTGCCGATCGGCTACCTGCTCGCGATGCTCGCGCCACACGCCGGCCAGTTCGTCGATCTGACGGTGTCGGGCCCGACGACCGAGCGGCGCGTGCTGGTCCTGCTGCACTGATCGGCGCCACGCATGCGGCGACCGTAGGTCCTGGTGCTCGAGACCACGGCCCGGGCAGGGTCGGTCGCGGGTCACGGCGCGGACAGGATGCCGTGGCGCTTGCAGACGGCGACGAGCTTGGCCTTCAGGGCGCGAAACCCGTTGAGGCTGCGCAGGTCGATCTGCGCGGCCTCTTGATCGTTGCGCGCGGCGCACTGGACCGTACCGTGGAGCAGTCGCGCCCTGGCGTGCTGCTTGGGGCTCGCGGGTGCGTTGATCACCGCATTGGCGAGCCGCTCGACGGCATCGTAGTCTTGCTGGGCGAGCGCGTCCGCGGCTTGCTGGAGCTTCTGGCGAGCGTCGTCATTGCCGTCGGCGTCGTCATCGGCGGGTACTGGTTGCTTCGCATCGTGCCCGACGGGCTTGGCAGCCGATACCTTGGGAGGCTTCGGGTCAACGGGCTTCGGGGCAGCGGGCTTCGGGTCAACGGGCTTCGGGTCAACGGGCTTCGGGTCAACGGGCTTCGGGTCAACGGGCTTCGGGTCAACGGGCTTGGGGGCTGTGCCATCGGCGACAGGCGCATGGCCCGGATCGGTCGCGGCGATGGGCCGACCCGGCGGGGCGGTCGTCCGGTCGTCCTGCGCGCGGTCGGTGCGTTCTGCGCGCTCGGTCCGGTCGGCGAGCTTGGTGCGCGACGAGTCGCCGTTTCGCATCACCAGGTACATCGCGCCGGCGGCGACCGCGGCACCTGCGATCGCGATCGCCGCGATCATGCCTGCGGATCGGCGATGCGGCCTCGCCGGCTGGGCGTCGGCGCGGGCGTGAAGCGCGTGGAGATCGACGGTCGGCGCCGCGGGGCTGGCCGGCGCCTGTGGTGCGCCCGGCGTGCTCGCCGTGTGGGGTGCCACGCTCGCGATCAGCGGATGGGTCGACGAGCCGTCGTAGTCGCCCCGGCCCATCGTCTGCGCGAGCGCCTCGCCGGTGGCGACGCGACGCGACGCGCTCGGTGGCTCGGCTGCCGGCGCGGGGGCCGGTGGCTGGCCGCGCGACAACGTCAACGGCTGGCCGGTCACCGCCTCGACGAAGCCGGCGACGCTGGCAAACCGGTCCTCGGCCGGCTTGGCCATCGCTTGCATCACCGCACTCACGACTGCGGGTGGTGCCGAGGGTGCCTGCGGCGCGAGCGCCGGTGGCTGCTCGTAGACCACCTTGAACACGACCTCGGGGATCGACGCCCCCGCGAACGCGGGCTGGCCGGACAGCATCTCGTAGACGATCGCGCCGAACGCGAACACATCGGTCCGCTCGTCGACGTTCGCGTGCTGGCCCAGCGCCTGTTCCGGCGCCATGTACTGCGGCGTCCCGAGCAGGGTGCTCTCCTGCGTCTGCACCGTCTGCGAGCCGCGGATCTTCGAGATCCCGAAATCGAGCACCTTGGCGATCTCGACCTCGCGGCCATCGACCACGGTGGGGACCAGGAAGATGTTCTGCGGCTTGAGATCGCGGTGCACGATGCCGGCGCGGTGGGCGGCGGCGAGCGCCGAACCGACCTGGCGGACGATCGACAGCACCTGGTCGAGCGCCATCGGCCCGCGGGCGATGCGCTGCGCGAGCGTCTCGCCCTCGAGGTAGTCGAGCACGAGGTACGGCATGCCGTCGGGCGCCACGTTGTAGTCGATCACCCCGACGATGTTGGGGTGGTTGAGCTTCGCGGCGATCTCGGCCTCGCGCTTGAACCGCGCGACGACGTCGATGTCCTCGATCTCGGTGTGCAGGATCTTGATCGCCACGTGCTTGCCGGCGAGCCGCTTGTGGCTCGCCAGGAACACCGACCCCATGCCGCCGCGGCCGAGCAGCGCCTCGATCGTGTAGGTATCGGCGATCACCGATCCGACATCGACGGCCACGCGGGCGGGTGAATTCTCCATCGCCTGGAGCGTATAATGAGACACCGATGCATGCACGAGGTTGGATCATCGGCGTCCTCGCCGCGATGGTAGCTACTGCCGCCGCCGAGCCAGCGCCCAAGCCGGTCGATATCAAGGCCATGAAGCCCAAGGCGATCGTCCTGGCAGACGCGCAAGGCGGCACCTACGTCGTGTTTCGCGACGACGATCCCAAGGTGTTCTACGGTCCGTCCGCGAAGTCCGTGTACGAGCAGTACATCGTCGGCTCGTCGAGCGACGGCGAGGGCGGCTGGGACTTCAACACCTGGGCGCCGCGGGTGTCGGAGGGGTCGCACCTCGGCGGGCTCGAGCACAAGAAGGACGGCACCTACCAGAAGACCTGCCGCGGCAAGGACGACGCGGTGCTGACCGAGCTCAGCGGCGACAAGGCCAAGGCCGTGCTCGACAAGGCCGCGTTCTTGACCTCGGCGATCATCCGCGTGCCGCACCTGCTCGGGCGCGACGACAGCGGCGTGTACTACTATGTCGATCGGCTCGCAAAGATCTACGGTGGCAAGGGCTACCGCGTGTTCGTCGGCAAGAAGGGCGCGATGAAGCAGATGCCGCTGACCGATGTCGCGAGCGACAGTGCCGGCGACGTGTTCTCGACCAAGAGCGGCGACCTCCGCCTGGTCCGCAACAGCGAGAGCAACAAGGAGACGACGACCTGGGTCAAGGGCGAGAAGCGAACCGAGCTCGTATTCCTGGATAGCGACGTCAACTCGGTGGTGATCTTCAAGGACCTGGGCATCTACACGTTCCTGGGAACGTTCTGCGACAACATCTGAGCGCTTCGGGCAACGCGGGGCGCGGCGGGGCGGCGGGGCGAGATCGCGGAAGCCGACCGGCACAGCGACAACGCGCGCCGCTGACCGCTGCACCCCGCGCGGCGATCACAGTATCGTGCGGGCATGAAGCTCAACGGATCGGTCGTGCTCGTCACGGGTGGAGCCTCTGGACTCGGTGCGGCGACGGCGCGCCGGCTCGCCGGGGGCGGCGCCAAGGTCGTGATCGTCGATCGCGATGAACCGCGCGGCCAGGCGCTGGCCGCCGAGCTCGGTGCGACGTTTGCCCAGGCCGACGTCACCGACCCCGTGCAGATCGAAGCCGCGGTCGCGATTGCCGTGGAGCTTGGCCCGCTGCGCGTGGCGGTGTCGTGCGCCGGTGTCGGCTGGGCGGCGCGCACGCTCGATCGCACCGGCAAGCCGCACGATCTGGAGCTGTTCAAGACGATCATCGGCGTCAACCTGGTCGGCACGTTCAACGTGCTGCGGCTCGCCGCCGCGGCGATGGCGAGGACCGAGGCGCTCGAGCACGGCGAGCGCGGCGTGATCATCAACACCGCCTCGGTCGCGGCATTCGACGGGCAGATCGGCCAGATCGCGTATGCCGCGTCCAAGGCCGGGGTCGCCGGCATGACGCTGCCGGCCGCGCGCGACCTCGCCCCCGCGGGGATTCGCGTCGTGACGATCGCGCCGGGCATCTTCGATACGCCGATGCTCGGCGCGCTCCCCGAGGACAAGCGCGCGGCGCTCGCGGCCGACGTCGTGTTCCCCAAGCGGCTCGGCGATCCCGCGGAGTACGGCGCGCTGGTCGCCGCGATCGTCGAGACCGGCTACCTCAACGCCGAGACGATCCGGCTAGACGGCGGGATCCGCATGCCGCCAAAGTAGGGGACGCTCCCCATTAGCGAAACTAGCGGTGTCGAAGTAGCCGAATATTGGGAGCCGAGTCGCCGCTAGTTTCCTTACTGGGGAGCGTCCCCGGCCGGCGCGCGCTCAACTTTTCGGCAGCAGCGCCTTGGGGATCGTCTGGGGGATCACCGGCACGTCGTGGTCGTAGAGCCAGGTGTACGTGAAGAACGAGCCGAGCACGCGCTTGGTGTAGTTGCGGGCCTGGTCATCGACGATGCCCTCGACGAACTCGTCGGCATCCCAGGTGCCTCGCGCGCGCAGCATCTTGCGCACGCCGGCGGGCCCGGCGTTGTACGACGGCGGGACGAGCAGCGTGAAGCCGTCCCAGTGCTTGTAGAGCGAGCCGAGGAACCGGCCGCCGATCGTGACGTTCTTCTCGGGATCGCGCAGGCTCTCGCGCGTCGGATCGATGCCGGTCCCCTTGGCGAAGTCCTTGGCGGTCGGCGGGATCATCTGGGTGAGGCCGATCGCGTTGGCGTAGCTCTCGTCAAGCGGATCGAAGCCGCTCTCCTCGCGCACGATCGCGATCTGCATGGCGATCGGGACCTTGTTCGCCGCCGCGTGACGCGTGAGCAGCTCCCAGAACGCCTTGGGGTACGCGATCAGCCAGCGGGCGCGATTGCCGCCGATCGGCCATTGCTTGCGATAGTCGAGGATGTGCCAGCGCGTCGGCCAGATCGACGTCGCGTGGCGGCCGGCGCGATCGTAGAGGTACGCCATCGCCCATAGCTTCTCGATCTTGTCCGGGTCGTCGACCCGCTTCTTGTCGCCCGGCGCGCTCAGGCCGAGCTTCTTGAGCTCGCGCTCGGCCGGCACCCCGAGGCCGAGCCGCAAGAGCTCCATCGCGCGCTGGAACCCCGGCATCCCCCACTCGGGACGCGGCTGGAACGTGAACGCGGGCGCCTTGGGATCGAAGCCCTTCGGATCGGTCGAGATCTCTGCGATCGTCGCCGCGTACGCCTTGGCATCGGTCTCGCGCAGGCGGTTGAGCGAGAGCAGGGCGTAGTATGCCACCGGCGCGATCCGCACGGCGGCCTGCCAGGACGCGATCGCGTCCCTGGGCTTTTTCTGCGCGGCGTAGGCGCGGCCGAGCCAGTACTGGGCCTCGCCCTCGCCGTAGTAGTTGTCGTCGCGCGGCACCAGCGCGACCTGCTTCTGCCACCACATCACCGCGTCGGCGTAGTTCTGATGGCGCCACGCCTGCCAGCCGAGCCGCCACATCGCCTCGGCGACGTTATCGCCGTCGGGAAACTTCGCCGGCAGCGCCGACAGCACGGCCTCGGTCTGCTTGGCGTCGCCGAGTGAGGTCCACTCCTCGCCTTCGCGCAGCAGTGCGTCGTCGGCGTAGCTGTGCTTGGGGTCGATCGCCTGCGCGGCTTGATAGCGCTTGATCGCGGCGTCGTGCTCGCCGAAGAACGCGTACGACCGGCCGGCCTGGTAGTTGCTCTTGATCTCGAGGTCGGCGTTGCCGGCGGTCTTGCAGGCGGCCGCCGTGTCGTCGAACATCGCCGCGGCGCCCTTGCGATCGCGTGCCTTGAACCGGCTCTGCGCCTTGTGGTACGCGGCGACGCACTTGTCGGCTGCCGAGATCTTCGGATCGAGCAGCGCGTCGCCGAACGCGCGCTCCGACTCCGGGTTGCGCATCGCATCGAACAGCTCCTTGCCGCGCGTGATGTGCTCGGCCGCCGTCGTCGCCTCGAGCTTGGCCAAGTCGAGCTTGTCCCTGGCGAGCGCGGTCACGCGGTCGCGCGCGAGGGTAGCCCAGGACGACAGCGGATCGTCGATCGCGATCCGGCGATACAGCGCGATCGCGTCCGTCGCGGGCTTGCCGGTGTGCTCCATCGCCTCGGCGAGGTGGAACCGCGCCTCGGAGCGTCGTGGCCCGTGGGGGCGCCGCGACAGGTAGCCTTCGTAGTGCGCGGCGACGACGGCCCAGTCGCCCGCGTCGCGCAGCACGTCGCCGACGAGCATCTCGGCGTCGTACCCGGCGATCGAGTCGGGCGCGACGGTCGCCGCGATCGCCTTGGCGACCTCCGGCTGGTGTGCGTAGTACGCGGCGGTCGCGGCCTCGCGGCCGATGAAGTCGGCGAGCAGCGGGAGGTGGTCGTGGGCAAACACCAGGTGCTCGGCCGCCTTCGCCCAGTCGCCGGTCTGCGCGGAGCACAGGCCGATCATCAGGCGGAGGTGCGCCTTGCGATCGTCGTTCTTCGCGGCGGTCAGCGCGGCCTCGAACGCCGCCCGGGCGGGTTGCCAGCGCTCGAGCGCGAACTGCTTGCCGGCCTCCAGCTCATCCGCGGTCGTCCAGTACGGCGCCGCCATCGCCTCGGTCAGCGCGGTCGGCCTGGGCTCGGCCGGCGGCGCGGTCGCGTCGGCCCCGGCGTCGGCCTCCGCCACCAGCGCGGACGGCACGCGTCGGGGGTGCATCGTGGTCTGCTTGTGAGCGTCGTCACCCGAGCAGGCGACGACCAGGACGAGGAGGGGAGCCAGGCGCCGCATGGGACGACCGTAGCAACGCCGATCTCCGAGGACAAATTTCATCGCACCGCCAGTCGGCGAATCCGGCGCGGACCGGGCGTGCAGGTCAGCCGTGCGAGGTCAGGCGCGGGCGGCGATCCACGCGGCGATCTCGTGGAGCATCGCGCCGCGTGGGCCGAGGCCGTGCGCGATGACGCGAGCCTCCTCGCACAGCACGCGCATCCGTTCCGCGGCGACCGCCGCGAGCTCGACGAGCTCGGCGTCGTCGCGATCGTCGGCGTGCTGGAATGCGATCCCGATCGCCATGCCGTAGCGGCCGAGGCGCTCGCAGCGCTCCGGGGACGCACCGGCGACGATCGCGCCGAGCTCGGCGGCGGCCGCGAACAGGGCGCCGGTCTTCGCGGCGTGCAGGCGCTCGACCACGGCGATCTCGTGCAGCGCCGATCGTGGCGTGAGCATATCGATCGCCTGGCCCGCGAGCAACTCGAGGGTACCGGCGCGCCGGGCGAACACGGCCACCGCCGCCGCGGCGCGCGGGCCCAGCTCGGCCAGCACACCGAACGCCGCGGTCAGCAGGCCGTCGCCGGCGAGGATCGCGATCGGCTCGCTGAACGCGATGTGAACCGTGGGCCGGCCGCGTCGCACGCCGTCGTTGTCCATCGCCGGCAGATCATCGTGGACCAGCGTATACGCGTGCATCATCTCGATCGCCGCCGCGGCCGGCAGCGCCGCCTCGCGCGCCGCGCCGCAGGCCTCGGCCGCCGCGATCAGCACCGCGGGACGCAAGCGCTTCCCCCGCCCGGTCGCCGCGTAGTGCATCGCCGCGGCCAGCCGCCCCGGATCATCGGCGGGCGGCGCGAGCCTGCGGTCGAGCTCGGCGTCGACCAGGCGACGAACCTCCTCGATGAACCCGAGCAAGGCAGGCGGCGCGCTGGACGGCGACAGCGTCACCGGCGCCAGGGCGTCGGTGGTCGGATGGGTGGTCGGGTCGATGGTCAAGGCTACCCCGGGCTGGGATCGTCAAAGGGTGCAACCTCGACGCCCCCCGAGGAGCTGACGAGGATCTCGACGCGCTTCTCCGCGCTGGCGAGCAGCTGCTGGCCTCGGCGCGCGAGCTGCACGCCCTCTTCGTACACCAGCAGCGACTGCTCGAGCGAGAGCTCGCCGGACTCGAGCCGCGTGACGACCTCGCGCAGCCGGAGAAGGATCTGATCGAACCCGAGCTCCGGGCCGCCGGCTACCACCGCGGCACCAGCGGAGAGGATCGGATCCGCCATCGCGGGCTCACCATAGCGAACACGAAATGAAAAGTCACTGCTGCGAGATCGCTTGACGACCCGACTACTTGCAGTAAAGCTGAGGACGCGATGAACGAGCGCTCGGACTTTCATTCCGGTGATACCGTCGAGCTCAAGGAGCGCTGGCGCGCGTATGTCCAGGATCGCCGGCTCAACGTCACCGCGCAGCGTGAAGCGATCGTCGAGCAGTTCCTCCGCACCCGCGAGCACGTCTCGATCGACGAGCTGCTCCTCAAGGTTCGCAAGCGCCAGCCCAAGGTCGGCTACGCCACGGTCTACCGGACCCTCAAGCTCCTCGTCGACAGCGGCCTCGCCGTCGAGCGCCAGTTCGGCGACGGCCAGGCGCGCTACGAGGTTGTCGGAGATCACCACGACCACCTGATCTGCGTGAAGTGCGGGCTCATCCTCGAGTTCGAAGACGACGAGATCGAGAGCCTGCAGGACAAGATCGCGCTCCGGCTCGGCGGCTTCACCGTGCTCCGCCACCGCCACGAGCTCTACGGCCTGTGTCCGAAGGCCGCGGGAGACGCCAGCGGCGCGTGTCCGCGCGAGCAGGGCAAGCGCGGCAGCTGAGCCGTCGGTCGCCGGCTCGGGGCGATCATCGATCATTGCGCCGGGATCGCGCCGGCACGATCCGGGCTACAGCTGCTTGATCCGGTTGATCTCGGCGTTCTCGGACACCGGCAAGAGGTGCACGAGGCACCGGCCCGGCTCGCTCGGCATCAGGGCGGCGGCCCACAGGAACGAGTTCTTCCAGTAACCGCGCGTCGCCTTGCTGTCGACCGGCGGACCGAACGACGAGCGCATCCATTGATCGAGCTCGTCCTCGTGACAGCCGCGGATCTTGAGCTGGACCTCGATCAGCTTGGCGGTCGGCTCCGTCCCGAGGAAGTACAGGTCGACCTCGGCGTTGCGCTTGCCGATCCGGAACGGCATCTGCGCGAAGCACCACGTGCCCTTGCGGCCATCATTGAGATCGGCAGGCTGGCAGATCCCGCCGGTGACGTCGTGCAGCGTGGTGTGCGTGAACCGCCACTGGCCGATGCCGGCGAACTCTGGAGCGCGGTTGCCGCACGCGACGCACGCCGCGAGCGTGAGCGTCCGGACGACCGCCGGGACCGTCACGGCACCACCGGGCCGCGGATCGTGACCTCGACCGTGACCTCGTCCGCGACCTTGAACATCAAGAACCGCGGGGCCGCGAGCCCCAGCTCGCGGATATCTAGCTCGAAGCTCGCGCTGGCGGACACGCCCATATCGTCGAGCGTACCGCGGCCCACGAGCACAAGCCCGAGCTTCCGTCCGCGCCAGCCCAGGAACCCCTCGGCGGTCGCCGTGAAGCTCGGCCCGTCGCGGACGACGCCCGTGAGGCGCTGCAGCTCGAAGCTCGCCGTCGGGTGGCTCGCGAGATCGAAGTCCTTGCGCAGCTTGCGATTCTTGAGGAAGTCGCCGGCATCGAACGCGGTCATGTCGACCTCGAAGCGTGCCGTGGTCGCGGTCGGGCCCGCGGTCGCGAGCGTGTCCGGGTCGGCGACGATCTCCCCGGTGATCTTGGTCCACACCGTGGTCGTGTCGTGGACGCGCGAGCGCGCCCGGACGGTCAACGTGCCGGAGGCGATGCGGTAGCGCATGTCGCCGGCCTTCCCGCCCCCGCCCTCGTCCTCAGGCCGCGAGGCACTGGAGGAGGAGCGTCGTCACGTTGTCGGTGCCGCCGTTGCGGTTCGCGGCGTCGACGAGCTCGGCCACCGAGCGCTCGAGGGTCTTCGCGTTGGACGCGATCTGGCAGATCTGGTTGTCGACCACCATGCCCGACAGGCCGTCGGAGCACAGGATGTAGACGTCGCCGCTCTTGATCTGATGGCTGCGGATGTCGACCTGGACGGTCTCGCGCATGCCGAGCGCACGCGTGATCACGTTCTTGTGGGGGAAGTTTCGCTCCTCCTCCTCGGTCATATCCGGCTTGGCTTCCTTGTAGTCCTCGAGCAACGAGTGGTCACGCGTCAGCTGGGCGATGCCGCCCTCGCGTACGCGGTACACCCGCGAGTCGCCGACGTGGCCGACGTAGATCTTGTCGCCCGCCACCAGGGTCGAGACGATCGTCGTGCCCATGCCCTTGTAGCGGAGGTCGCGGTTCGAGGTCTCGAAGATCCGTAGATTTGCGAGCTTGATGCCGCAGACCAGCCGGTTCTCGATATAGGACAGCGAGCGGTCCATCTTGTACGGCCACGTCGCGTCCTCGTCCTCGCGCGTGCGCTGGTAGAACTCGCCGATCGTCTCGGCGGCCATCTTCGAGGCGACCTCGCCGGAGGCGTGCCCGCCCATGCCGTCGGCCACGAGGAACAGCTGCTCGTCCTCGATCAACGAGAAATAGTCCTCGTTGTGGGTCCGCTTCATGCCCACGTCTGTCTTTGCGGCGTAGCGGATCTTCATCAGTTTCCTGCGGAGCGAGTCGCCTCCGCGTGGCGAAATGATAGGCAACGCGTCCGCAGCGCGTCAACCACATGGCGTTGTATCCCGCTGGTCATCCGGTCGCGCTATGGTCTTCGCGCATGCGCGCCGAGATCTTGACGATCGGGGACGAGCTGTGCCGTGGCGAGATCGCCGACACGAATTCCTCGCACCTGGCGGCCCGGCTGTGGGACCTGTCGATCACCACCCGCTGGATGACGAGCTGCCTCGACGACGAGGACGATATCGCGAGTGCGCTGGCCCACGCGGTCGCACGTGCCGATCTGGTGGTGTGCTCGGGCGGCCTGGGGCCTACCGAGGATGACCTGACGGTTGATGTGGTTGCCCGGCTGGCGGGGGTCGAGCCCGGGATCGACACCCCGTCCCGGGCCCGGCTGGAGGCCTGGTTCGCGCAACGATCCCTCCCGGGCACGGGCATGGAGCCGGCCGGCGGCTCGATCAGCGAGATCCAGCTCCGCCAGGTCCGGGTGCCGGGCGGTGCCCGAGTCTACCCGAACCTGGCGGGCCTGGCGCCAGCCTTCGAGGTCCAACTTCGGGGCGTCCCGGTGATCTGTCTGCCCGGCTTCCCGCGCGAGATCCACGCGCTCCTGGAGGCCTCGGTCGAGTGGCGGTTCGCCGAGCTCCGCGAGGCCGCCGGCGACGTCGAGCGGATCGCCCGCCGGATCTATCGGGTGTTCGGCCGCGGCGAGTCTCAGATCTCGCAGGCCTGCCGGGGGCTGGTCGACCCGGTCGCCGGCGCGTCCATCCACTACCAGGTGAAGTTCCCCGAGACCCTCGTCAAGCTGGTCGTCCGCGACCGCGCTGCCGCCGCTGCCGCCCGCACGCTGGCCGGGCTCGATGGCGCGCTGCGTGACCGGCTGCGCGGCTACCTCTATGGGGAGGGCGACGAGACGCTGATCGATCGCACGGTGCGCCGGCTGATCGAGGCCGGCAAGACCGTCGCCACCGCGGAATCCTGCACCGGCGGCATGGTCGGCGAGCTGTTGACCCGTCGGCCAGGCAGCTCGCGGGCGTTCCTCGGAGGTGCGATCACCTACTCGAACGCCGAGAAGATGCGGCAGCTGGGCGTCAGCGCCGACACGCTGGCGGCCCACGGCGCCGTGAGCGAGGCCACGGTGCGCGAGATGGCGCTCGGGGCGCGCGACCGGTTCGGGGCCGACCTCGCGGTCTCGGTCTCGGGAGTCGCCGGCCCCGACGGCGGGTCGCCGGACAAGCCGGTCGGGACGGTCTGGCTGGGGCTGGCCGGCGAGGCCGGGGTGACGACCAAGAAGCTCGGCTGGCCAGGCGCGCGCGATCAGATCCGCACGCTGGCCAGCTGGTGGGCGCTGAAGCTCCTCGACGAGGCCGTATGAGATCAGACAGACCAGGCAAACGGTTATTCGTCGGCGTCCGAACCTCGGTCGCGTCGGCCAACACGCTCGCGGGGTGCGCCGAGACGCTCGCGCGGCGCGCCCGGGACGCCGGCGTCGACCTCCGGTGGGTGGCGCCGGCCAACTACCACGTGACCCTGGCGTTCCTCGGCTGGACCGGCGTAGAGGCGATCGGCCCGGTGTGCGACGCGCTGTCCGCGGCGACGACGGGCCTGGACCGGATCACGTTCCGGACCTCGCGGCTCGGTGCGTTTCCCTCCTTCGACAAGGCGAGCGTCCTGTGGGCCGGAATCGAAGACGGCGCCCCGCTCGCAAGGCTCGCGCAGGCGGTCGGCGGGGCGATGGCGGGGCTCGGCTTTCCGCGCGACGCGCGGCCCTTTCACCCCCACGTGACCATCGCGCGGCTGGGCTCCGCTCGCGCAATTCGCGACGTCGTGTTACCTATGGCTGAACAAATGTTCGGTGATACCCGGATCGATGCGGTGACCCTGTTTGAAAGCGAAACAAAATCTTCTGGTTCGGTCTATCGAGAGCTCGAGAAAATTGCCTTCCAGCGGGCCCTTCGCGGCGCTCTGGACAGCGAAAAACGTCAGACGGTCGCTCTAGAACGGGGCACCGCTGATCGCGAGCCAGACGAGACGCAAACGGACGATGGTTGGCCGCGTGGTCAGGGACCGATTGACCATTGAACCACTGAATAGACGACCAGGAGCACGCAGATGGCCAGCAAAGAGACTCCGACTCCGCTTCCTACAGGCCCCGCGGTCAGCGCGGCTCATCAGGTTCGTGATCCGGCCCGTGACAAGGCCATCGACCTCGCGCTCGCTGCGATCGACAAGCAGTTCGGCAAGGGCGCGATCATGCGGCTCGGCAAGGACCCGATCGACCGCGAGGTCCACGTCATCCCGACCGGGTCGCTCGGGCTGGATCTCGCGCTCGGCATCGGCGGGCTGCCTCGCGGCCGCGTCGTCGAGATCTACGGCCCGGAGTCGTCGGGCAAGACGACCCTGACCCTGCACGTGGTCGCCGAGGCGCAGAAGCGCGGGGGGGTGTGCGCGTTCATCGATGCCGAGCACGCGCTCGACGTCGGCTACGCCAAGAAGCTCGGTGTCAAGACCGAGGAGCTGCTCGTCAGCCAGCCGGACTTCGGCGAGCAGGCGCTCGAGATCGCCGACATGCTGGTGCGCTCGAATGCGGTCGATGTCGTGGTGGTCGACTCGGTCGCTGCGCTGACGCCCAAGGCCGAGCTCGAGGGCGAGATGGGCGATACCCACGTCGGCCTGCAGGCGCGCCTCATGAGCCAGGCGCTCCGCAAGCTCACCGCCGCGATCTCGAAGTCACGGACGATGGTCATCTTCATCAACCAGATCCGCATGAAGATCGGCGTCATGTTCGGCTCGCCCGAGACCACGACGGGCGGCAACGCGCTCAAGTTCTACGCGTCGGTGCGGCTCGATATCCGCCGGATCGGCGCGATCAAGAAGGAGGAGGACGTCATCGGCAACCGCACCCGTGTGAAGGTGGTCAAGAACAAGATGGCGCCCCCGTTCAAGGAGGTCGAGTTCGACATCCTCTACGGACAGGGCATCTCGCGCGAGGGCGACCTCGTCGATCTGTCGTCCGACGCGAACATCGTCGAGAAGAGCGGCGCCTGGTTCTCGTTCAACGGCGAGCGCATCGGTCAGGGCCGCGAGAACGCCAAGCAGTTCCTGGTCGACCATCCAGAAATCTACAACGCGATCGAAGCCAAGGTCCTCGCGCACCACAACGTGCGCCGGATCGGCATTGATGTCGCACCCGAGGCGGCGACCTCGTCACCTGCCATGGAAGACAAGGCGAGCAAGCCTGCACGACCGTCCGCGCCCGCTCAGGCCTCTGCTTCCACCTCGTCCTCCTCGTCCTCCTCGTCGGTAACGCCGCCGCCGAACGGCAAGCGACCGAACGCATGACGCGCGGCGGACGCCGTCCGCTGCGACACAAATCGATGAAGGCCGGCATCACTGCGACGTGATGCCGGCCTTCGAGTTTTTGGTGCATGTGATCGGGATTGCTTGCGTTCGTCATAGGGATCGGCGATGACTTCCGATAGCCCCCGCGGGGTTGTGCAGCCAAGCGGGAGACGTTGCGAACTTAATAGGGAGGCTCATCAATGCTCGTCTATCGATCCACGGTAGCAGCCGCTACATTTGCAGGCGCGTTGCTCGTCGGGTGTACGGCTCCGGATCAACCTACGGACCTCAGGCTCGACGGACCACCCAACATCACGACCGTGACGGTGATGTCCGATCTTCGAACCCCGGTGGATCCGTCACCCCCGCGCCTGGGTGGTCGCTACTATGAATCGGCTATCTACTGCCGGACCGGTGACGAGAAGCGGCCCGGCCTCGTGGGGCTCCCTGACGTCACGACGCTACAAGTCTGTCCCGACTTGCCCGAAGAGCCAGAAGCCAAGACGCAGGAGGCCGGGGGAGAGGCGCCGGAAGCCGCGCCACCGAGCTGGTTCGTGCGCGTCGTGTTCGACAAGCTCCTCGACCCCAGCGTCGAAGATCTGATCCCGCAGCTGGACGCTGCGGGGCTGCCCACGGGTGTCATCCTCGGCACCTTGGCCAACACCCAGCCGGTGACGTTGAAGTGTGACACCGCCACGACCCGCGGCGTCTACGTCGATGTTCCCTACAGCGGGTACTACGTGCCGAACGGCAACAGCATCAGCTGGCCGCTCGGTCCCGCCCTGTTTGTCCAGCCGCTCAGCGCCGTGTCCGTGCAGACGGGCGCGATCTGCCAGATCGGCATCAAGGACATGGTCCACAACAAGGACGGTGATTCGGTGCCGACCGATCAGCGTTCGCGCTCGTTCAAGATCGCGCCGATGGCGCTGCGGTTCTCGTCGCCGGATCCAGGCGACGACGACCCCGGCGTGATCGAGCTCGATTCCTCGTCGCCGGTCCAATTTTTCTGGACGGCCGCGTTCACGACGATGCCTGTTGCCGACGAGATCAACATCTTCGAAGCACCCAACACGGCTGCGGGTGGTCCCGATATGACCGTGTGCGGCAGCGGTGGCACCAAGGTCCTCGCGACCGACATCGTGACGGCTCCGGACGGTACGGGAGCGGCCACGACCGCGCTCATCATGGACCTCTCCCTGAAGAATGCCGATCCCATGCTCGCCTGGAAGCCGAGCACGACCTATCGCGTCGAGTTCGGCGCCAACGCGAAGATCACGCCGAAGCAGGGTGGTGCGGATGCCATCTTCCCGGGCCCGGCCGACTACACGCTTTGCTTCCACACCCCTGCACCCGCGATGTGAACGGAGAATGCCTATGAAGAAGCTACTTACAGCATTCATTGCCACGGGCCTCGCGGGAGGAGCGATTTCACTCGTCGACTCCCATCACGCGGCCTACGCCGACTCGCTCAGCAGCGGAAGCCTCCGCGGCATCGTGAAGGACAAGGGCAGCGGCGAGCCCACCGTCGGCGCCACCGTGGTGGCCACCTCGGCCGCTTTGCAGGGCGAACAGGTCGTGATCGCCGACGATAGCGGCGGCTACTACCTCACGTCGTTGCCGCCGGGCATCTACACGCTCACGGTCTACTACAACGACACCACCTTCTCGCGAAGCAACGTGCTCGTCCAGGTCGGCAAGGAGGCCGTCGTCAACATCTCGGTCGACAGCAGCGCGACCAAGGGCGAGGTCGTCAACATCTCGGGCTCGGCCCCGATCGTCGATCAAGGCTCGACCAAGATCGGCGCGACGATCACGTCGGACTTCACCAACAACATCCCGACCGGACGTACGTTCGGCGACGTGATGCAGGCGACCGCCGGCGCGCAGGGCGACAACTACGGCATCTCGTTCGCCGGCGCGACCTCGGCCGAGAACACGTACATCGTCGAAGGCCTCAACACGACGGACACCGGCTTCGGCACGCTGTCGGCGAACCTGCCGAACGAGTTCGTGCAGGAGACCGAGGTCATCACCGGCGGTTACAACGCCGAGTTCGGCCGCGCGACGGGCGCGATCGTGAACGTCGTGACCAAGACGGGATCGAACCAGTTCCATGGATCGGTGTTCGGCCACCTCCAGCCGTCCGCGTTGACCGCGAGCTCCGACCGGATCCTTCGCGAAGGTACGGCGATCGATCGCGAGGTCAACCAGAACTACCAGTACGATTTCGGCGCCGAGCTCGGTGGACCGATCATCAAGGACAAGTTGTGGTTTCACGTCGGGTTCACGCCGACGATCAGGAAGACCACCACCACGCGCATCATCAACCGCAGCATCGACGAGATCGACAACGTCACCGGGATGCCGGTGACGGGCGGCGACGGCAGAACCGATATCGATCCAGACACCGGCTTCACGCGGCGCGAACAGGTCGCGAGCCGCGACCTCGGGTCCGACTTCAGGACCTACTTCTTCACCGCGAAGCTGACCGGCGCGATCTCGTCGAACCACCAGTGGCAGATCTCCGGTTTCGGTAACCCCGAGCGACGAGACGCGGTGTTCTCGACCATCCATGATCCCAACACGGCAAAGGCGCGTACCGATCTGGGCGCGTACGACGTCTCGGGCAAGTGGACGTCGAAGTTCAACGAGGGCAAGACCCAGGTGGACGCCGTCATCGGCTACCACAACGGCTTCAACGCTGACAAGCCGTTGAACGATGCGTCCGATGTTGTAGCCGTGCGCTACGGGTACACGCGGTCACTCTATGATTTTGCCGATCTCGAGGGCGCGGGCATCGAGGGCTGCAACGACATGGCCACGAACGATCCGTACCCGAAGATCCGGAATTGCCCGGTCGCCAACTATACCGATCGCGGCCTCGGCTTCCTCGAGGATCGCCAGAACAACCGGACGTCGGCCGTGCTGTCGCTGACCCAGCGCGTGAAGGCCGCCGGACAGCACGTGTTCAAGGTGGGCCTTGACACCGAGTTCTCGAGCTATGACTCCGGACGTCGGTTCTCGGGTGGTGCGTTCCTTATCCGCGAGGGCCCCGGAGATACGGGTGATTTCTTGATCCGGCAGTATCTCAAGTACGATCCAGCGGGAGACATCTCGTGCGGCATCGACGCCGATGGCGACGGCGAGGGCGACGCGCCGTGCGCCGTGATCCCGAAGCTCGACGCGAACACCAACGACCGTAGCATTGCGGCGTACATCCAGGACTCGTGGCAGATCCGCCCGAACCTCACGCTCAACGCGGGGCTGCGGTACGAGCAGCAGATCGGCTACGTGGCCAAGTTCCTCCAGGGCAGCACGGCGCCCGACACCGGCGAGAAGATCGGCGACGTTGGGTTCCAGCTCGACAACCTGCTTGCCCCACGGCTTGGCTTCATCTTCGACCCGACCCAGGAAGGCAAGTCGAAGATCTTCGGTCACTGGGGCCGGTTCTACGAGAACATCCCGATGGACATGAACGTGCGCGCGTTCGGTGGTGAGACGACGTACGAGTCGACCGTCGGCGTTGATGTCAATGGCGACCCGGACCCGATGTGCAACAACCTGGACCACACCACTCCCAACCTCTCCGACCTCGTGCAGAGGTGTGACGTTGCCGGGTCGCAAACGCTCGGTGGAACGATCACCTACGTCGCTCCGGGTATGAAGGGCCAGTACACGCAGGAGCTGATCTTCGGCGCCGAGTACGAAGTGGTGCCGGATATGACGGTCGGCTTGAACTACATCCATCGTTCGCTGCCGTCGGTCATCGAGGACATGTCGACCGATGGCGGAAACAACTACTTCATCGGGAACCCGTCGGCGAACTACGACAGCGAGGCCAAGAAGCTCGACGACCAGGCGATGGCGACCACCGATCCGTCGCTCAAGGCGCTGTACCAGTCGCGTGCCAATCAGCTGCGTGCCGTCAAGAACTTCGATCCGCCGAGCCGTAACTACGACGCCGTCGAGATCACCGCGAAGAAGCGTCCCACCGGCAGCTCGCTGCTGCAGGCGTCGTACACGTACTCGCGTGCGCTGGGGAACTACCCGGGCCTGTTCTCGACGGAGACCAACCAGCTCGATCCGAACATCACGTCGCAGTACGACCTCCCGGACCTGATGCCGAACCGCTACGGCCCGAGCGGCCTCGATCGCCCGCACAACCTGAAGGTCGATGGCTTCTACTCGTTCGACCTGAAGAAGGCCGGCCTCGTCATCCTCGGCGCGAGCTTCCGCGCGCAGTCGGGCACCCCGCACAACACGCTCGCTGCCCACCCGCTCTACGGTCAGGGTGAGTCGTACCTGCTGCCGCGCGGCGAGCTCTATCGCTCGCCCGCCTCGTCGCAGCTCGACACGCACTTCAGCTACGGCTACCAGATCAACAAGACGACTCGCCTCGAGGGCTTCGTTGACATCTTCAACCTGTTCAACTCGCAGACCGAGACGGACGTCGACGAGATCTACACGCTCCAGTCGTCGCTTCCGATCGTCGGTGGCGATTCCGTCGATCTGGACCACTCGAAGGTCACGCTCAACACGGCTGGTGGACGTCGTCAGGTTGCGAACATCATCACCCCGAGCCTGAACTACGGCAAGCTCAGCACCCACCAGGCGCCGCTGACTGGCCAGCTCGGGTTCCGCCTGACGTTCTAGTCCTCGACCTTCCGCCCGACGCCGCTACGCGGCGCGAGCCAGGGTAGACATGGCCTCCCATCGGAGGCCATGTTCGTTTTCGGCCGGGCAATGAGCCCCGGGCGAGACCCGCGCGGACGTGAGCTTGGCTGGTTCTTCGTCAAAAAAGACGGCTCCCTTGGTAGATCTGTGGGCGATTTCGGGGTGCCGATTCTGCTCCTCCCTTATAGAGCCAGAGGCCGTCGAAGACGGCCCGCAGAGGCATCTGAGCCGCAGGGACGCGCCCTGTCACC
>Ga0137459_1000053_pt1 | contig 37392 bp, 52 predicted proteins | sample EasRivERMGT700_2_FD_104908 | JGI IMG/M metagenome (GOLD analysis project Ga0137459, IMG submission 104908) | Soil microbial communities from meander-bound floodplain in the East River, Colorado, USA - East River MetaG ERMGT700_2 | ecosystem: Environmental > Terrestrial > Soil > Floodplain ...
CCCGACCGCGACCACGACCGCGACCCCGACCGCGACCCCGACCCCGACCGCGACCACGACCCCGACCACGACCGCGACCGCGACCACGACCCCGACCACGACCGCGACGGGATCCACCGCAAGGTGTTGCTATTCATTCCGGCTAACATTATTTTTGTTCCTTAGGCAGGTCGTGGTTCCAGGGAAACATGTCAACAATTGTTTCAATGTTTACCCACTGCTGACCAACTGGCTCAACCTCATCAAGAGTCCCGTTTTTAATGGCTTGCATAAAACGACCAGAGTCAGCTATCCACGAGGCTTTTTCTAGCTCAAACAGGTTGCCGATTCTGTTTTTAACTTTTCCTACCATATGATATGTGACGGTGCGAATAAACAGTTTTTTGCCGATAAATTCGTCCAGTTCGTTAATTTCAAGAATCGCGTCGTCTTCTTGAACCTGCTCTTTAATTTTTTCCCAAGTCTCTTGAGAGATGGTAATAGTTTTTGACATAGTTTCCCCTTACGCTTTCTTTAATTCTTTTAACTCGGCAGCGGCTAGTTTGCCCAAGGTCGCCTCGTTTTGATCGGCGAGCACATTGAGTAGGGCCGCCACTCCAACATGATTTAATGTTAGATCGTCATTTAACCATCCGAGTTCGTACATATTCTGCAAGTCTTTACTTAGAACTTGTTTTTGTTTAGCTGATAATTTAGACATTTTATCTCCTTTATTATTAATGCTTGGGGCGAGCTCTAATTCGTCGGCACTCATATACCATCCGCTTTTGCCCGTGTTCATACACCCCCCTCCCCATTCTGATCCACATTTATGACCCCCCATCCAATTTTCAAATAAAACCGCGAACATACTTCCTTGTCCTGATTTATAAACAATTTGTCCAAGCTTGCCAGTGGGGGCCCCACTAGTGGCTCGAACTCTATCACCGCACTTAAACGCCCTTGGAGTGCTAGTGTCAGCCCCGGTTTCTGTGCCTGCAAACGGATTGTAAATGTGTGGATTACATGGGGATGTCATCAGCTACCTCCTCGGAGTATGATTTGTTTGATTTAGGCTTAACCCAATCTGGGTCCTGGTTTTCCTCTAGTTCGTCCTTGTACCCGTGTCCGTTACACCAGCCTCGTTTTTCATCCAAGTGAGCGGGGACTTTCATTCTTGGGGTTTGGAACATCTTGATGTCATGAAATGCACACCAGGCATTCGCAATCGGAGAGTTAATGGTTTTCCTTTCAGTGGGAGCGAAAACTTTCTTAGGACGCTCTGGGGTCGTATTGTCCATACTATCTGCGTCCCGACCATCATCTATCGCAAACAAAGCTCCTAGGGCGTATTTGCGGGCATAGGACGTGCTAGAGCCAGTAATTTGTGACTCGTCCATACCCTTTTTAACCTCAGCTTCACGAGCCTGAGCGGAAGCATCTACGTGCCCCTCCCCGTTAGAAAGACGAGCGGTTGATCTCAGGTAGTAGCGATCTCCCGCTAAAATAATTTCGTCTGCCGGGAAGGTGACGGTATAAAAATAATCAGGATCCTTCAATAGTGGTTTGACGGCTTGCAAGATTTCTTCAGCGTTGCGGTACGTATATCCACCGAACTCGTTTTTTTTGTCCTTAGGGACGCTTAAGGTTTGTTGAATTTCAGCCAGCTTTTTATGAACGGCTTGCTGGGGAGTGAGTTTTTCTTTTTCAATTGGCATACAGGTATAGTACAGTATGAGTAATTACTTGTAAATAGTTATGTCAAACGAAAAGTTGGCACGACAAGCTATGGTTCCCCTAAGAACCCCTCCTTGCCTTTATATTGAGTCTTTCGCCTATCGAAGCTGGCGCTTCGTTTTTTAAAACTTTGCCAGCTGTTTTCGATGAGGTGCCCAGCCCTTACGGGGTTGTGCGGTTATTAAGAGCCGAATCCAACGGCGGGCCAGTACTAACTGGGTGCTTGAGACAGGAGTCGAACCTGTGGCCAACGGCTTATGGAACCGTCGCTCTCCCACTGAGCTACTCAAGCGCTTATCTCTTCTCTCTCCAGTCCGGTTTGTCACAAGATCTAGAAGATTCCATGTCTGAAATGACTCCGCTAAGGAGTGTTTTTCCTAGTTATGATGAAAAAATACAGTCAATCATGACTCGGGCCCAGCTTCAAAGCTTGGTTAGGACGGCTGATAAGACCGAACGCTCCACTGGCACACCCATAAAAAAGAACCGGACTGGCGGAAGAAGAGATGTTAAGGTACAAAAAAAAGACCCTCTGAGGTGGTGCCTGTGCAACGCATGACACGCAGCACCTCAGAAGGTCTAAAGCGATGCGTTGGCTTTTACCTCAGTGTCTAAACACTAAGCTCAATTAACCACATTTTGGGGGTGGTGTGCAAGTACCAATTTTATGATCCCTTAATTTGAGGATCATCAAACCTTATTTGCCAACACCATCCGCTCTTGATGGTCACTAATCGCCTCAGGCATAATAAAGGAAGCCGTGGCCACATGAAGCGCGGTCAACGCTTGGCCCAAAGCCATAGGGTCCGGCTTAGCCCCAAACAACACGGCTAAAGCTACCACCAAGTCAGCAATAGCAGTTACACTCGATAAAAGAAATTTTCGGCTGGTCAATCGGTCTTTTACCCCACTACTTTTACTTAGCAGTTGAGTGCTGAGATTGCTAATCTCTAAATCCTTGGCTACTAACTGGGTTTTGAGAGCTCGAGCCTCGTCTTCAACCATTTGCTGGTATTTCTGTTTAGACACGGTTAGGTCCTGGGCGTGGACCTCTTCAATGGTCTTTAGTTTCTCTCGCAACTTACCCAATTCCAACTTAGCGTTACTCAATTCTTCAGTTTTAGCGGTTAGATCTTTCTTTAATTTTTCTAAATCTGTTTTCTTAACCAGCTCTTCGCCGTCGTGTTGAATGCGGTAGACCACGTCAAAAGCGGCGTGGACGCTTTCTAAATTGCTCAGATCATAACCTTTATAGGTATTTGGCATGACTTCCTTTTCGGGCTTAGTGTGTAGTTTTACAAATTCCTTTGGGTCGATAAAGTACTCGTCTAGGATAGCACGGGTCTTGGCAATCATGCGCCAGTTATCGTTGGGTGGGCGTTTTTTAAAGACACTCCAGTGAAGGTGACAGGCGGTTGAATTGCCGCTCGTTCCCATTTGGTTAAAGATTGTGCCTTCAGGATAGAGCTGGCCGGTTATGAGGGAGTCTACGGGCTTCTGCAAATGACAGCAGCGAATCCAGTAGGTTGTATCTTTTACCGTGGCGTCTTGGACGTACATATTGCCAAATCCTGCCTCAGAAAAAGACGAGTGAACCTTTCGACCAGCCGCAATCATTCGCAAGGGGGTGCCACAATCAGTGTTGCCGCCACCCAGGCCGTTAGTATCAATGCCGTCATGGAAGCCGTAGTCAACTTTTTTACCAAACTCTCGATCTGTTTTAAACGGCTCATGGGGGTTAATTAACATCAGCTTCCCTTTTTGGATTAATGGAGAGGCGAGTTTCAATCACTCCCAGTCGGAGCTCTTGAGAACGATCAGAAACGTCTTGTTTTTGTAAAGAGACGATGAGTGCGGCATATTGAGCGGTGAGTGTGTTGAAGTTTTGATCCATGCGCTGTTCTAGGAGAGCCAGGCGGGTCTGAATCATAAAATACGACGACAAGATTACCATTAGCGGGCCGACAAGATTAATTATTTGAACCACCTGGTTCCAAGTAATACTATTGTTGCGTTTGGGCACTTTGATTTCCTGCATTGATAATTCCTAATCGACCCAAGACATTTAAGGCGTCTTGTGTCTTTAAACTGGCTGCGGCATTAGCTGCGGCCTGTAATGGAGCGCCCTGGGCCACCCGAGCACCCTGAACGGCCAACCCAGTACTCAGCTTCTGATTTAACGGCTCTAAGACAGATTCAGTTACCGCTCCCACCACGGGCACTTGAGACAGTAATTTGAAAAAGCGCTGGCCCAGAGTTGAGGGAAGTTGGTTAGACAGATCAATAATTCTCGACATGCGAACGAATGATTTCTGTAGGGCCCGCAGCTCGCTCACGGTTTTGGCATTGATGAAATCATCAGCCAAGCTGTCTCCACCGATTTTACGGACATACTCAATCACTCGAGGGTCTTTATATTGTTCAATGGCTTGGGCACCCACCGCTTGGTCAACTGAAGTTCCTAACTCATCTGCTAGATCAAATTTAAGTAACGCTACCTCAAGTTTTTTGTTGTTAGCGGTGGTGGTAGCACTCACAAAGTCATCAATCGCTTCTTTGGATAGTTTTCGCTCCAAATCAGCCATAGAGGAAAGATCAACTTGCCCCGGAGCTCCGCCAGTATTGACTCGACCAAGTCTGCCGAGTTGTTTCTTCACCTCGTCTTCACCGATATCTGAGAATCGATCAACTAATTTTTTAGAATCAATGTCGGGCAGTGCTACGCTTTGATTTGGAGCTGAAGCAATGACGTCATTCACAACGTTGGTTCCAACCCCACCCGGACCAGTAAATTGGGCGAGTTTAGTTTGAACTTCTCCGCCAGATCCAGTAATGCCGTATTTAATCATGTCATCTACGGTTTCTTCGGGTCGAAGTTTCTCAAAGGCATTACCCTTTTTACTAAACGGAAAAGCCGATTGATACACCCGTTTAAAAACCGAAGGAGCTTCGGAAGCTCGATTGGCCGGTACGTTTTCAGCCTTCGTTAGGATTTTTTCTATTCGATCTGCACCTTCAGAATTAATTTTAACTTTTGGTTTTTGTAGGGACCGACCAGCTGCTCCCACCACTTCACCCACTCCCTGAACCGCACCGCCAATCGCCCCGCCAACCAATGCGTTAGTGACTCCGCTTTTAAACGCTTCTTCTCCAGTACCTCGAGGAGCAGTGGCACCAGAAACACCCCCACGCACCACGCCCTCTAAGGCAGCTTTGCCAATTCTGCCCGCAGTTGAAGCACCTTTGCCTAAAAATCCACTTGGAGCCAGGCTTGCAGCAGCTTCTCCCGCTACTCCCAAAGCAGTTCGCTCATACGGCTGGAGTTGTTTTCCACCCTCAATGTCGAGAATTTGTTCAGACCTACCCACCATTTCATTAATGGGTTTCGCGCTTATCTCGTCTATGTCTCGAGAACCAGATAAAAGTATTTGGCGTTTATTCGGGTCTTGTTCTTGCCGTGCTCGGGCAATCAAATCTTGTGATTGCTGAAAAGCTTGGTCTTGCATTTGCCGAGTTTCATCTAAATTCCCTCGAAGTCCCAAGCCAACTCCGGCTTGTTCAACCAGAGAAGCACCAGAGCCTTTTTGATCACTTACCCCCAAAGATCGAGGAGCAAAAAAACTTAACAGCGTCGTTAACGGGTTATTTATGGTTTGGGGTTTGGCAGTGGTTTGGGTTTGTTGCGAGGCTTGAGGAGCCGGAGTATTCCCGCGAGCCGTGGCAAAAATCTGCGTCAATTCTTCTTCACTAGGAGGAGTGTCACCAGTAATGCGAATAGTTTTGCCAGTTTCTGGATCAGTGATTTTGTAGTTTGGCATTATTCCACCTCAATCTGAAAGCGCCCGACTTGTGTACCACCAGTAGTTTGGGCTTTTTTCGCCGTTGTCTTCTGGTTTTTTATGGTTGCTGGAACGTCTAGTCCAAAAGATTCAAAGACTTGTTTTCCAAACTGATTATAGGCCTGCAAGGGGGTTAGGCCTTCTCGTTTAGCTGCTTCAAAAATGGCTTGGTTGACCATAATTCCATCACGCAAGCGTTTTAAATCTTCTAAGTTCTGTTGTTCGGTTTTTCCATCAGTTGGTAAAAATTGCTCTAATCGTTTGGCTTCAGCGTCTGAAACGGTAGCACCTGAAACCGCTCGCTGATACTGAGCCCGAGTACTAGCTGCAAAGGCGCGTTTATCACGAGTCGCTTGTCCAGCCACAATTCCAGGAATGAATTTAGCTAATGGCCCAGTTCCACCGACCGGATCGCCACCCTCACCAAATGTGCCGATACCACGATCAATCAGGGAAAGAAGCTCAGACTGTTTTCCAATTTCTTCGATCTCTTTGTCGGTAGCTAATTCTTCGAGTGGTAACACTTGGCGATAATTTTTCCATCCACCTTGTTTTTCCACGTCTTGGGCAATAGCCGCTCGCTCATCAGCGGTACTAAACTTCTTTAAGAAAGAAGAACCACCCTCTCGAGCCACTTTGGCTAAACTAGTAGTGGTATCGCTCATTGGCTTGTACCCTTGAGAAAAGACTTCTTGAGCCCGAATTCCTAATACGTCGGGAGAGAGTTTTTGAATTTCTGCAGCCGGGACACCTTTAAAGGACAAATATTCGGTTTGTTTTTGGTTGACGAAACTATCGACTTCTTTAGGATCGAGGCCATAAGCCGGAGCAATAGCTTTCAATTTAGATAATTTACTTAAAAATTGATCCTCAGGCATATTTCCAAAGGGAGACGGGGCTTGAGCTGGTGAGGTAGGTGTAAATTGGTCCATAATTTTATAGTGATGCGAACAAGTCAGCTGACGACATGGTTGGTGTGGCTGCAGTTCGATCCTGTTTTGCTAATCCATAATCTCGATTCATTCCGAGTAGTTGAAGAGCCTGCTGAATTGCATTTGAAGAAGATCCGGCCTGAGCTTGTGCTAACCCACCCTGTAACTGACCAATACCTGAGGCTTGTTGGCCCGCTAGGTTAAGTAGGGCAGATTCTAAATCCATGTTGGCTTGTTGTTGTTGGGCTCCTAGTTGACCAGTAGCAGCCTGGGTTTGGGTTCTGATTGGGTTTAAAGCACTCTGAACTTCTTGCTGAGCGGCGGTGGAAGATCCTAAAATACCTCGTTTGGCCAGCTCACTATTGGTAATCCGAGTTTGACTGTCTTCTTGAAGTTTGCCCTGGCCCTTAATATCACTGAGCAGAGACTGATACCGCTCTTGAAGGGGTTTTCGCTGAGACTCCAGTCCAGAGCGGGTTTTGTCAAAAATGTCTTTCGTTTGAGAAATAGCCTGATTGTATGAATCTACTAGGGGTTGATTGGCGCTGCGCTGCATTTCTAAAGCCTGTTTGACCAAAGACTCAAAATCCATTCCCCCACCACTTTGCGGTTGTTGTGAAGAAGCGATTTGAGAACTCATTTGAGGCGAAATCGGAGCAGCGGCACCCAGGACCGGACCTCGATTGGCTAAAGAGTTGGCAGCTTGAGCAAAAACATTTCCGCCAGCCGAATAAGAACGAGAACCCGTCAAGGAATTGAGTAATCCAGAACTACCGATAGCTCCTCGAGAACTAGACGATGCGCCCAATACACTGCGCGGCTTTGAGGCGCTCGAAACAGATGGATACGAAGCAGACCGAGGCAGAGGAGTTGATTTGGGCGTGTAGCTGTTAACCAAAGAAGAAAGCCCCGACCGAGCAGCGTTAAAAGCCATTGAGGGGTAACTTAAGGGTGAGCCGTAAGCTGGTTTTAAAAGGTTTGATAGAGAAAATGCCATAGATACTAAAAAACTGGCTGATAGGCCAGTATCCTTTCGTACTGAAGTCTCTTATGCAGAGCTGGGTTAATCATAGTGAGTTTTTTCATAAGTTTCAACTGTACGGCTAAAAATAAACAATTCAATATCTGCCAAAAAGATTCAGACTTGTAGTACCCCCAGGTTGAGCGGAACCGTTTACGCGACTTGTTATCACAACAATGGTATTGGAAGCATCCTCGAAATAGTCGGTATTATATCCTTCAGCATAAACAGCCATGTTTACGGTGCCGCCGCCAGCAAGAACTAACTCATCCGAAGTTCCTAACGCGACCAAAGAAGTGCTTGAGGTAGTTCCACTCACACCCAAGCTTATAACAGAAGCTGGATCAGTTATGTCGTAAAAAATTAATTGAAGCGCGGTTAAAGTGGCCACTCCGTTGAAACTACTTCTAAAAAAAGTTCTATACGTAAGCGTTCCGGCGGGATGGGCATCTAGAAATCCCAAAGAAAAAGTGTCGTCTCTAATGATTGTTCCGCTCGAAGACGATGTTAGAAGAGAATATGTTTCTGAATTTAAATTCACGGTCCCCACCGCGCCACCACTGAGCATGGGCGCAGTTACCCACCCACCGCCAGCAATGGAGGTCTGCAAACTCACCGGTGGAACTGACACCAACATGTTTTGATTGAGGTACGGATTCGCATACGGCGGAACAGTCAGGGGGTTGACGTTAATACTATCCCCCTCTACTGGATAGTTGTTGGTAGGAGAAACAAAATTCTTTCCATTAATCGGTGAGTTAACAGATTGTAAAAAAGGATTGAGGCCAGCATAGATTTGCATTTTACCTCGGCACAATCGGGTCGGCGTCCACCGCATACCCATAAAATATAAAGTCTGAATTCTTAGACGATTCGCTGATGTTTACAAAACACAGCCTGCCTCGAGATCCAATGGGAAATTCATACAAAACTACTCCTGACGAACAGTCACCAATGTCTACCCAGTTTTTAGAGGCGGTGTCGTATGAATCGCCAATCGCCACCTGAACCTGAGCCTCGTTACCGGGATTGAAAAAAAGCCAGATATAATTAAATTTCTTCTCGTAATACTCCACTCCGGTGTTGATTAAGAATTGCATTCCCGTTTGAATCGCTGAACCCGCGTCCGAGCGAGCCGTACCGGAAAATTGATAACACTGGCCACTCGCGTTCCCGAACATGAGTTGCTCGTTACGATTATTATCCACATATGACAGCCAGGCGGTGGGGCGATGCGCTAGAGAGAAGTTATAAAACTCATTCTTTTGGTAATCGTATATTTGTACACAATTAGAAATGGTTTGGCGGACAATGTCGTCAGTCACGGTTCCCACCGAGGTTAGGTAATCATATTTATGAACCACTCCAGGCGAAGTATCAAAAGCCGTACCCGCAATAGCTGAGCCAACCGGATTATAAATTTGGGGCTGAATGGCGTTAGAAAGCAGTTGGGGCTTAGCCCCACCAAAGCCGTTATATCCTTTGCGGTTCAACCAAAAGTAAAATCCATCAGAACTATCAACACTGTATGGAGAAGACGGTCCATTGTCAGTTCCCATATCGGTAATTCGATAGCCGTCGTAGTTATACATCGCCCCTGAGTTCTTGGTGATCTGCAGTCGGTCAGCACAAGTAAAAATAGCACCCATTTTTCCGGCTCCGGGAATGGTGTACGAAGTTGAGTCAGAGGTTCCGGCCGTACTCCAGTCTGTCGCGCTGTTTGAGCTTGATTTAAAGAGAGTTGAGGCTGTCCCGCCAATCCAAATGCTGTTTTGATATTGAGCAAAAAACTCACCGATGGGAGCCAGAGTGGTGTTGGTAAACGAGGTCCCGTTGGTGGTGTGACGAGTTGAGCCTACCCCATCCCCGATAATTAAGACGTCATCTAGTACTGCATAACCCACGTGCGCACCGTTGGAGATAGTGCCATTTTCACATACCGTCCAGGCGCCCGTTCCTTGAGTCGAGTAATAAACCTTTGAACCCGAGGCTCGATAGTTAAAAAACGTAGTGCCGTCATTACGAGACCAGTTAAAAAGGGTCTTAATCTCCGCGGTGTCGGGCGTGCCCAAATTAGTGGCGTATCCAGCCCGCTTCCGCTTTCCCCCATACGGAAAAGAATAGGTGTTGACGGACTTCAGGAGCTCTCCGTTGTTTAAGTTGATCGGATTAATAAAGAGATTTAAACCAGTGATGTTAGAAACAGAAATAACCGGCATTACCAGTACACCTCGCCTTCACCAAATACCTCATTAGTTAATTGCATCATTTCGGTGTTAGTGAAGTTTCTCGGTGTAATTTGGTTTACAAATTCCTGTTTAGCTTGGATGGCCTTCTGAAAGAACCGATCTCCAGCTGCGTCACTGTTGTCAAGGTAATACGCTTCAGATAGAGCATAGTTCACAAAAGACGCGCTGTAGGGCCGCATCACGTGTGGTAAACGGTCCCCGTCGTCATTTAGTTTGCTGGACCGAGCATAATAAACCAACTCAGCTGTGCCGCCGCTCTCGGGTGGGTTAACCTGAAAGACGGTGTCTCCCATCCATGAATGGTACGGATGTGTCATTGAAAATACTTCGTTTGGATAGATGTTGGTCAAGTCACGCTTAGTTGACTGATACTTCTCACTACTGTTGTAGGAAATCCAGACTCTTTTTAGATCAACAAAGTCAGTCGCGGTCACGGTGGCAAATCCATTGGTTCCAAAAGGAATATTTACCGTTCCCATTAAGTAATCTTTGTTTACCTTGATGGCAGCCTGATCCATATCGTCCAACCACTCATTTAACCAGTCGTTAATAATAGCGTCTTGATTGAGAAAACGAGATCCAAACAACTTGTTTTTCACCCGCTGGCGCATAGCAGCCAAAGCGTCAAAGGGAAATCCGTCAGTAGTGAGCCAATCAGAATCAGCCGTTTCTTCAGTCGTAATTGAGTTTAAAAACGAAGCCTTGTACGCATACCCATCAGCCGCACTCGTGTCATCAAATTGGGTGTACAAGCTGTCAGGAGTGATGGGGACGGTTCCATTGGTCAAAGCAGTTGCCGTACCCGCCGTGCCACTGGTTGAACGTTTGAAAATCAACTTGTCATATTTAATGGCATAGACCGGAGTATCAGACGGATGGTCATACGTAGAAGCAGTGGCTAAAGTAATCGCCGTACCTGAGGGCGTCGCGGTTCCTAAGACTTTTATTTCAGCTTGCTCTTCCCCGGTTTTTCCGATTTGAACGGCCCAAGACGCCTGGAACGCGTTGATGTTCTTGATTCGAACCGAGGTAACACCCGAGGCCTCGCCAAAACTAAGAAAGGAATATTGGGCTTTGTCGTCTAAAAGATTGCGTACCTTGATAATCATGGAGTTTCCTTTTCTTTCGAAGCGTAAAAGTACGGAACAACAGCGTCAATTGAGTCAAAAACCTGATTAAAAGAAGGAGCTTGATCGGTCTGATTGAATCCCCCGTCATAAAACTGACCCGCTGCATCATACGTCATGCCTGATCCGTCATAACTCCAGTTATTAGATACCGCTGTCTCGTTAAGACCCGGAATGATGTCGAGCGATGGTGTTAGGTTTTCAATGTAGTTCATTAGATTAAGCTTTTGGTTGAGTACTGAAAGTCCCATTTAGAGTCCGTAGTGCCGTATAAAAAATGAAAGTATTTCCAATACGAAGCACTCCCGGCCGCAGGGGGGCCATCATCGAAGAAACGAATGTTACTACTCGCCCAAGTTATGGTTCCCGTGTTTCCTGCATTTTGTTTAACTTTAATCACGGCGGGCCAGCCCTCGGCCACCCCGCTAGTAAAGGCAATGACTCGAGTACCCGCTGTAGTTCCGAAAATAATTTCTTTTACCCATTGCACGTTGCTGGCAAAAGAGCACGTAATAGTTCCACCGGGCTCATCAGTTAGCGACTCTCTGCCAGGAGCCGCATAGCTTTGCCAAGTTAGATTATCTGCAGTCACGCCACCCGGCGTAGAAACCAAGATGTTATTGGCATTTCCAACCGCTTTTCTAATCGAACTCGTTCCATTGTGTACCATCATGTCGCCAGCAGTAGTGAGCGGAGAAACGAAGGTGGCTGAACCAACCACCTGAGTGCCGTTATATACCAGGGCATTTCCCGAGCTCAAAGCACTGGTTCCCAAAGTATATTTAGTAGCTCCAAAGGTAAGGGTTCCGATAGATTCGTAGGTTGGTACTGAGCTCCCCACTATTTCAGTACCGTTGTAGTTGAGGTATTGCCCCTGAGCAAGGGCGGTGGTACCAATTCCAATTCGAGTCGCACCGACATGAAGAGCTCCGCGCATCGCTGCTTTATCTGTCGCAGTGAAACTTGCCAAAATCCCAGCCAGTGAAGCACTGGCTGTTCCTAGAAGCGTTTCCATGGCAACTATGGCGCTTCCCTCAGTGTTGTGTCGAGAAGAATGAACCAAAGCAGCATCAACCGGGGTGGTCCCCGCCACCACATTGAGCGTCGTGTCAATTGCCCCCGGATAAGTACTCATAGTTAGTTCCAAATCACCACAATATCAGTGGTACCACCAGTCTCAGCCACAATGCCTCGTCGCATTTGAATACCCAAATCAATCGCCACCGGAATGGTGCCGTTAGTGTTAGGAATGACCGCGACGAGGGTAGTAGCGGAAGTACCAGATGCGTTATCGTAGATTGTGATCGTTCCCGTCTTTTGAGACGGTAAGAGAATTTTTTGTAAGACAGTAGGAGCATTCGCCACCACGGTTGTTCCAGCGGCAGTCCCGCTGACTCGAGTCCATTGAGATCCACTAATTGGTTGCATTAAAGGCCTTTCACACTATTTCATTTCAGTGTAATCAGTCCCGTCACGCGGGTCAAGCTTCAGCTAAAACTTCCTTTTCCAGCTTTTGCAAGAATGGGAGCCATTTTTCCGTGAAGATCTTGTGCACATCATAGTTTTCTGTAACAAAATCGCGGCAAATTTTTCCCTGCTCTTTGAGATCACCCGCATAGACTTCTTCCATTTTTTCCAGCAGCGAAGAGACCGAGGGCTCGGCCACATACGAAAGTAGGGGAGTAAAACGTTTGTGATCGACTTCGCACACCGCACCCGTACCAGGAGCCACTAGTTCAGGCATGGCCGTAAAGTTATTTACAATCACCGGAACTCCACAGGACTGAGCTTCAACTGCTGGGACTCCAAACCCCTCGTTAGTCGAAGGCATCAAAAGACAATCCATCGCACTATAGATTTGAGCCATGCCGTCCCGATTCACGTTAAACATCATGTCTAGAGGAGAAATTTCATACAGGCTATCAGCAATTCCCAAGAACTTAGCGTATTCACGAATCGGAAAACCACTAGGTTGGTCGGTTACGGTGTGGACGTACAAAGCTGATTTGGGATGTTTCTCTTTAAAAGCTTTAAAAGCCTCAAGTACCGCATGGAATGACTTGCGAGGCGGATTGTCTTTGTTGGCCGCCACCATTCCAAAAAGGAAAACGTCTTCAGGGATAGATAAACGTTTGCGAATCTCAGACTTGTCTCGTGGAGTAAGGATTTTGGTATCAACCGTGTGTTGGATGTAGGTTGAATGCATTCCTTGTCTCTTTAGCTCATCATAGCCAAATTGAGAGTAGGTAACGACTCGGTACGCCGCTTTCAAACGGTCAAAAACCGGTCGAGGAACTGGTTCGTGGTCAATCGGTACAATGGGAATCCAGCGTTTAAATTGAGCCAAATGCTGTGGGTTGAGGACCCAAATATCTTGTAGGGTAAACACCACATCAGCCTGGAAGTCGTTTTGGAAAACGGTTACAGCATCTCCACCCCACTGATCATTGATTTTAGGGTAACAAGTAATCCCGTCCAGGATGATCTTGCCGCCCTCAAGTCCGTAGAAGCAAACAATTCCGGTGGGAAAGCCCGCTTTATGAATTAGGGGAAGCAAATCATGCATTTGGGTGCCGTATCCGCTAGTGCTCCATGGAGCATTTGAACTGAACAATACGCGTAATTTTCTCTTTTTGAGCATATTTTGTCCTCAATTTATTTTCTTTCTAATTTATTTAAATTAACACATTTTCTACAGGTTTTTGATCGTGCTCCCCGCAACTTCCCACAGAACGGGCATGGACGTTTTTTCTTACTGAACGGCAGGCCTCTTCCGTTCTCAAGCCGACATTTTAGGCTGCAATTTATCAAGTTTGATTCGGATGGGCGAACCTCAAAAACCTTACTGCAATTAATACAAGTTTTCTGAATTCTTTTTCTTCTGTTAAGAAAAACCTTCCCTTTTGTATGAAGTCTGGTGTGTTCCTTCACATCTAAAACTTCGTAATTATCAATCTCGTCGTTAAGTTTGTTTTCGTCTTTATGATGAACGTGTTCTGTTTTGAGTAATTTGCGACCAAGAGATTTCTCCATTAGGTATCGAGAATAATACTGGCGAGTGCCGTTGTCCAAGTAAATAACTCTGCGGCCGTGCTCAATATAAATCTTCATCTTATTAATCCATCAAGATGGGAAATAACTTCTTCTGAACAAAAGAGACGGTAGTTCATTTTTTCGGGATTGTTTTGACCTCCAGCAAAGTGCATGACCTTAATTTCTTTATCGTGATCGGGATATTTATCATCTCCAGCTGGTAGAACTAACTTACCGTCTTTGAGAATCATTCGGTGCCACTCGCCTTTGGAGAGAAGGCCGTGCCAAGCCGAATACCCGGTTTCAGGATCGGCGTGGTCAAAACATTTAATTTTGTAGTGCCCATAATGGATCATGATGTTCATTAAGTCTTGTTCTCGATACTGATAGTTGTTGAAGTGGTATGAGTTACACAGTGCCCACCAGTGATCCACAAATTGTTTGCTTTTCATCGCCACTAATCCACAGTTGAAGTAAGCTTGAGGCGCGATATCGAGCGTGGTGACAACGCCGTACTTTTGAACATCAACTCGAGAGAAGTTGAGAACCCCGCCCATGTCGTAATCACCCTCAAATAGGTAATCAAGGGGTCCGGTGATAATTTGGTCCGCATCAGCGCCAATCACTAGGTCGTATTCATTAATAAGTTCTCGAGCAAACATAGCTTTTTGTCGATAAAAATTAGTTGGATCACCAACTTCTTTTTCTGTATAAATAACAACTGGAAGTTCTTCTTCCGAATGAAACTTCCGTAGAGAATTAATCATTTTTGTGGCATATGGCATGTTTTTGTCATCTGCAACAGTAAAAAATACTTTAGGTTTTTTCATTTCTTAATCCTCTCGGCTAGGAACATGCTGGCCTCTGTTTTATTTAACCACTTGAAGTTAAAGCCCCGATCTACCAAGCTATTCTTAAACTGCAAGGGATTTACCCCACACCAAGTGTGATATTCGCCCAAGATAAGGTCGATCTTGTCTGCCACTTTCTCAAACGCTTCACCTCCGAAAATCTCAGCCTCAGCGCCTTCACAGTCTATCTTTAAAATGTCCACGTGGTCTAATTCACACTTTTCAAACAAAGACTCTAGGGAAAGCACGGGGACCATTTCAACCTCATCTGGCAAGCCGTTCACCTCAGCCTTGAGTGAAAACATAGTGGTGTTTTGATTGTGGTAAAGCGGCATTTCCCCATCTAAATTCCCTACCGCAGCTTTAACCAGAGCTATGCCCTCAAGCCCGTTAAATTCCACCATTTTAGTCAGGGTTTCGAAATGTTGAGCAGCTGGTTCAATTGAAACAATTCTTTTGGAAAAGGGAGCGGCGTAGTAGGTGAAGAGTCCAACGTTGGCGCCGATATCAACTACGGTTAAGTCTGATTTGCCGGTGAAGTACGGTTCGTAGACTCGATCAAACCAAATTTCTTTAATGATGTGAGCGACGTAATCGTTGGCGATGTCTCGGAAGAAAAATCCTTGTAATGGCTTCATAACCCCCTTCGCTACAGCTTAATATGTTCTAACTGTAGCGAAAGGAGTAGGTTATTGCAACTAGGATAAGTTTGAATCAAGTACTGTTGCTTCAGAAATGCGACTTGAGCGGAACAAGGCCGTAAGCGTTTGAGTTCCAGCTAAAGCTGCGCTACCGCGGAAAGCATGTGCTGTCGTATTCACAAAAGTAGTGCTTTGGATCGTGCCGCCGTTGATAGGAATTGAAATTCCACCCGTACTGCTCCAAGTGATTGATTTCACGTCGGTTACGGCTCGGATTTTAGAAGGCAGTCCAAACAGGTGCGTGGTAGCTCCCGTATCAACTCCAAGACTGACAGTACCGGTTCCAAGTACTCCAGTGCCAAAGGTGGCAGTGGCAGCAGACACTCGAGCGAAAACCTTGGTTCCCACTCCGTTACCCGTTACCTGGGTTCCTTGAGCTAGTCCAACGGTCTCGGTTTGAGCTGCGCCGAACTGATCAACGCCAGTAATGGTGACTGAACCACTCACCGCTGCAGAGCCAGAAAAGGCCGCAATGACGTTTCTAGGGTAGTCTGCGACGGTGTTGCCCAGTCCGATAGCCGCAACTTGGCTTAAGGTACCAGCCGTGACTGACCCAAAGTGGGTCGCGCTGATGGCGGGGTTGATTACTTGATACTGATCGTAGACGTCGATTTCGTCTGGCGTTACTCTGTTGTCAGAGAATCGAAAGTCTGGGTAATGTCGTTTTAATGGCATTGTTTTCCTTTCAAAGGAGGCCTTGTTGGGCCGCTAGTTGTTTCATTCTTTCAAGTCTTTCTTCACCTTGCAATTGGGCTAAATAGCGCTTACCGATATACTTCTCAATCGGCGTCGAATCATTCTTCTGTACTAAGTGACGAATGTATGATCCCACTACTTCAGACCGCTCTCGCATCCCATCAAGACGTTCTGCAAACCGTTTCTTATAGTTAGCGTCGGTCTCTCGAATTGTTTCCTCAATAATCGCTTTGTTACGAGCCGGACTAAACCCCGGATCGGGCTTGCTAACGTAGAATCGCTGGTAGTCTTTCTTGCTGATATCCATAGTCGAACTGGGAAGGAATCGCACCCTCGCGTCTTCAAAAAGCGCCCGCTGGGCCAGCCGATTTGGTGTGGTGAGGTGCTTCTTTTCCTTATGAATTCAGAAAAAATTGCCTCTCACGATGCCACACCAAGCACCGTTTAATTAACCAGTCTTTCGCATCAGAAGCGCATTAGCTCCTGGAGCTCGACACAACAAGTTAGTAAACCAAGCGATAACAGCCTGATACGTGATCGAATCCGGTCGACGCATCATAGGTTTGCTATCAGGTCCTTCTAACCATTGTAGTGGCGATGTCTCACAAACTGTCCAGGTATCGAGATTGATGATTTCAACCTCACCGTCGCGGACTTCGTAGTCTAAAAAGACTCCGACGCGACCCATACCGACTTCGAACTCCAATCCTGTCCATCCACCGAGTAACTCGGTTTTGTTAACTGTTCTTCGCAGAGCAGTTAAGATGTCACCATATTTTTTGTACAGTAATTTGTTAACAAAGATTGCATATCGATCTCCAGCCATTGAGAACTCTCGAGCAGCGATGTATTTATCTTCCATTTCTGAAAGGCCCAAAGCCTGCAGAGTGGTTCCTAGTTGAGGAGTCCATCCGTAGGTTGATCGAGCTACACCAGCGTAATCGGCAGTTCCGCTTGATAGAGCGGCATGAATACCTTGAATTTCAGCCGTACCAGCACCTCCACCACTACCATCAACTCTAAATAAAGAGTCGTTGGCAACGATAGCTGGGTCTCCCGTTACGATAACTGTCCCCAAAGCCGCACCAGCGGTTTGAAGCACAGAAGTAACAGTTCCCAGATCAGCAGCAGCCGTACCGACTCCCAAAATCATTCCAGGTTGGATGTATTTAGTAGGAGCGATATCGTTGTTGATAGTACCGTACCAGTCGGTTGACCGACCGTCGTCCAGACTTGCATCCGGGTATAAGACACTCATTGTGCCTGCACCGACTGAGCCTGAAACTTGTCCGATAATACCAACGCCATCACTGTGGTATTGGCGGTTGATGTCCTTAGACAAATCGTTCATGAGCGTGTTAGCCTGGAAGGTCAGTTGGTTTTCCACCGCACCTTTCCGGTTCTTGGTTGCATCAAGGGTCAGCTTCGAGATATCGAATGTACCCGTAATGATCTTTACGCCAACACTTGCTTGACCGATAGAGGCCTTACCACTCACTAACGTGTTTCCATCGTTAGCTAAGTTAGTAATACCACCATGTCGAGACGTTCGGATAGGCGCGTAGAAGTTATCATTGATAAATTCGACACCATCGTTACGTTTCAGTTGATCGAGCAGAGGAGTTGTTTTATTGAAGTTGTCTTGGATATAAGGTTGAATTACCTTTTCCAAAGCATTTGAAACATTGCTTAATAATATAGCCATTTTGTTCACCCCCTTTCTATTGCTTTACTAATTAATAATTTCCCGGGCTTAGTAATCTCCCAAAGCTTCCGTAAGGGCATCACTAATATTCCCTTGATTGATTTTGACTTGCGCTGGTTGCTTATTAGTGGACCCTGGCGCCGCTGTATAAAAGCCATTGCGGCGGTCTTTGCCACGCTGTTGATCTTTCCAGACATCAAGTTTGTCTTCATATTTATCTTTGTATGCTTTCAGGGGGTTTTTAATGCCCGTTTGATCCATATATTCCAAGATCTCTTCGCCGTAAAACTTCGGTCGGCCGTCCTTACCATCAATTTCTTCTGCTAGAGACTGCACCTGACTTACCAACTCCTCAACCTCTCGCGCCTGCTGATACATTGGGCGGAAGTTTTTGAGCATGTAATCTTGGAACGCATCCTCCGTCACAATGCCCAAGGTTTTAGCTGCCTCACGAGCCTGTTGAACAGTAGCTTGATCAACTCCAGCCGCGGTTTGCGCCTGTTGTTGTGTGCTTGCTCGTAAACCATCCATCTCTCCACGCAAGTCTCTGAGTTCTTGCTGTGTCCGCTGATACTGTGGCCACACTCGATCAATTTTAGTGTCGTATCGCTCTTCAGCCTCATGCGCGATTTTGCCTAAAGCAATGAGTCGCTCAGCCTCAGTTGGATCGAACTCTTCCGAGCCGATTTTGATCCGTCCAGAACCCTCGTCTTCTGATGTTTGCGGGTTTTCCCGGTCATCAATGATTTCTGCAGACTCGTCCGTTTTGTTAAAAAACGTCATAGGTTCCTTCCAGCACTCCTACCCTGTGGATGAAGCGACCGAAATATAATAAAAAAGCCACGCTAATTGCGTGGCCTCTGTTGACCAAAATGTGGTTATTCACCACTAAGGGTTAGTGTACGGGAAAGTTCTAATCAATGTCAAGCGAGTCGTCATCTGATTCCCAAGCTAGGCACCAGTCTTCGACGAAATAAACGTAGTCGTAGCAAATTTGGGCTAAGGTTCCGTCTAAATCTTCGGGATCCGATACGATAAAGGGAACGGCATCGTAATGACTAAGTTCTGGGGTTTGCAGGGCTGCTTCGCGCATCTCTCGAGAATCGAAGATGAGGACCTCGAAATATAGCTCAGTTTTGTTCTTACTCGCCCTGAGAACGATGTTGTCTATAACGGCATATCCCTTTTTGTGGTCCTTGCCATGACTGTCGGTGTAAGTTCTGCCTTCGCAGAGTGTAAGTGCCATACATTATTATACAATACTTGCTCAAATTATACAGTTATTTTTCTTCTCCATCAAAAATTGCTTTTAAGCTCAGGGCTTTTTCCGAGTCGTCGGCTGAAAACCCCTCTTCTACCATACGATCAAACCCGTCTTTGAGGATACTAATTTCTGAGGGAGTGAATTCAATTGCCTCTTCAGTCATTTTTCCGTCAACAATGTCGTCAGTCAATTTCTTTTTAGCCGTACCCGCAGCAGCAAGTTTTTCTAATTGAAAAGTATTGGGAGAGTACATTTGTTTACCCTCTCGATATTGGCCGTCAATCTTAGAGTAAAAAGAATTTAATAAAATAGTTTTGTGGTCTGCTTTGGTAATTGTCATTGCCCCCCTTAGAGTCCGTAATTGGTTTCGGCTTCAGTCACGGCTTGATCTTGAGCTGTTTTTTCAGCTGATCGAACGTGTTGCTCTTTGGCCATATTGATTACGTTGTTTTTAATATGCGAGTCTACTATATCCAGTTTTTGTTGTGTCGTTAAGTCGGAAAAAACAGATTGTCCTTGTCTGAGACCATGTATATATTCAGCCGCTCCAAAAATAGTTGCTTGCATTCTAGCCGTAGTGGTGGCATAGGTAAAAGTTACCGTAGTCGTCCCATTAGTAGTTGAAAAAGAAGCCATGTGTTCCTTTATGCGGCTGCTATTGTTGTAACTGAGCCGCTTGATCCTCTCCAGGTTAAAGCCCCAGATACAGCGTATAAAAATCCTCCACCCGATGGATTACCGGTCGGAGTGCCGGACGAATTGCCAACATATAATCCTCTATCCATGGCTTGCCAGTTTGGCATTCCCGACGCCAAAAGGGCCACGTTTTCAGTCGTTCCCGTCGCATCGGTAGCAAACATGTGACTAAGAGTATCTCCTTCAATTAGAAAATCGGAATAGTCGCTTCCACTATCGTTAAAAATAACTCTCCCCGCGTTGGTTCGAAGGGCATACCAAGCCGAATTATCAGAAATAGACTCAACCATCATGGCGGTAAAGTTGCTTAGAGTTCCTCCGTTATTCGTGGGATTAAATGCTCTGAATAAATAACTGTCAGAAACAACTGAAGCGGTGCCTACCGTTAAATTGGCCGAGACACCCTGAAAAGTGCTCACAGTACCGCTGTTTGATGCGGTCGTAAGGTTAAATTCAAGACCATTCATTCCGGTCTGTGAAGTTGTTCCACTATGAGAGACATCTACCGCCAAGCCTCTAAAAGTTTTGGATCGAGAGGTTGTTTGAGTAGCAACTACATGTAAACCATACGCGTTTATGTCTGCGGCATTTGAGAAAGTCATATAAACAAGGTTGTCTGGCTGAGCATTGGTGCCAATTCCTACCCCACCATTGTTGGCGTTAAGATCAGCGTCAACATGAAAAAGATTCTGATTAGAAACTGATTCGACACGAAAATTGACATTTTGAGCAGTATTGTTAATGACAATTTCACTAGTTGCAAACCCCTCAATTGAAAAACTGCCAGTATTATTTATTAGCGATCCTACGGCCGAAGTGTGGTTTAGCACTAAATGCGTTGTACTGGTAACATCACTACCAGTTAAAGAAAACCCGCTCGAGACGGAAGCAACACTTATAAACCTACCGTTCTGATTAATTGCGCTGACATATGAGCTAGCACCAACACCACCCGCGTTGTAATGACCAAAAATAGGTACGCTCTGAGTTCCGAAATTGACCAACTGAATCATGGTGATATTTGATGCGCTATCGCCAACCAGTGAACCCGTGAACGTGTCGCCTGCCTTTTCGATCCAAATATCCCCAGCCCCACCAGCCGATAATCCGAGTGTGGTGCGTGCAGTGGCGGCGTCAGCATCGTCAAGCAGAGTGAGTGCAAAATCAGTAATGGTTTTGGCCACCAAATCACCAGTACTTGCTCGGGCGGGAAAGGTATTAGCTGCAAAAGTAGTCTGTGTGAAGGCGTCGGCGCCGGTACCAATAGTTAAGCTATTGGCCGCAATGGTGAGACCAGCTAAAGCGGTTAGGGTAGCGTCGGCTTGTTGAGCATCGATTAAAACTCGAGCAGCAATGGCATTGGCTGGGGTAAGTAGAGAGCGACCATAGGCGGTGGTGACTTGCTCTGCCCAAGTATCCACACCAGTTGTGTAGATCATTCTGTTGGCTGCTGTACCAAGTGCTGAAATACTTTGCAGTGTGGCGTCCCAAGCCTGTACATCTACTCCGATTTCAACACCAAGATTTTGCCGAGCAGTAGCAGCGTCATCTAAGTCAGCTAAATTTTGATCTTGCCTGAGGTAAAGAGAATCTCCATCGGCCTGAGTTAAGCCAACTATGTCGAATTTATCTTCGATTGGATTAAAAAGTAAATGCACTATGACTTTAATACTAACGAAAGAGAGCCTTTTGTGGAATCTGTATAAACCACGCTTACTGTAGCAACCGTGGCTCCTGCAGTCCCACCACTTTTAAAAACATACGTTTCAGTAGTCCCGTCAGGATAAGACGCTTGCACTGTGTCATGAATGGGAATATTCAGTCCCTGAAGGGATGTTACAGTCCCTGAGACCGGGGTCGTTCCAGAAATTGCCACCGTGCCGCTGATCGGTACAGTTCCAGACACGCCCACGGTCCCAGAGACCGGTATAGTTCCCGCCACGCTTACCGTACCACTAACTGGTATGGTTCCAGATATATCCACAGTCCCTGAAACCGGGATGGTTCCGCTTACGTCGATTGTTCCACTCGCTTGAACGGTTCCGCCCTGAATTGAGGTCCATAGCGCCCCATTCTCTCCCACCAATCTCACTGGATACGCAGTATCAGCTGTCCCGCTATGAGCAATTAAAGCGTCTCTTTGATTACGATCTGCAATGGCGAATTGATCACTCCCTGACGGGTAGGGCATGTAATTCCTTAGGGTTGAATGAGACCGGTTTGTTATCAGTCTTTACGGCGCCTGATTTACACAAATAAATCAAAGGAATATTCTCTTGGCCCGGAGCGCACTCGATCAATTCAGCTGTTAGCCCTTTAGAAGCAAAGAACTTACCCATATCTGTTTCCAGTTGGTTTTGGTCAGCCCAGGCTTCCCCAGGATCAAAGATAAAGCCGTATTTTAACAAGACTTTCATTTACTAAACCTGTCTTTGAGTTGCTTGTATTTTTCTCGAGCACTGGCGATAACTCCGCTCGTGAAGTTTTTAAACGGATCTGACTTCTTTTTTTTAGTCCGGGGATTTTGAGACAGGGCAAATGCCTGCTCTTGGTTGTAGCCTTTTCTTCGATAGCTTGCTTCGTTCATGGTCCTCCTATTTAAAGTTATTACGCATCTTAAATAATTTGTCGTCTTCAATCACCGTCGCTTCATCACTACCGTGAGTTCGGTTAATAATCCCCACGTTTTGATCATGTGCCCGCTTGTACGCCCGGTCCTCATCAATTCTGGTCTTGGTTTGGGTGACCGCTTGCATGAGTTTGGTTTGACCCCATTTCTTTTGAAGAGCTGCAACCTTCTCTCGCAACTTAACTGGGGTAGGAGTGCGTTTTTGCACCTCAATCAACACCTCGTCATCGATTTCTCTCTCATTAGAGGTAATAAATTCCTTGTATACCGTGGGAACTCGGTCTCTCAAGTCAACCAAGTTTCCAACAATGGTAGGAGCATTTTGGGTATTAATTCGTTTTTTAGCTAAAAATGATTCCGCTTGAATCCGAGTTAGTTTGTTCTTGGTTTCTTGGATTGATTCATCCTTGGGCCTGCCGGTAGCCAGGTAAACAAAGTCTCGATTTATTTTATTGGCCAGTGTTGGCTCAAAACGATGGTATACCACTTCATACCCAGATTTTTTGGTTGTAGAAGGGATAATTTCAGTTCCCTGTGTTAGTGCAACCTCGTCAATTTTACCGACGGATTTTAAGGTTTTGTCTATCTTGGTTTGCATCTTGGCCAGAGCTTCCATCACGGCGCCCTGACTGAATGATTTCTTGGTGCTTTTACGTGTAGCCATATTATGCTCCGATCTGGGCTTCAACACCTGGTTGCGCCATCTCCTGGGCCGCTTCCATGACTCCTACTTTGGTTTTAGTAATGTCTTCCTCTTCTTTGTCTGGTCCAATCATGCCCGCATCTTGCAAGGCCTCTAAAACGGCAATTTTCATGCGATCAATCTCTTGCTCACCCTGAGCCTCTTGCACATCAACCGGTAACTCAAGTGATTCCATAAACTCCTGAGTGGATCCGAATTGGAAGACTTCTAACATCTTTTTCACCACGATCTGAGCTGATTGTGGAGGAATCACGCCCTTCTCAGCTAACTGCACAATAAACTGAGTGAGTTGGGCCATGGTATCCTTCTTACCTTCCATGGTGTAGCCCATGCTCGACTCGATCTCGATTCGGACCTTTAAGTCTTTCTTGATGACCACCGTATCCTCTGGGAACGAAATGTTGTTCTTTTGCATCTCTTTTTGACCAGCCTCACCAATCACACTGAAGTAGTCTGGCTCGCCTGAGTCTAACCCCATCACGTCCATTGGTTCGTAAAAGGTTTTAGAGGCTAGCTCTAACATGCGCTGAGTAATATGTCGCACCGTCTCTTTTAGCCGATCTGTCGATATTTTTAGGTTAGCGTACTCGGTAGCTTTGACACTCTCAATAGCTTTGCCGGATTTAACACCAGTGGGTAGTTGATTTAAAGCTGAAGTGGCCGCACCCTGCTCTTCAATGTTCTGTTCCAAAGCTTGGATGTAGTTGAAAATGTAAGCAGGCATACTGGTTAGTTGCATTTGTTGTAGCGGCATACCCTCGTACTCAATGACTTGACCCCCAGGAATGTTGGAGATTTTGTAGTTCTCGCCTTTACGCTTCTGGTACACGCCAACTGCCATGGTGTTAGCAAAGCCCTCTACTCGACTCATCACGACATCTAAGGATTTGTTAGCGTCTTTCAGTCGATCAAGTAAGGGAACTTGATACATCATGCCCGGTTCCATTCGGTACTCAACAAAGGGATATTCTTGTAAATCAATGTACTCGTCTCTCAACCAGCCATTCGAAGTGGTGAAGGTTTGGCGCATGACGATATCGCCCATGCTCTTACCTTCTAACACGTTGGTTTTCTTATCAGAAGCTTTAATCCGCTCCACGTTCTCATCAGTGACGTATTCCTTGGAAAACATTTCGTTGAGGATCAGGGTCTCTTGTCCGTCTACTTTTTCTTGGTTCCCAAAACGAGACTGCATGTACGCTTGTTTGACCTCACTTGAGGCGTACTTATTATCAGGACTAATCATCTCCCGCTGGACTGGATCAAACATCTCGTTTGATTTGATTTCAGCAATCAGGGTAGGGATAGCTTTGATTATGCTCGGTGAGTGATAGATATCATCGAGCTGACCAGCTAGATAAATGTCAAAGAAGTCATACACACTACCGTTAATCTTTTGAATGTTTGTATCGGGCCAAATCTGCATGTACGAGATTCCATGTTTGGCCGTTAACAACAACATGTGGCCAAGTTTGTCTCGCATACTCAGGTCTTGCCAGCCTTCTTCTACCCAGTGACCAATGCGCTGAGCAATATACTTCGAGTGTTTGAGAGCAGCCGCATACTTCTCCTGGTCTAAAACCTGTTGACCCGTAGCTCGATCATACGCGGTGTAATTGGCAGCCGTGATCTTTTCAGGGTAAATAGATGGGTGTGGCTCTAAAGCCATCAGGAGATTCGCAATCCCTCTGATTTGACGTGAGGCTTTAGGGATAGCTCGAATGGGACCAGCCATCGAATTAGACTGACTGACGTCAACTATTTTCCCGGTAGTGCGAGACATCTGGCGGAAGTGGTAGCCGTCGTCAAAAAAGTTATTCTCGTAGTTTCTCCGCTCAAAGTTTCTTCGCTGGAAGCTGTATCCTTGTTTGAGGTTATCAACTACGGCAGCCATTTTAACGGTATCGATGTGAGGAGTGAGTGTTTTCATTGTTCAAGCTGTTTCTTGATTGCCTTATTAAAATCATCATCGCTTAGATTTTCCATAGGGATGTACTCTGGTGGTTTCTCTTCAGGAGCTGGCTTTTCTCTCAGTGTTGTCTCAGTAAACTCGTAGGCGTCACGGCTTAAGAAGGCCCGAAACGTTTCTTTTTGTTGTTTGGCTTGATGACGAACGTACCAAAAGAAAAGCCCGGCAAAGACAAATTGGTAGGTGATGAGGGCAAGAATGATTTCAATCATCGCACTAAGTTCCTAGCTTTCCAGTATTTCTCGAACGGATTGGGGAAGGGAATGCTGGTCATTTTAAACATTTTGGTATCAAGCTGATCAAAGAAAGAATAGTGTCGCTCAATCACTTTAATCGTAATCGGCACCCCGTTAAAGGTGAAGAAAAGAGTACCTTTTTCACGTGTAAGATCAGGGAGGAGTTGCTGTAAAGCAGCCAATGTATATTCAGTTAAATCGTTCTTCTTAATTCCAAACTCAATTGGTCCTTCTAACTCATCTTCGCTGTGGTCATAAACATGTCGAGCAGTATCACCTAAGACAAAGCATTTAGCCATCGCACCTTCGAAGACAGTTTCCAGTAGGTCAATCAGGGCTAAATCAGAACTCGAACGATGTGTCAGCATGTGATCCTTCTCGGCTTCGTCTGAAAGCCTGTTGTATAAGCGTGGGCTCTTTTGACTGAACCGAAGCTAAAATGGGTTGGAGTCCCCAAATAGCCAAAGCATGGGCAAACACGATATCATCGTGTAGACCCACCGGTGCGTTGTATTGAATCCGGCCGCTACTGCTAACATCATAGGTAAACGAATTAAATTCTGCAATGGTCAGTGGGTCCGGTAGAATGTGAATCTTGGCCTGTTCAATCCACATCGCCATCTTCTGCACCATTTCCTTCTTTGATTCATTCGTAAACTTAATAGGTTCTACTCCCACTCCCGCTCGCAGTAAGTCATCAGCAATTGGATCTCCTACTCCGGTGGCATCTAAATAAATAAGTGCATTGTTATAAAAGCGAGAGATGTCTACCAGCTTGTTCTTTTGGAACGGCCACTCCAGTTTATTAAATCGATCCTGATACACCTGGTGGTTGTCGGTTCGATCATATACGGCAATCACGGTGTAGTCTTGCACCTTAGCCAGATCAACTCCCATGACATAAATATGTCCTGAAATAGGCCGGGCTGGTCTGGCGGTAGCGATAGTCTGGACGTTGCGGAATACCACACCAGCATCGTCTAAGAACTCAGCATAAATCTCCTGTCTGACCACGTGCTCAGGAGTGGATTTAATATCTTGTTCTAGAATCTCTCGAGGTAGGCGGGGATTTTCAAATGAGGTGTAGTGAAAGAATTCATAGTCAGGCCTATCTGATGCTCTGCCCAACTGAGACAGCTCATAAAACAAACCTCTCCCTTTAGGCGTACCGCCAATCACGCCCTGCATCTTGGGGAACTCCCACAGCATTGGTTTGATAGCGTTCTGCCACAGGTACTCGTTCTTCAAAATGATACCCGCCTCGTTCAGGAAGAACTTGTCATAGCCAAAGCCCTCAATGTTGTGCGGATTGTCCACGCTTCGAAAGTCAATGAACGCCCCTGCTATCTCCAGCATTTTGTCCTGTTTATGCCAATTATAGTAGCTCTTGGGAAGCTTCTTGAGATGTGGCATGAAATAACGGTCCACATAGCGAACAATGTTTGAGTGCACGGTATCAACCCACAAGCCTTGTTTGAATTTACCTTCTAAGGCGCAGCGGATGTAGTCGTTGGCTGCTCCTCGAGTTAAGCCAAACCGTCTCCCTTTAGCCACGATCTTAAACCGGGCGGGTGAGTCAAAGATGGCTTGTTGTTTAGGAAAGTTCTGTATTCCCAGTTCAATCGGTTGTTCCACAAACTAGTTATAGCTCAAGGCTTTTTTCTTTGCTAGAGTTGAGGCATGAACACACTCCTCAAAAACCTCAACCATGTCAATGGAGCTGACCTTATCCTGTTTGAATACGCTGAAAAAGTCTTAACTGAGTTTGAAGGCCCCCTATACGGCTGTGAGATGGGAATAGCCTATGGTGGTGGTGTTGAGGGGATTGGGGTGTTATGGAAAGACCGCGGCACAATTTACGGTTTTGATACCTTTGAGGCGATGCATCCCACGCATTTAGCCACTGATCCTGCGTTGTTTGAAGCTACCTGTATGCAGTATTGGTATGACTCGCCTGAGTATGGCAAAGAAGGTTTAGCCTATGACTACCAGCGCAAAACCTTGGACGGACTCGGCTTAGACAACGTGATCTTAGTTAAGGGTGAGGTGCATCCTGAAAGTTGTAAAGACATCCCGTACTTAAACTACGCTTTTCTTGATATGGACATTCTGTTCTCAATGAAGCAGGGGTATGCAGCCGTTAAAGATAAAGTGGTTAAAGATGGGTATTTGTTCCTCCACGATACCCACAACATCGAATCCTTAAAGGAGTGGTATAAAGCTGACGTACTGGGAACTGACGGGGAAATGTGGGAAGAAATCGGAAACTGGCCTAGCTCAATGCTGGTCTGCCTTAAGCGAACCAATCGTAATATGCCCGCTTCTCAGACTCCTTGATAACCAAAATCGGTAGGTCATTCTTCACTCGCTGCCAGTTCATAAATAGTCTACCCGTTCGACCGTTGCCGTCAATGAAGGGGTGAATGATTTCATAATCAACATGATCTCTTTGAATTTCTTCCTCGGTTTTGCTCTTGTTGGTCGTTTCACACCAGGCGCTGATAGCAAAAGGAATGTTTTCAAACGGCTCTCCCTCCCGACCACCCACCCAAACTGGCTCGCTTCGAAACACCCCAATTAAATGACTGTCTAAATCCTGATGAATCATTAGAATCTCATGCGTTTTCATTATTCTTTTAGGGGTAAGTATTTGAGCCTCACTAAGATACTCCCAAGCCTTCCAGGCCTGCATGAGTGAGTCGTCATCCCAAACACCTTCAATGTTGTTTGATTGTCTGAGGAACTCTAGAACAGTGGTGGTATCAGTCTTCATCCGGTCTTTTCTCTTCTACGATTCTAATCGTTAATGGGAACTCAGCATCCCCCGAGTGTTCGATTGATTGCTTGGGAAGTCCATCGAGTCGATTGCCCAATTCTTTTAAGGCCGGAACGTCCCCATCCATTGCTTTGGCCACCAACACGCTAGCTACCTCTTCTTTAATTGACTCGCCGTCTAGGTTGTTTTTTTCCATGGCGCTACGAAGTAGTCCAGCCCAAGTCCATTCCTTTTTAGGTCTGCCGTTAGGATTGTGGATCTCACCTTTTTTAAATGAAGTTCTCGTTTTTGCCATTTATTTGCCTATATTACTGGTGTAAAGACAAAACAAGGATATCATTTATCAGGGCAGTTGTGCAAACTTGTAACTCATGTCTTTGCGCATAATAGTAGTGCCGTTAATCAGGGTGGTTGGTTCCTCTGGTTCAATAAAAGAATACACCCCAGATTCCCGTCGAGCGTTCTCAAGTGTACCAAAATGGTGTGTATAAGCTTCATATGAAGGAAGCAAGCCGCCTCTAAAATCGGTAAAGGTAGGAATCTTGTTATACTCCTGAGCAAAAACTACTAATAATTCCAACAACTCTTCTCGTGAATATCCCTTACCACCGCGCTTATTCCCTTTGTTAGTAGTGGTCTTAGCTGTATGTCCAGCCATTTCTAACGCTTTAGTCCACGAGCCAAACGTAGCGTAAATAGCATGGGTGTATTTCTGGGTCCCTAAAAATTGGTTAAATTCTAGTTTAGAAGGAGTGTGTCCGAGTTTATCTGCCACTTCTTTGATCTTCTCAATCAGTTGGTCCGGACAGGTGCCTCGTCTGTTTTTGGTCTCTAGTCGATGCTTCTCGGGTTGGGGGGCTTTTTTCGGGCGAGCTTGACGAGACTTTTCTTGGAGTTTTCGCTTCAGTTCAAGTCGTTCTTCTTCAGACAGAGAACGCAAATACTTCAGGTATTGGTTTCTTCGGTCAATTCGGTATTGTTCACTTGCCATGGCCGTTCCATAAGACAGCTGAAATTTTTCTCGATATTCAACCGCTTTCATTTTGTGAGCATGAGACACGTGAGCTGCTAGGTGCTCAAACAGTTTTCCGCAGATGTGACATTGGACGTATTTGCCGTCTTTGGTTTGTGACAGTGTGCCTAAATACCCAAACCCATCGGGAGTTTTAAGCAGTGGCTCTTTATAAATAGTTGGAACTAAAATTTCTTCTTCTGACATATCGTTATTATATCACAAATGATACAATAGTTTATATTAACGAGAGAGATTGATATAGACAGGACCCGGTTCTAGCGCGAGCTCAAGGGTTGGCTTAATCTCATCAGCATTGGCGGGCCAGTACTTCCTGATATTGGTCAAAGGTTCAAGGATGTGTTTATCATCTCCCGCGTAGTGAGAAACGCCGTCATGTTGGTAGTCGCTGTTTCTACCACTACCGATGAGCTTAACATTGGTTTCTTCGTGGTTGATATAGGTGCGAATCGTTTCAAAGGGGCGGTACAGGAGAAATGGAGTAATGGAATAAACAAACGGGATTCTACCGGTTTGAGCCAGTCCCACGGCCATACCCATCATGGCTTGCTCAGCCGCGCCACAGTTTACTGCCCGTTCTGGGAAGTCGTCGCGGTGTTGGTCGAAAATTCGGTACCCCAAGTCCCCGGTTAGGAACCAGATGCGCTCGTCCTTTTTCATGAGGGCATAGAGCTGTTGGGCAAACTGGTAGCGCATGTTTTGGGAGAGATCAATCATTTCAGTTCCTTCAGCGTAAAAATTTCCTCAAGCTCTTCTCGCTTCCACTTCTTCACGTCTTTACGGTGTAACTCTAACCACCGCACTCTACCAACTCCAATTTTCGTAACTAAATTAATGCGATACTCCAACAAATTCCCGTGTTTAAATCGGTTGCAGCTAGCACACTGACCATGTAGGTTGTCTGGGTGATATCTTAAAAATCCTGATGAGCCTTGTGCGATGAAGTGACCCGCTTCTTTTTCCGCAACTACTTTGCCACATGAGATACAGGGCAGATCTTTGTCTCGCTCTCTAATCAGCTTGTTAACAATCTTTTGGGCTTTCTTCTTCAACTGGGCCACACTTTTGACGGTAACGATTTTGATTTTAACCTTGGGTTTAATCTGGTCTGATTTGAGGTGGCCGATCATGAGAATATTTCCAAGGCTAATTTGTACTCATCCTCGGTCATGGTTTTGTAATGAGCGTCTACTTGTTTTAAAAAGGGAAGTTCGTAGTTAAAAAGCTCATCGGTAGTGGTGTGGATCTCAATATCTGGATCAAAAGTCATGAGTCGGGGGATGAGATCGTAGGGATCAATGAAGTCATAAGCTCCAAAGCCGTTGGCGTTTAAGTGGATTTTAAGATTGTTTACCTTACGATGGGTTTTGATTCTCAAGGCTTCCCAGATAGATCCTTCGGCACATTCGCCGTCACTGATGACACAATGGACGTCAAAGGGTGAACCAATGGCCATGCCTAAGGCTATGGGTAATCCTTGGCCCAAAGAACCGGCTGAACAGTCCAGTCCGTTCTCTATATCCCGATTCGGATGAACGCCGTGTTTTTCGTACAATGCAGCGGCTGAGACACCCAAACATGCCTCTAAGACTACGTAGAGGGCAACTCCTGCATGTCCTTGGCTTAAGACCACTTTGTCTTCGGGTTTTTTGTGCTCGTAGATTTCGGCTAAAATGTCCACCGCAGTTAAGCAGGAACTCAGGTGGCTGAGTCCGTATTTATAACTGAGTTCGATGATGTGTTTTTTAAGCTCTTTGTTTGTAATGCTCATAGGTTCTAACCAGTCCGGCAGTGATGTGGTATTTCGTATTCCGTCCAGCTAAGTGCACCATTAGGCTGGTGTCTGCTTTCCAGCTCTCGGCGGTATCAAAGTTTCGAAGACTTCCCTTGATTTCAAAATTCACTGATGAATTGGCTGTATATTCTAAATATCTTACTACCTGCATGTTGGTGTAATCGTCTCCTGTACCGATATTTACTACTTCTTGTTTATACGATTCTGGGTTGGCAATGAGCCGCAATAATATGTCTACAAAATCATCGATATATATCCAGTCATGACGGGGTGATGGGTCTACCACGATATGTTCTCCAGTTAAAATTGATCTGATCAGGGTAGGAATAAATCGAAATTCAGCCTCACCCGGACCATACACGGAAAACGGCCGCACTACTAAGATTGGCTTATCAAACTGGCGGGCAAACGCTCGGGCTAGATAGGTTTGAGCTACTTTGGTGGCGCCGTAGAACGTATCGGTAGCAAGAGGGGTTTCGTTTTCTTTCATGGGTTCGGACTGGCGGCCGTATTCACTTGAGCTCCCCATTAAAATCAGACCTTTATAGGGAATGTGCTTTGTGGCGGTCAGAAGATGGAGGGGGCTGATGACGTTGGAAAAATACAGTTCGTCTAGGTTGTCTTCTTGATTCTGATTGGCGTGGTTGCCGTAGGCGGCACAGTTGATAATGTAGTCGGGATTTTCAGCCGTTAAGTACTTTTCTAATTTGTAGGGGTTGCCATACATATCTCGGGGGATGAGGCGGATTTCGTTTGTTTCGTCTTGGGAGAGGCGCTCACACAGATGTCTGCCGATAAACCCTGAAGACCCGAGAATGACGTATTTCATGTTTTTTTAGTGTAGGCCACGGTGCGACAGTCTCCGCAGATAATTTGTAGGTTTTTGCCCGCTATCAAGGTGAGGTGTTCGCCCACACCGTATGATCGCTTTACAGCTAATATACCACTTGGTAGTCGCTCGGCTAGCACCTTTTTCTTACCGTCAGCTAATTCGCAACTAGAACAGATAATGAGTTTTTTCTCTCGTTTCATATAAACAACTTGGCCAGGAGAAAAACAAATTTATGAAAGTTTTTGTTTACGAGGTTTGCGAGTTTTAGATACATGTTTTTTTTCGATATCAAATATTGACTCGGCTTCTTGTTTGAATACTCGCAGCATAGTTATACCCAACATTCGCTCGTGCTCTTTAATCTTTTTGGTCAAAGCTATCAACACGCTCAAGGTCATTCCGGCATGAAACAAAGCAGCCCAGATATAAAACATGTTGACAGTGACGGGTTCGAAAAAGAGATCATAGATAAATTTTAGCATTAGTAGAACCTCACTTTAGTTCCACGCGCAATGTCGTAGTTGTAAATAGTTTCTAGAACATGAAGATAATCGCCAGCTCGATCACAAAAGACAATTCTATCTGGACATGTCTGCAGCTTGTTTTCCATTCTTTCCCAATCAATTCCTAAAGAAATGAGTTTTTTAACTTGCTCAACAAGCAAAGTACTGCGCCAAATTTGTCGCACCGTGTGTGGTCTGAAGGAACTAATGGCAGCCACCACTTCTTCGGCTTGTGGTAAGTTTTTTATCTGAAACGCGCCTGATTTAAGCATTCTACTGACCGAAGTGGCCCATTTTGTCTCTCCCAGCAAACGAGCGGCCAGGAGTGGAGGAAGGTCGTGTTTTGAAGAAAAATCCATCAGTTCGATGTAGTGCTCGTTTCCCTCTTTAATGAATGACTCGATGTAGTTAATCAATTTCCAGTCTTCTTGAGCGCTGTTTATTTCTCGAACCAACTCAACGCCAGTGTCCGCCACAATGACATAGGGGACAGCTAAACCCAAGATCTTAAAGGCGGCAATTCGGTGTTGGCCGTCAATCACCTCATATTTTTCATTCACAAGTACCGGACGGGATAGATAGAGGTCTTTGTTTTTATTTAAACTGTATGACCGAACCAGCTTTTTAACATGCCCTGGGTTGACGGGGCGATTGCCTAAAACAGACGTGAAGGCATCATAATTGGTGGTTAACAAAATCGGGGCTTCAATCTTGGTTACTTTAGACGTTTTTGACATATCAGTAATTATAAACTACTTACTCACACTATGTCAAGAGTTATAACTATTGATCTGGGCTGGTGGGGGTCATGGAACGATTTTCCACGATGAGATTAATGTCTTCAGGGGAGAATCTTCGATCTCCGCGTTTGTTGATTTTGATGGCTGGAAGAACGCCCTTATCACTCCAGCGGCGAATGGTGAGGGTGGAGACGCGAAAGATGTTGGCAACTTCTCGCACGGTAAGGAGGTTTTGTACTACTGGGGAGGTATCTGACATACAAGAATGGTATCACATTTGAGCTCATTAATCATATTTAATTCCTACAAAATCGATGGAATTAGATTAAACACTGAGTGTGTGGGGCAACGATTTGACGAGACGCCATCTGGGAAGGCGAGCCTACTCGTATAGTCACGTTGCATGCCTCGGTTTTGTGGTTTATTCCACCCACCTTAGAAGGGATTACGCTGCTATTTCTAGACTGTCCCCTTTCCGATATTCTCAACGGCTGCGAGCGTTTACCTATTCCGCCACCCACACACTCAATGCTCAATCCTTCAGTTCTTTCCAAACTCTTACCTTTATGGTTCTTAAAGGGTGTATGCTTATTATATGTTAAACCAACTCATTACCTTCATAATCGTTTTACTCCTGGCCGGATGTGCTGTTATGGCTGTTCGCTGGTTTCTTGACCAGTTAAGTATTCCACAGCCCTTTAGAAACATTGTTCTAATTATCCTCGGCGTGGTCGGCTTGGTGTGGCTTCTCAACTTCTTGGGTATTTATACCCCCACTATTTAGGTGTTTTTCTTTAATCTGATTTGTGAATTTGGGATGGACGAGACGCTGGGCCAGAAGATATATTTCGCTTGTTATCTCGGTTTCAAAGCCCTCATAGTTAACGGCAAGTATTTGTCCAGCTTTATTGATTTTGATATCCGCGGCCCCGGCTGGAAAATGTTCGCAAATCTCTTTTACTATTTCGCTTAAATACGGCCTGCAGTTGGGACAATTGTCGGTTTTGTTTTTGTCATGCAGGGGACATGAGACCAAACCGTCTTTTTTCATTCGCTTCTTTTTAGGAGGTTCTGATCTGTGGTCAGGGATAGGTATGAGCCCCCACGGCGCATTTCTTTCGTACCAGTCAGCTATTTCTTGAATATACTTCGGCGTTTTCATAAATCCTTTGTAGTGGGTTGGGTTTCTTTCTTTATAGCTTCTTCTAGACTGTCATCCATGCAACAACCACACCCGTCATTAAAACCGCCGTATTCTTTGATTATCCTCTCACGCTCGTCTTCAACTCCTTTTTGGTAAGCAGAGGTGAGTTCTTGAGCTAGGAATTGTTTTACTCCTAAAATGGTTTTTCTACTCATTAGCCATCCCTGATAATCTTTTCTATCAAGTAGGTCGGCTGACTCGTTTAGGTTTTGATTAAATCTCTTCTCAACGTCTTCAGGTGGGTTGTTTGTCACAACTGACAAAAATGTGATGTTTGGATCGTCGCTAGGCTCTTCAGTAACCATGGTTACAAATTGGCCGCCAATACTAAGTGGAACTGATTCCGATTTCATACCTTCTTTCTACTATTAATAATTTTCTTCGAGAAAACAATAACTTTTTTACAAGTTTCAATATCTGCGCCTTTCATATGAGTCCATTTGCCAAATTCTTTTTTAAGTAGTTCATAAGCGACTTGTCGTTCCATTAAACCAGTTGTCCATATTCTGTCAAAGTGGTTGTGGGCTTCGGTTCTATACCATTTTACATTTCGTCGTCTTTTCATAGAGTGTCTCCGTGTTTATCGGATGCGAATGAACGAGATTTGCCTTTCACTTCTCCTCCAATCCAGTATGGTCTAGTAGTTCGGGGTTTTCGTAGATGTTACCGATGACAATAGACCCTTTGTACCTTCCACCAGTTTCATCGATGTCTGGAAACCATAGCCACCCGCCTTCTTTTTGAGACCACTCAACTAGAAATCTTTCCTGAGGTCTCCAGGTGCTTTGTATGATGTCACCTTCCCAAATCTCAACACCGTTTTTGTCTTTGAGGCCAGTAAATTGCATGAGCGTTATCATGTCGACGCCATACCAATCTGCTATTTTTGGTGGATAACCATCGTCAACTGTTGCAGCATTGGCCTTACCATTTATTTTTATAACCGAAACATCTTGGACCATTCGTTTCCAGTCGCTTGACCAAGCTCTAAACTTTATTGGTCTGTTCATTTCACCTCAATTCCTGCTTTGAGTAGTCTTGCATATTTTTCCTCGGTAGTGTGGCCATCCCAGCTATTTCCGTCACGCCACTCAAGATGGTTAAATAACTCTTTTTCCGAGTCATGGATGTGCCAACTGGCCTGACCCTCTGGTGTTTGAATAAGGACGATGGTTCTCCAATCATCCTCCCAAGCAGTATCTGTCTCTGGGTGTCTCTCTAGCCAAGAGAGGTGTACCTTACTAAGGTAGCAAACTAACTGATTTCGTTCCCAGTAGGCCTGTTGCTTTGACTTAATTTCTTTGTTGATACGGACGCCCATTTTGTTTCGAGTCATTTTCAAACCTTTTAAGTGGTTCTTTTTTAGCTCCCTCACCCAATCAGTTAAGAGGGATTCGACTTCTGGAATACCGTTAAGCCTTCCGTCAGTCCTCATAATAATGGTTTCTGCTAGTTCTTTGACTGTCATGACGATCCTTTAAAAAGACTCAGTGAGCGACTCAGGTTATTCTTAGGCGTCTGGTCAACCAATAACCGGCGATTTGAAGGGGTAAATTGTTTAAAACCCGCCAGACTTGCTCTCGGATTCAGTCGCTCACTCAATCTTCTTCATCCTCATGTAAGTACTCGTAAATGTTGCCTAAAATCACCCAATCAATGTGCCAGCCCAAGCTGGTCAAGAACTTACCCAACTCCAAATAGGTCATTTCTTTAATGCTCGACTTGGCCTCGAGTTCGTCAATAGCGGCGGTGTTTATTTTTTCCATGGTGTTAGTCTCCCCAATTTCGAGAACAGACGCTTTAAGCAAAAAAGTGGGGATCTCCAGCGCCTGACCATCTCGTCATGTCCTTTTTTGGCTTCAGCCTCCGTACTATATCTGTCCATGTCTAAGTCCATATACGAGTTGGGCGGAAAAACCATGGTCTCAAAGATTAAAGGATGGTTTGGGTCACTAAAAAAAAGGTTGTGATCTAGGCCCAGCCAGACCGTAGAAACCGCTCCACCCCACCAAAGCCTTGTAGCGGCCACCAGCTTGTAGTCTTTGTCTTTAAGCTTGTCGTTCATTTCTCTCATCGCTTTAATCCAGCGGCGGCTTCCGGTCTTAGTTCCTTTCGGCATAATAGGCGTGCCGTCTTTCCAATACCACCGTGGACCGGATGCCATTTTGAGATAGTTGAGGTAGTTTGGTTCGTTTTTCATATGTTGGGTGTGTCCTGGGCGGGGGTGAGCATATATCTGGTCATCGGTAAATACTAAATAAACGTTAGAAAGTAGTATTTCTGATGTTCTCCCTTGTGGTCGTCACGTCTGAGTCACCCCACAAGTTCGTAATATTTTGTTATCATTTACCCTCTTAAAATTTAATTGTTCGGGGGTTTCGGCGCTCTACCGCTGAGCTACTACCCCCGTGTAGGGGGGGGTAGGCTGGATTCGAACCAACGACTTCCTTCTTATAAAAGAATGATAGATTTCTTACGGAAATCACTCGGCATGGTAGCATAGGTAAGATCGGGGCCCCAATCAGTGTTTTAGGCACACTCCTGAGGCCTTATGACCAGCCCTATATGCTCGCCCCCACCCGGGGGAGAAAGTTACTTTCCTTTCTTGGTCTCAGATTTAGGCGTGGCAGGCATCTTATACTCCACGTCGTAAATCCAATTAGCTTGTTGAATCGAAGAATCAAGTTTTCTCAATTCACTAGCATAGTGATCATACGTTTTAGTAACGTCTTCCAGAGTCACTTTAGGAACCTGAAAGCTTACCTCGTCTGTTTGATCGTTCACGTTAATGCGCTTTAATTTAACCTCAAACAGGCCTTGTTCCCCCAGTTGCTTGATGGGTTCAAGCTGACGAACCTTGGCCTCTAGCTGTTTTCTTAAAAGCAATGCTTCTGCAATTTTCATAGATCTCCCTTAAATAATTTGTATTTGTCTGTTTTCACCGCGACCGCGACCCCGACCACGACCACGACCCCGACCGCGACCGCGACCCCGACCACGACCACGACCCCGACCACGACCCCGACCACGACCCCGACCCCGTCCACGACCGCGACCGCGACCACGACCACGACCACCACCGCGACCCCGACCGCGTCCACGACGGCGACCAGGACCGCCATCACGACCACGATGACGACCA
>Ga0137459_1000054_pt1 | contig 37377 bp, 30 predicted proteins | sample EasRivERMGT700_2_FD_104908 | JGI IMG/M metagenome (GOLD analysis project Ga0137459, IMG submission 104908) | Soil microbial communities from meander-bound floodplain in the East River, Colorado, USA - East River MetaG ERMGT700_2 | ecosystem: Environmental > Terrestrial > Soil > Floodplain ...
CACGTTCGCGAACCGCACGTACTTCGCGAACCCGGCCGAGCCCGCCGGGATCACGAGCCCGCCGCCGCGCGTCAGGTGCGCCGACAGCCGGTTATCGACGAGCGAGTACACCGCGTGCTCCGGTCCGCGCGCCGCGGCCTTGGCCGGGGGCGTGGCGGGCCTGGGCGCCGCCGCCGGTGCGTCCTTGCCCGGGGCCGGCATGCCCGGCGCGGCGGGGCTGGCCCCACCGGGCTCGGTGACCTTGGGCTCGGTCGTGGCCTGGTCCTTGGGGGTCTTGCCGCACGCGGCCACCGTGACGGCCAGCGCGATGGTGACGCGGCATGCTCGATAGATCATCGACGGGAACCTACGCATGAAGGTGGATCACGGGCAAGAATGCTGATCGCAAAACTGCCGGCGCGATGATCGGCCTAGCGAATCCGCCAGGCGTGCGCGTACACGTTCGCGCGGCGGCCCCGGACGAACCCGACGAGCGCGACGTTGAAGCGCTCCGCGAGCTCGATCGCGAGCGAGCTCGGCGCCGACACGGCAGCCAGGACCGGCGCGCCGAACATCACCGTCTTCTGCGCGAGCTCGTAGCCGAGCCGGCCCGACACGACGATGACGTGCGCCGCCGGGGCGAGCCGGGCGCCGAGCGCCCAGCCGATCAGCTTGTCGAGCGCGTTGTGGCGGCCGACGTCCTCGCGCGCCGCGACGAGCTCGCCCGCGACGGTGAACAGGCCGGCGGCGTGCAGACCGCCGGTGTCGGCAAACACCGCCTGCGCGGCACGCAGCTGGTCGGGCAGCCCGGCCAGCACCTCGTGTGCGATCGTCGTATCGGCGGCGACCTCGCGGGCGCGTAGCTCGAGGTCGGCGATCGCGACCCGGCCGCACACGCCGCACGCCGCGGAGCTCAGCAGGCCGCGACCGGCGAACGCCGCGGCGGGGATGTCGAGCTCGATCGCGTCCGCGTCGATCTGGGCGAGCGCGCCCGCGGCCACCGACTCGGCGTGCAGGAGGCCGCGGACGAGCTCCAGATCGTGGCCCGGCGTCCGCATGATCGTCGCGACCGGTGTCCCGCGGGCGCGCAGCTGCAGCGGCGCCTCGACCACGACGCGATCGCGATCGGCACGCCGGACCTGGCCATCGAGGCGCTCGATCCCGACCTCACGGCTCTGGCTCACGGCGCCCATCCTAGCCGGTCTTGCCGCAGCGGTCCCGGCGGGCTGCAGACTGCCAATCGAGGTCGATTCAGTGGGTTACCTGATAGTCGCACTGGCTTGCTGGGGTCGCGGCCCGGTCGCGATGTCAGGAGATTCGCGACCAAGCCGCCCGAGGGGTAGGATGCCGGCGTGTCTGGCGTGCCTGGCGTAAAAGACCGCGTGTTCCGCGATCCGGTCCATGGACTCATCGAGTTCAAGGGCACCGATCGGCCGCTCGCGGATCTGCTCGATACCCGCGTGATGCAGCGGCTGCGCCGCATCAAGCAGATGGGGTTTGCCTGGCTCGTGTACCCGGGCGCCGAGCACTCGCGGTTCGGTCACGCGCTCGGCGCCTTTCACATCGCGCAGCGTGTCGCCCGGCGGCTCGAGCGCGAGCTGTCGCCGGAGACCGCGCTCCACATCAAGGTCGCGGCCCTCCTCCATGACGTCGGCCACGGGCCATTCTCGCACGCCTGGGAGCACGTGTTCGCCGGGCACAACCACGAGCGCTGGGGCGCCCGCATCGTCGCCGAGGATCGCGAGCTCTGCGAGGCGCTCGAGGCGCTCGAGCCGGGCTTGCCGGACACCCTGCGCGACTTCTGGGGCAAGCGCTACAAGCCGCACTTCGCGCGCAAGCTCGTGTCGTCCCAGCTCGACGTCGATCGCCTCGACTACCTCCTGCGCGACGGCCACTACTCGGGCGCCGGCTACGCGACCTACGATCTCGACTGGATCATCCACGCGGTCCAGATCGCCAACGTCCGCGCCGGCCAGGACGATCCGTCGGATCTCGTCGTCGACTACCGGCGCGGCATGTACGCCGTCGAGCAATACCTGTTTGCGCGGTCGTACATGTACGCGCAGGTCTATCACCACAAGACCGTGCGCGCCGCCGAGTGGATGTTCATCAAGACGCTCGAGCGGTTCGCGCAGCTCGCGCTCCAGGGCACCGAGCCGGGCGGGCTGCCGATCGCCGGGGCGATGGCACGCGGCAACGAGGTCTCGGTCGCCGACTACCTGCGGCTCCACGACGTCTCGGTCTCGACCGCGCTGGATCAGTGGGCCGGCCACGATGGCCCCGGTGCCGAGGATCTCGTGCTGCGCGATCTCGCGGCCCGGCTGGTCGATCGCCGGCTGTTCAAGACGCTCGATCTCGGCGACGATCGGCCGGCGGCGGATCGGCTGTGGCCGCAGGCGCTCGAGATCGCGGAGCGGCGGTTCGGCGCGGCGGCGAAGAGCTACGTCCACCTCGACACCGCGCGTCAGGTCGGCTACCTCGCGTCCGACGAGGAGGAGCTGCACGTGATCGATCATCCGCGCTACGGCGCCGTCACGCTGTCGCGCCTGCTCGAGGACATGCCGCTGGGGCAACCGATGGCGGCGATCCGGCTGGTGTGCGCGCCCGAGCTCATCGACGATCTCCGGCCGCTCGTCGAGCACGCGCTGGGCCGCGGCCGCGGCCGGCGCTGACCCGTCCACCGCTTACGTGACACGAGTCGGGGCGAGAGGATTCGAACCTCCGACACCCTGGTCCCAAACCAGGTGCGCTACCAGGCTGCGCTACGCCCCGATGCCCTTGCGAGCCCTACACGAGTACCCGCTTGCCGGCGATCTCGCAAGGTCTATCCGCAATCGCCGAGGCAATCCCAGAGGTTCCCGACGAGAGCCACCCATCAAGATGGGCTCCCGGCTACTGCTTCTTTGGAGCCGGTTTGGGCGAGCTCGGCTCCTGGACCGGGGCGTCGTCCTTCTCGACCGGCGCGCTCGACGGCTTCTTGCCACCTGCCCAGCCGAAATAGTTCTTCATCATCGTCGTCTCGAGGTTGAGATCGCCGAGTGTGGTCTTGCCCTCACCCGCCTTGATCGCCGCCTGGAGCTTTGCCTCGCAGTTCGCGCACGGGACCACGGCGATCTTCGGGAGGGCCAGGAGGATGCTCTGGCGGATCAGGCGGTTGTCGCTCTTGGCATTGTCGAGCAGGAGATCGGTGAGCTTGGCGTCCCTCCCGCTGCGCTTGCCGACCTCGAGCATGGCGCGCTCGATGTTGGCTTCGACGAGGAAGAGCTGCTCGTCCTTCGTCCAGTCCTTGATGTCCTTGATGTACCGCGTGTTGTTCTTGGCCGCCTCTTCCGGCTTGAGCTTGAGGCTGCCGGCGTAGCAGTTGACGTCCTGCTTGCAGCGGATCGCGATCTCGACGCGCGCGATGTGGGTCTGGAACATGCGCGCAAAGCTCTTGTAGTCCTTGGCCTGACGGTCGGCGGCCTTGTACGGCGCCACCGCGTCCCCGTGGGTCTTCTTCGCGACCTTGAAGGTGTCTTCCGCCTTCTTGGCTGCTGCGGTCGCCGCTTTGATGTCCTCGGCGCTCTTCGAGGTGTCGTGCGTTGCCTTGAGCGCATTCGCCTTGGCGTCGTCGAGCAGCTTCTTGGCCTTCGTGAACTCCTTCTCGGCGGCGTCCGCGGCCACCTTGGCCTTGCCGTCGGCCTCGGCACGCCGCTTCGCCGACTCATCGAAGTACTTCTGCGCGAGCGCCTCGAGGATGGCGATGTCCCTGGGGTCGTGTGACAGCCGTGCGAACGCGGTCGCGGCTTCCTGACGAAGTCCGTCGGCGGCCTTGTTGTCGGCGGCGATCTTGCCGAGATCGTCGATCCCGGCATCGTCGCGGCTCAGGAACGGATACGCGCTGATCGCCATGATCCGGGTGTTGACATCGGACTCGCCGCCGGCCTGCGCCGGCTCGGCGCCGCGCTTGCCGGCCTTCCCCTGCTTGGCGGCTTCAGGAGCGGCACGGCCCGACCACATGGCCCGCACGGTGGCGGCACCTTCCGCTGACCCGATCTTGCGGAGCGAATCGAAGATTGCGTTGTACTGGGTGTTCGGGCTCGGCTGATCATCGAGGTAGTACACCGGAATCGCCGGATGCCTCAGCGCGGCGAGCAGCTCGGGAACCGACTTGGGGTCGTAGAAGTCACCGAGCACGACCGCGGGGTAGAAGTACATCGCCGACACCGGCTGGCACTGATCCGGGGGAGCGTCGTTCTTGTCGCCGCAGTACTTGTCCAGCTTCTTGTCCTTGAACAGCTGGTTGACCTCGGCGTGCGTGCCCGCGAGCACCTTGCGGAGCTCCTCGGACGCAGCCGGTCCGGTCGCGACGAGCGCGCGCCGGACCTGCGTGAACAGCTCCGGCGTGCGGAACATCGACAGCACCAGGGTCTTCGCCGCCGACCCGACGTGAAGATCGCCGAGCGCGTTGATCGCGGCGCCGGTGACGCCGAGGAACAGGCCGTACTTCTCTTCGAGCGCGCGGCCTTGCTCCCTGTCCTTGGCGCTCTTGGGATGCGGCGGCGGCTCCTTGTCGATCACCTTGGTGAGCGCACCGCCGGCCTTGCCGCTCTCCTCGGAGTACTTGCCGATCGCGCGGATCGCCGCGACCTGCGCGGCAATCAGCTTCTTGGTCACCGGCTTCTGCGCGAGCTCGATCAGCGCGTCGAGCCCGTCGGGGAGCTTGGACTCGCCCAGCGCATCGGCGGCCTTGGTGGCGCTGTCGACCGAGCGTGGGTTGGCCTCGTCGACCTCGGACAGCGCCCGCTTCAAGAACGGCAACGCCCGATCCCAGCTCGCGGGCCGGCCCGACGCTTCGTAGTCGGTGACGAAGTTCTTCTGCGCCTCTTCGGGGGTGAGCGGACGCGCGAGCGAGATGATCACCTGCAGCAAGCGCACCGGCTTGCCCTGATCGACCCACGTGTTGCCAAGCTTTTCGATCGCGCTCGGATCGCCGAGCTGCTCGAGCTCGGTCACGGCGCGCTCCGACTCGCGTGGATCACCCAGCTTCTTGATCCACGTGTCGGCCTTGTACGGGTTATCCGGACAGCCCGCGAGGCCGGCGAGCACCGCCAGCCCCCCAATGATACCCATGATCATCGGAAGCAACGAAAACCGTCGCGTCATGTTCGACCGCGTCTTTCTTTACTTGTTCTTCACCGCGAACAAGAGGTTATCGAAGCCAGCCGCCTTCGCGGTGTTGACGATCTTGTTGATGAGGCGCACGTCGGTCGTCTCGTCGGCCTGGAGGATCGCCAGGCCGTCGGGGCAGATCTTGCCCGGCACCGGACGAATATTCGACTTCGCTTCGTCGCATGCCTTGATCAGATCCTTGGGTTGCCGGCCCAGGGCGACGTCTTCCTTGATCTTCTTCGCCGCGGCGTCCAGACGCTCGAACAGCGCGTCGATCTTGAACGTCGGCGAGTCGTCGCGGAGCACGCTCTCGACCGTCGCGACGAGCTGCCCCTGGTACGTGATCTCGCTCTTGGTGACGATGATGACCGGCGCCTGCTGCAGGGTCTCGCGCGCCTGTGCGACCGGCAGATCGAGGCCGCGCTGGGCCTGGAGCAGCTGGCCGGTCGACGAGAACACCATCAGCAAGAAGCAGACGAGGATCGTCATCATGTCGACGAACGGCGTCAGGTTGAGCGAGACATTGGAGGCGCGTGAGCCCGCGGCGCTGCCCGACTGCTTGACAAGGTACTTGAACTTGACCGATTTGTAGAGGCGCGGGCCTGCTGAATGAACCGCCATGGTCGCCTCCTAGAGTGATGGCCGGGCCGCGAGGCCCTGCGGGTCAGAGAGTCCCACGTCGACGAAGCCGACCTTCACGGCCAGGTCCATCGCGTGGATGATGTCCTGGTACTTGACCGGGGCGGCGACCGTGCTCTCCGCGGCGATCTCGACATCCGAGCGGTCCGCAAAGAACGCCGAGATCTTGTGCTCCTTGAGCGTGGACTCGAGCTTCTCCCAGTCCTGATCCTCCGCCTTCTTGGGGATATCCTGGAACTCGTTCACGCGCGACAGGCCGACCCAGATCCGATCGGACTGCACGAGGACCGACAGCGTCACGTGCTCGTCGTCCTGCTGGACCTGCGCCTGGTCGCGCGTCTTGCCCTTCGGCTGGATGTTGATCTGGGCGATGTTTACCCACACCGCCGTGACCAGCAGGAAGGCCGTCAGGCAGCTCATCAGATCGATGAACGGAACGATATTGAGCTCGACGTTGGCGCTCTTCTTATCGCCTGCGCCTATTGCTGCACTCATGGTGAGACCTCTTCGCTAAGCGTTGGTTGCGAGGGAGCTCACGCCGAGGGCTGCATCTGGGCGCGGTGCGACGTCACGAGGTTGACGACCTGGACGGTCACCTCGTTGATGTCGTCGACCACGCTCGTCGTCTTACCCTGGAGCAGCGAGAACCCGAGCAAGCCGACCAGCGAGGTGAAGATGCCGAAGAAGGTGCAGTTCAGCGCCTCGGAGATACCGGCCGCGAGCTCGGTCGCCTTGTTGCCGCTCTCGGCGCTGCCGACCGAGCCGAACGAGCCGATCATGCCGGCGATGGTGCCCAGGAGGCCGGCCATCACGGCGAAGTTCGAGGTCATCGCGAGGTACGGCGTACGCGCGTTGATCTTCGGCAGCTCGCGCAACGCGGCCTCGTCCATCGCCGCCTGCACCTCGTCGTCGCTCTTGTTGAACTTCATCAGCCCTGCCTGCACGATCCGCGTCATCGGCGTCGGGTTGCCCGAGCAGACCTTGATCGCGCCCTGGACGTTCCCGCTCATCACCTGGCTCTTGAGCAGCGCGAGCAGCTTGTCCTTGTCGACCGACGCACGGAACAGATAGATCGAGCGCTCCACGATGAGCGCGATGGTGATGACCGACGTGAAGAGAATGGGCCACATACCCGGGCCGCCGTGATGAAAATGCGTCGAGATTGCAGTCAGCATGGAACGTCCTCTCCAGGGAAAATGACCCGAGCTGATCGGGGTGCGGAAATGGGGTGCAGGTCCGAGCATGCCTGTTTGCAAGGCCAGATCCACGGCGCAAACAGCCGAGATGTTTTGTGTTGTACAAGTAGGCTCCCACAGCTCCGCCGTAGCATCTCGGGACGCCTCGGGGCGAAATGCTACGATGCGGCGCGCGATGTTACGTGGGAACTTGTCGCGCTTGGTAGTGTCGTAGAAGACATGCAGCTGCACCGGTTTGTGGGTCTCATCGACCTCGGGATCGCGACAATCGTCCTGGTGACGGTCCTGTTGCCGGCGCGTGAGATGTACGCGAGCGCCGCGCAGAAGGGCACCGAGCCCGAGCAGTTCGCGCTCGCGCTCGCCGAGGCGCGCACCATGGCGCACCCCGATGACGGCGCCGCGATCGACGATCTGTCGCGCCGGCTCGGCGCGGCCGACTTCAAGGACTGGGCAATCGAGGCGGCGATCCACGGCGGCGAGCGCGCGAAGCAATCGCCGACCCGCTGGCGGGCGCTGCTGGCGACCTCGGTCGCGTTCGTCGATCGGCTCGACGTCGTCCCCGCGCTCGACTTCGCGAACCGCGCGCTGTCGGCATGCGAGGATCAGCAGCCGGCGTGCCCCAGCTGGGAGCAGGTTCGCATGAAGCTGTATCAGCAGCACCTGGACGCAGGCGTGGCGTCGGGCATCGATCCGCGCCGCGGCCCCGAGGCGGCCAAGGCGTTCCGTCGTGCAGGGGAAGGTGCGCTGCGCCAGATCCACCTCGGAGGGCGCGACGTGGATCGAGGGACCGCGACGCCGACGCGCGCTCCGGGCAGCGGTGGCGCGCCCGGCAGCACCGCGCCGTAACCGACGGCGGCGGATCGAGCCCGCGCCGCGCGCCGGCGATCGAAGCGCCTCGGCCGAGGCCGCCCGGCGAGATCACGCGACCAGGGGCGGTGGCGGGGTGCACCCGGTGAGGTCCCAGGCTATGATTTCCCATGCGCCGTTTACGCGTGGTCGCCGTCATGGCGCTTGTCAGCTCGTGCGGAAGCACCACGTCCAACACGCCGCGGCCGCCGATGACGGCCAAGGACATCGCGCATCGCTCGAGCCCAGCGATCGTCCGGATCGAGGCCGGCGGAGACAAGATCGGAACCGGCTTCATCCTTGACAAGGCCGGCATCGTGGCGACCAACCTGCACGTCGTCGCAGGAGAGTCGGTGATCAAGATCCGGATGCTCGACGGCACGCAGTACCCGGTGACGCAGATCGCCGGGTTCGATCCGGACCGCGATCTGGCGCTGCTCAGGATCAAGCCGGCGAAGGACCTGCCGACGGTCAAGCTCGGCGACAGCGACGCCGTCTCGGCCGGCGACGATATCGTGGCGATCGGGAACCCGCTCGGCGTGTTCGACCACTCGGTCAGCAAGGGGTCGATCTCGCAGATCCGGCCGTGGTGCGGTCAGGAAGACATCGCTGCACAGCACTGCAGGCAGGAGCTCACCCTCTTGCAGTTCTCGGCGCCGATCTCGCAAGGCTCGAGCGGCGGCCCGCTGTTCAATCAGTTCGGCGAGGTCGTCGGCGTCACGACGGCGATCCTCAACGCGGGGCAGAACATCAACTTCGCGGTGCCCGGGAATTACTTGAAGCAGCTGGTCGCCAAGAAAGCGGAGATCTCGCCCGATCAGTTCGCGAGCGATACCAAGGTCGCCGAGGAAGCCGGCGGGCGCGGCAGCGAGCCCGCCGACGGTATCCGCATCATCCGCCAGATCCCCAGCCACAAGATCACCGTGTTCGATGGCTGCAAGCCCGACGAGATCGAGGACGTCGTCCGCCAGATCGAAGAGACGATCGAGAACGGCGCGCCGCTCTACAACGAAGGCAAGCACGAGGCGTGCTACCGGATCTACGAAGGCACGTCGGTGAAGTTCGAGCACGACGGGGCGTGCGCCGGTGTCCGGAGCGCGTTCGGCGACGGCCTGCTGCGCGCGAACGGCATGAAGACCCCCAAGGAAAAGGCCTGGGCGATCCGCGATACCTTCGATGGGTTGCTCGACGCCTTCAGGCGCTGGTCGAACACACACCCGCGCGGCGCCCCGCCGGCCGGCAAGCCGCCCGGCAAGTCGACGAAGTGATCCTGTACCTGTTCGATATCGACGGCACGTTGCTCCACGCGCGCCACTCGGGGCGCAGGGCGTTTGACGCGGTGTTCGCGGCGCAGCACGGCATCGAGCGCGCATGCGACGGCGTGCGGTTCGGCGGCAAGACCGATCCGGCCCTGATCGACGAGGTGTTCACCGCGCGGCTAGGCCGGCCGGCGACCGAGCCCGAGCGCGCCGCGTTCCTCGACGCGTACCTGCCGTTGTTGCGCGCGGACCTCGCGCAGGGCGGGGTCGAGGTGCTGGGGGGAGTCGCCGAGGCGATCACCTGGCTGGCGGCGCGGCCCGGCGTCGTGCTCGGGATCGCGACGGGCAACGTGCGCGCCGGTGCGGAGGCCAAGCTCGCGGCGGCCGCGCTCGACACCCACTTCTCGCTCGGCGGCTACGGCTGCGACTCGCACCTGCGCGCCGAGCTGGTCGCCGCCGCGATCGCGCGTGGCCGGCAGCGCGGCGAGCTCCGCGAGGTCGTCATCGTCGGAGATACCATCCACGACATCAGCGCGGCGCGGGCCTGCGGCGCGATCGCGTGCGCCGTGGCGACCGGGAGCGATCCGGCCGAGGCGCTGGCGCACGCCGACGTCGTGTTCGCCAGCTTGACCGAGCTGCCGGCGTGGCACGCCGCGCGATTCGGTTGAACCGCGGGCTCCGCGTCACAACGTCGGGCGCGCCGACAGGCCGCGCGGATCGGTGAGCCCGACGTCGACGAATCCAGTCTTGACCGCGATGTCCATCGTCGCGATCAGCGCCTGATACGTGATCGGATGATCGGACGTGCTGTCGGCCGCGATCTCGATGTCGGTCTTGTCCGTGAAGAACGCCGACGCCTTGTGCTCCTTGAGCGTGGCTTCGAGCTTCGGCCAGTCATAGCCGGCCGCGGTCCGCGGGATCTTCTGGAAGTCATTGACCCGGGAGACGCCGATCCAGATCTCGTCGGCGTCGACCAGCACCGAGAGCTTGGGAACCTCGCAGTCTCCGTCGAGGCACGGCTCCCCGGCCGCGCGGCCCGCGGGCTTGATCTCGAGCCGCGCGATGTTGATCCAGACCGCGGTCACCAGCAGGAACGCGGTGAGGCAGCTCATCAGGTCGATGAACGGAATGATGTTGAGCTCGACGTTGGCCGATTTCTTGTCGCCGGTACCGAGTGCTTGGCCCATGCGGCGAAGACACGGTCGCCGCCCCGGCGTTGCACCGATCCCACGCCCCGCGCTCCGCGCGTTCCTCGACGGTCGCGCAACCAGCAGGAACCAGATCGCGGCCGCGTTGTCAAAGCCCCGGCGGCGTCGCTGGCGTCGCCGCGAGCGCGTGCACGACGTCGCCGGCCGCGGCGCGCCACGCGATGCAGCGATCGATCACGGCGAGCGCGTGGTCGAAGGCGCGCGCGCCGTCGTCGATCACGTCGATCCGCGGCGTGAAGTCGGCGACCACCTCCGCGCGCGCCGCGAGATCGCACAGCGAAGAGGTCGCGGCGATCACGTCGCGTGCCCGGGCGGCGGGGAGCGCCCCGAACACTGCCGCGAGCCGGCCGTGGATCGCGTGCCACGCCGCGGTGGTGGTCTCGCGGCGTTCCAGCATCGCCACGAGCGCCGGCCAGACCTGCTCGGCTGGAAGCCGCCGGCCGAGCAGCAGCTCGACGATCCGCGGCGCGTAGGCGGCGGGGAACGCGCCGAGCTGTTCGAGGGCCTCGTCGCACGCGTCAGGGGTGTTCGCGGTCGCGGCGACGTCGACGATCCGATCGAACAGCGCACCGGGGTCGCGCGCGGCGGTGATCCGGAGCATCGCGTCGGACCTGCCGTCCGGGCGGCGCGCGTAGGCGGCGCGGACGACCGCGAGCGTCGACGGATCGATCGCGACGCCGGCGAGCGCGACGACCTGACGGCGCAGCACGTGGTCGACCAGCGACTTCGGGGTGGTCAGCGCGGCGGGTGTCAGGCGGTCCGCGAGCCGCGCCGCGAGCCAGGCCGCCCAGGCCGCGCGCGCCGGATCGGCGACGAGCGGATCGATCGCGCGGGCGATCGCCAGCGCCGCGAGCTCGCCGTACGGATCGCGGGTCATGGCGAGCGCGGTGAGCTCGGCGAGGGCCGATCCGAGCGACAGGTCGCCGCGCCGCACCGCGATCGCGGCGGCGTCGCCGCGCGCGAGCCGCTCGTCGGGTGACAGCAGCCCGAGCGGGGCCGCCGGTGCCACGCCGCGCCACACGGTCCGGTAGTAGCCGCGGCCTCCGTCATTGCCGACGACCCACGCCGGGCAGCCGGTCACCGCGGTCAGCAACACCTCGGTGCTCGCGCCCGCGAGGAAACAGATGCGCCCCGTCCCGGCGTCGGTCGCGGCCGGGAACCGGATGCACACCGGGATCGTGAGGTCGTCGCGAGCGGCCGCGATGACCGCCGGCGACGCGCCGCAGCGCAGCGTGAGCTCGACCACCGGCGTCCCGGCGTAGCCGAGGTTCGAGGCGAGCGACGCACCCACCGCCCGGCTCGTCACCTTGGCCAGCGCGTCGATGAACGCTTGCGAGGTCACCGAGGTCCGGGCGTGCGCCACCACGTACGACCGCACGGCCGCTTGAAACGTGGCGTCGCCGACGAACCGCTCGAACATGCCGAGCAACGCCCCGCCCTTCTCGTAGGCGATCGCATCGAACGCGGACTCGACGTCCGCCGAGGTCGTGATCGGGTGGACGAGTGGCCGGGCATCGAGCTGATCGTCGGCCTCGAGCGCCTGCGCGCGCGAGCGATGTGCCAGGACCGGCGGAGGGGCCGATCCGAACGACCGCGCGACGCGCTCGCCGAGCCAGCTCGCGAACGCCTCGGACAGCCACAGGTGGTCCCACCAGGCCGGCGTCACCAGGTTGCCGAACCACTGGTGCGCGAGCTCGTGCGCCGTCACCCTGAGGAGATCGCGGCCACCCACGAGCACGGCGTTGTCGAACGTGATCAAGCCGACGTTCTCCATCGCGCCGAAGAACTGCGGCACCGCGACGAGATCGAGCTTGGCGAGCGGCAGCGGCGCGTCGATGTAGCGCTCGAGCGCGTCGACGATCTTCGGCAGCTGGCGAACCGCGAGCGCCACCCGCTTGCCATCTCCCCGGAGCACGGCGAGCCGCGCCGGGGTATGCGCACGGCCGAGCTTGCCCGCGTCGACGACGTCGAACGGGCCGACGGCGACGGCGAGCAGGTAGCTCGGCAGCGACGGGAGCTCGGCGAACCTGACCTCGCGCCGGCCGTCCGGTGTTGCGCGGTCGGTGACCATCGGCGCGTTGGCGAGCGCGACCAGATCCCGCGGGACGATCGTCGTCACCCGCCACGCCGGCTTCCACCGTGGCTCGTCGAAGCACGGCACGATCTTGCGGGCGAACACCGATTCGGACTGCGAGTACAGGTACCAGCGTCCACCGGCGCGCTCGCGGAACAGGCCCTCTTCTTCCTTGCCGGCGCGTCCACTCAGATCGCTCACGTGCCCGGTGTAGTCGATCTCCAGCGTGATCGTCCCGGCGCCCACCGGGTACGGCAACGCGAACCCGCGCATCTGCGAGGTGGCGTCCACAGCGAGCACCGTGACCGCCTCGCCGTGGTCGCCGGCCTGGAGCTTCGCGCCGGCGATCTCGAGATCCACCGCGTGCAGCCAGAGCTGCGTCGTCCCCGGCGCGGTGACCGCCATCCTGATCGCGACGTGGCCCCGGAACGACGGCTTGTCGGGATCGAGCTCGAGGGTCAGGTCGTAGGCGATCGGCACGGCACCGTCGCCGAGCCGAGGTCCGGGTGGTGCCCAGCCAGCGTCTGCCGGGCCGCCAGGACCAGCCCGCCCCCCGAGCACGCTGGACGTCCCGGCCACCGACCGCGCGACCGCCTCCGGTGTGTGGCCGGTCGGTGTCCGAGGGAGCGGAGTCGCCTCGGGCTGGCCGCACCCGGCAAGCACCGCGCAGATCGCGATCGCGCGCACCACGCAAGCTTGCGCGTACTCGACGATGATTGCCAACCGGCTCGAAGGATTCTCCCGCGACCACCACGCCGGTGCGCGAGCGCTGAGGGTCGCCGCACGGAAGGATTTGCCACGGGGAGCACGCCCCTCTACCGTGCATAGCTGCTCCTCTGCCCCCGATCAAGGATCGTGCCGATGTCGCTCACCTCGATCCCCGACGTTCTCGACGTGCTGGTCGCGCGCGGTGCGCGGGCGCGGCCGGATGCCGCGCTCGACCTGCTGATCGAGGTTCCGCACGGCGCCACCACCACGTCGGACTTCACCGCCCTGGCGGCGAAGCTGACGAGCCGGTTGCCGGACGGGCTCGTCGACTTCTTTCACGTCAACACCGACGCCGGCGCCCCCGAGCTCGCGCAGGCGATCGCGGAGCGGTTCGTCGCCGACGAGCCCGCGCGGTCGGTCGCGGTCCTGCGCTGCCGCATCCCGCGCACGTTCATCGACTGCAACCGCCGCATCGACGCGTCCCCCGAGGCCTTCCTGGCCGGCAAGGTGGCCCCCGGGTTGATGCCGTGGATCGTCACCCCCGAGGATCGGGCGCTGCTGCGGGCCGCCTACGAGCGCTACGTCGGTGCGGTCCACGAGGCGACCACGCACCTGGAGCTCGGCGGAGCGATGCTGATGCTCCACACCTACGCCCCGCGCACCGTCGACGTCGAGGTCGATCTGCAGATCGTCGCGAGCCTCCGCCGCGCCTACGCGCCCGATCGCGAGCCGACCTGGCCGCTCCGCCCGGAGATCGACGTGATCGATCGCGAGGTCGACGGTACGAGCCGTGCGCCGGCCCCCGTGGTCGACGCGCTCCGCGAACAGCTGGCGGGACACGGGATCGCCCTGGCGGAGAGCGCGACGTATCCACTCCACCCCAGCACGCTGGCCTGGGACCACGTGATGGCTCGTCCGGGGCGCGCGCTCTGCGTGGAGGTCCGCCGCGACCTGCTCGCCGACCCGTTCGAGCCGTTCGCGCAGATGCGGATCGGCGCCGCCAAGGTAGATCGCCTGGTCTCGCCGTTCGTGCGCGCGCTCCGGTGCTGGTGGTAGGTCGCTGGCAACTTTGACAGCTGGCAACTTTGACAGCTGGCAACTTTGACAGCTGGCAACTTTGACAGCTGGCAACTTTGACAGCATCTGATCCGTCCTCTACGCTCCTCTGGTGTTTCGCACCAGCACGCCGGTCACCGACGGCGCCTTCCACGACCGCGCCGCCGAGCTGAAGCAGCTCACGCAGCGCGTGGACCAGCTCAGAGCAGGCGCGCCCCGCTGGCTCGCGGTGCTGGGCGTGCGACGCGTCGGCAAGACGAGCCTCCTGCTGGAGCTGGTGCGCCGCAACCGCCACAAGGACGTGCGCTTCGTGGTGCTCGATTGCTTCGAGGAGCAGCCGCTCGGGTTCGATATCTTCAAGCGACTCGCGCTGCGCACGGTCGACGCCTTCTTCGGACGAGAGCTCGGCGTATCGCTCGAGGCGCTCGCCAGCCGCCCCGACGAATACCGCGCCGCCCTCGTCGAGGCGAGGGAGTTCTCGGGGCTCGACCGCACGCTGCGCATGGACGTGATGTCGCTCTGCGTCGCTCCGGCGAACGTCAAGACTGCTGAGCTCGCGCTCGGGCTGGGAGATCGGCTCGCCGAGGCGACGAAACAATACTGCGTCGTCGCCTGGGACGAATTTCAGGAGCTCGCGAAGCTACCCGCCGCGCGCGGCGGTGTGCTGAGCCTCGCGCGTGCGATCTGGCAACGGCACCAGCGGACCACGTATGTCATCTGTGGTTCCGAGCGCGGGTTGCTGCGACAGCTGGTGACCAGCGAGAGCTCGCCGTTCTTCCAGCACTTCGACTTCATGGAGCTAGGCCCCATGAACGCCGCGGACGCGCGGGCGCTGCTCCAGAAGTCCGGGCCGCCGGGGCGCGCGATCCCCGCGGCAGTCGCGAAGCAAGCGGTGGAGATCCTCGGCGGCAACCCGTTCTACCTCCAGCTGTTCGGCGAAGTGCTCACCGCGGGCGAGCCGCCGTATGACGTCGGGCTCGTGCGGCAGGTCTATTCGGAGCTCCTGTTCACCCGCACGGGGCGCCTCTCGCTGTACTTCGCACGAGAGTTCGATCGCCTGGTGGGCAACGCCGCGACGTTGGCCGCCGCGCTCGAGGCCGTGGCCAACGGGCCGCTGCGCACCAAGGAGGTAGCTCACCGTACAGGCGCCTCGTCGGGTGCGGTCGCGCATTACCTCGAACGGCTCGGCGATGCGGTGACGCGCGGCGAAGATCAACGCTGGTCGCTGGTCGACCCGGTGTTCGGCATGTGGCTGCGCTGGCGGCAGCCAGGCGGCGCGGTGGTGCCGATGACCGTCATCGGCGACGAGGCCGAGCTCGAGATCGCCCGAAGCCTCTCGGCGCTCGGCTTCGAGCTCGTCTATCAATCACGCGCCTCGCGCGGCGCGTTCGACTTGCTCGGCGTGCGCGCGGGTATCCAGGTCGGCATCCAGGTCAAGCGCAGCGTCCTGCCGGTGAGGTTCTCGAAGTCGGCGTGGGCGCGCCTCTCGAGCGATGCGCGGCGCCTTGGCTGGCGGTGGCTCGTGGCGGTGGTGACGCCGGCGTCGCAGGTCCATTTCTTCGATCCGACGCGCGCACGCGTCGGCGCGGCGGTCACGCTCGCGGAGAACCAGGCGCTCGACAACGTCCTCCGGTGGCTCGAGTCGACGTGAGGCGCGGCGGCTACGCGGTCACGACGGCGAGCACGCGATCGGTGTCGACCTGATCGCCGACGGCGACGTGGATCGCGCGCACCGTGCCGGCCGCGGGCGCGCGCACCGTATGCTCCATCTTCATCGCCTCGAGCACGACGAGCGGCGCGTTCGCCGCGACCTCCTGACCCTCGGTGACGAGGACCTTCACCACCTTGCCCGGCATCGGTGCGGTGAGGCCGCCGGCCACGGCGCCGGTGCCCGGCTCGGGGAACTGCGGCTGCTCGATGAACGCGAACAGCTGGCCCTCGGACAGCACCCACGCCCGGGCGCCGGCGCGCGCGACGCGAACCGACCGGCGATGGGCACCATCTGATCCTCGGGAATCCCTCGCCAAGGCTTCGACAAACCACACCCGATCACCGTCCACGCCGAACCGCGAGATCCGCGTCGGCTTGCCGCCGATCGCCAGCTCGAGCTCGCGGCCGACCGGGCGGTATCCGACGATCACGTCGGCATCGCCGAGCTGGTAGGTGACCCGTTGATCGGCAAACCGCACGTTGCGCCAGCCGGGCGCCGCCAGCGCGGCCGGCTCGCGGCGACCGGCGATGCCGTGGAGCGTCGCGCCGATCGCGGCGACCCGGACGCGATCGAGGCCCGGCGCGCGGGCGGCGAGCTCGCCGGCGTGGCGCTCGAGGAAGTGCGTGTCGAGCTCGCCGGCGAGGAACGCCGGGTGCGCGAGCAGCTTGGCGAGGTGCTCCCGGTTGGTCTGGAGCCCCGGCACCCAGGTCTCTTCGAGCGCACGGCGCAGCACCTGCGCGGCCTCGCGGCGAGTCGGCGCGTGCGCGATGATCTTGCCGAGCATCGAGTCGTAGTGGATACCGATCTCGCTGCCGGCGGCCACGCCGAGGTCGGCGCGCACCGTGGTGGCCGCCGGCGCGGCATCGCCGCCCCGCACCGGGACCTCGACGGCGAGCAGCGTGCCGGTCGTCGGCAGGTAGTCGCGCTCCGGATCTTCGGCGCAGAGCCGGACCTCGATCGCCCAGCCGCGCTGTGCCGGTGCGGCGTCGTAGCCGAGCGGCTCGCCGCGCGCGATCCGGATCTGCTCGCGGACGAGATCGAGGCCGGTCGTCAGCTCGGTGACCGGGTGCTCGACCTGGAGGCGCGTGTTGACCTCGAGGAAGTAGAACGCGTGGTCGGAATCGGTGATGAACTCGACCGTCCCCGCGCCGACGTATCCGACGGCGCGGCCGAGCTCGACGGCGGCGCGCCCCATCGCGGCCCGCCGGTCGGGATCGAGCGCCGGCGAGGGCGCCTCCTCGATCACCTTCTGGTGGCGCCGCTGGATCGAGCACTCGCGCTCCCACAGGTGCACGACGTGACCGTGAGTATCACCGAGGATCTGGATCTCGATGTGGCGCGGCCGCTCGAGGTACTTCTCGAGCAGCAGCGTGTCGTCGCCGAACGCCGACCCCGCCTCGCCGCGCGCGCGCTCGATCGCCTCGGCCAGCTCGCCGGCGTGCCGCACGATGCGCATGCCCTTGCCACCGCCGCCCGCCGAGGCCTTGACCAGCAGGGGATAGCCGATCGCGCCGGCCGCCGCGACGAACGCCGCGGTCGACTGATCGTCGCCGCCGTAGCCAGGCACGATCGGCACGCCGGCCCGCGCGGCGATCCGCTTGGCCGCCCGCTTGCTGCCGAGCTGCTCGATCACGCCGGCCGGCGGACCGATGAACACCAGCCCGGCGTCCGTGACGGCCTCGGAAAACCGCGCGTGCTCGGACAGGAACCCATAGCCCGGGTGGATCGCGCTCGCGCCGGTCGTGCGCGCCGCGTCGAGGATCGCGTTGATCACGAGGTACGACTCGCGCGCCGGGGCCGGCCCGATCCGGATCGCCTCGTCCGCAAACCGGACGAACGGCGCGTCGGCGTCGGCGTCGGCGTACACCGCGACCGTCGCGATCCCCATCGCGCGGCACGTCCGCATCACCCGGAGCGCGATCTCGCCGCGATTCGCGACGAGCACCTTGTCGATCGATCGCATCGGCCGACGCTACAACGCCTGCACACCCGGGTCGACCGACGGGGCAAGTTACCTCGCGAGGATCGCCGAGAGCTAGTGGCGGAACACGCCCCACGACGTCGTGCCGCGGACCGGTGCGGTGTACGCCGCCGACAGCGCGATCGCGATCACCGTGCGGGTCTCGCGCGGATCGATGATGCCGTCGTCCCACAGGCGCGCGGTCGCGAAGTACGGATCGCTCTCCTTGTCGATCATGGTCTCGGTCATCGCCTTCATGACGCCCAGCTTCTGCTCGTCGACCGCCTCGCCGCGCTTGGCGGCCGCGTCGCGCTGGATGATGTCGAGCACGCCGGCGAGTTGCTTGCCGCCCATCACCGCGATCCGGTGGTTCGGCCAGGTGAACAGGAACCGGGGCGCGTAGGCGCGGCCGCACATCGCGTAGTTGCCGGCGCCGTAGCTCGCGCCGGTCATGATGGTGATCGCCGGGACGGTCGAGTTCGACACCGCGTTGATGAGCTTCGCGCCGTGCTTGATAATGCCTTCCTGCTCGTACTTCCGGCCGACCATGAAGCCGGTGATGTTCTGCAGGAACACCAGCGGCACGTCGCTCTGGTTGCACAGCTCGATGAACTGCGCGCCCTTCTGGGCACTCTCGGAGAACAAGATGCCGTTGTTCGCCAGGATGCCGACCGGGAAGCCGTGCAGGTGAGCCCAGCCGCACACCAGGGTCGCACCGTACAGCGGCTTGAACTCGGAGAACCGCGAGCCGTCGACGATCCGCGCGATGACCTCGCGCTGATCGAACGGCACCCGGAGATCGGGCGACGCGATGCCCAGGAGCTCCGCCGGGTCGTAGCGCGGCGGCTCGATCGGGCGCGGCGCGGCCGCGGCGGCCTTCTTCCAGTCGAGGTGCGCGACGATCTCGCGGCCGATCCGGATCGCGTCGGGCTCGTCGCGGGCGAGGTAGTCCGAGACGCCGGAGATCCGCGCGTGCATCTCGGCGCCGCCGAGCTCCTCGTGCTCGGTGTCCTCGCCGGTCGCCATCTTCACGAGCGGCGGACCGGCGAGGTAGACCTGAGCCTGGCGCTGCACCATGACGACGTAGTCGCTCATGCCCGGGATGTACGCACCACCCGCGGTCGAGCTGCCGAACACCAGGCAGATCGTCGGGATCTGCGCCTGCGAGCGCCGCGTCAGGTCGCGGAAGCCGCGCCCGCCGGGCACGAAGATCTTGGCCTGGTTCGGCAGGTCGGCCCCCGCCGATTCGATCATCGAGATCGACGGTAGCCGGTTGTGCTCGGCGATGTCGCTGAGCCGCCCCGACTTCCACGCGGTCATCTCGCTGACCGCGCCGCCCTTGACCGTCGACTCGCTCGCCGTGATCAGGCACTCGACGCCGGACACCCGGCCGATCCCGCCGATCAAGCCCGCGCCCGGCGTGTGCCCCGGCACGTCCTTGCCGGCGAGCGGGCACAGCTCGAGGAAGTACGAGTCGCGATCGAGCACCAGCTCGATCCGCTCGCGGGGCAAGAGCTTCCCGGCGGCCTTGTGCCGGCTGGTGTACTTGTCGCCGCCGCCGAGCGTCGCCTCGTGGAGCGCGGCGAAGAGCCTGTCGACCGCGGCGCGGTTGATCGCGGCGTTCGCCTGGTAGTCATCGGCGCGCGGATCGACGCGCGTCGCGATCACCGGATACGGCTGCAGGGCGGAGGCGGGTGACACGCCGGGGACGTTACCTCGGAAAACCTCGCGACGTGGCCAGGGCGGCAGATCGCGGTGTAGGCTGTGGCTGCCATGGCGAACGTGATCGAAGAAGCCAAATCCGGCCGAGCCAGCTGCCGCACGTGCAAGAAGGCGATCGGCAAGGGCGAGCTGCGGCTCGGCGTCGAGACCCAGACGCAGTTCAGCGATACGCCGAGCCTGGCGTGGCACCACGTGCTGTGCGCGGCCGCCAAGCTGCCGGTCGAGCTCAAGGCCGCGCTCGCCGAGTACCCCGGCGAGGTGCCCGATCGCGCCGCGCTCGAGCGCACGATGGAGGAGGCCGTGAAGACGGGCAGCGCGAAGCCGGCCGGGTTCCCGTACGTCGATCGCGCGCCGACCGGCCGGGCGAAGTGCATGCAATGCGAGCAGCCGATCGAGAAGACCACGTTCCGCGTCGCGGTCGAGCGCGAGCTCGAGATCGGCGGCAACGCCACCCGCGGGGCCGGCTACCTGCACCCCCGGTGCGTCGCCGCGAACCTCGAGAACGTCGGCGGCTCGGTCGACGAGCTGATCGAGGGCCTGCGCGCGAACTCACGGCTGCCCGAGGGCGAGCTCGACGGCGTGATCGCCGACGTCGAGCAAGGCTCGGACGACGCCGCCTAGCGGCGCGGCGACGCCGCTGGGGCCGGGCTGGTTCAGTAGCGCTCGATCTTGGCGATCACCTCGTTCATGATCTCGCGCGTGCCGCCGCCGATCGGATACAGCCGCGCGTCGCGATACAACCGCTCGACGAGCGTCTCGCGCATGTAGCCGGAGCCGCCGTGCAGCTGGACGGCGTGATCGCACACGAAGCTGCACATATCGGTCGCGACGTTCTTCGCCATCGCCGCGAGGCTGGCGGGCTGCTCGCCGCGCAGGACGCGGGTCACGGCCTCGCCGGTCAGCGCGCGCGCCGCCGCGATCCGGCTCGCCATCTCGGCGAGCTTGTGCCGGGTGACCTGGAACCCGGTCAACGTCTTGCCGAACGCCTGGCGCTCGCGGGCATAGGCGATCGATTCGCGATAGGCGAGCTCGGCGATCGCGACGCACTGCCCCGCGAGCATCAGGCGCTCGCTGGCGAAGTTCATCATGATCATCGGAAACCCGCCGTGCTCGGGGCCAATGAGGTTGGCCGCCGGGACGCGGCAGCCGTCGAAGTAGAGGTCGGATGTATCGCTCGCCCACCAGCCGGTCTTCTTGAGCGGCTTGGACGCCGTGAAGCCGGGCGTGCCCCGCTCGATCACGAGCAGCGAGATGCCGCTGTGGCCGGACCCACCGGTCCGCACGGCGGTGGTGACGAAGTCGGCGCGCGACCCCGACGTGATGAACGCCTTCGCGCCGGTCACGACGTAATGGTCGCCGTCGCGCTCGGCCCGGGTCGACAGCGACGCCACGTCGCTCCCACCGCCGGGCTCGGAGATGCCGAGCGCCGCGATCTTGCCGTCGACCAGGCACGGCGTGACGAACCGCCGGGCCTGCTCCGGCGTGCCGAACCGGATGATCGGCGGCAGGGCGATGCCGTGACTGCCCAGCCCCACGAGCGTCCCGATGGTGCGCCCGGCGAGCACCAGCTCGTCGCAGGCAACCAGCACGTGGCCGAGATCGCCGCCCTGCCCGCCCACCGCCTCGGGATACGCGACCCCGGTGATGCCTGCAGCCGCGGCGGTCCGGTAGAGCTCGATCGGGAACTCCTCGTTCTCCTCCCAGGCGGCCCCGTAGGGCGCGATGTGGGTCTCCGCGAAGCGGCGTGCGCTCGTCCGGATCGCCGCGTGCTCTTCCGTCTCGAACAGATAGGGCATTGCGCCACGCAGCATACCGACAAGTGATACCAACGGACATGATCTCTGGTTCGCCCCTGCCGCCTCGCCTGCGGCGTTCGCGTCACATCTCGTGGTTCGCCCACATGGGTGCGGTGTACCTGTTTCACGACCTGTACGGCTACCTGATGCAGATGAGCCCCGACATCGCCGACATGATCGAGGCGTTCTCCGATGGCGTCGACTCCGAAGAGACGATCCAGTACTTCGCCGGCAAGTTTGCCGACGCCGATCCGCGCGAGTTCATCGACGTGCTCGTCGGTCACGCGGTCCTCATCGATCCGAACGAGGACGAGATCGAGGGCGTGTGGGCGTTCGTGCCGGTCAAGGGCAAGTGGAACGTGTGGCAGCGACGCGGCGATCGGCTGACGCTGTGGACCGCGTGGGGTGATCGCCCGATCCAGCAGCTGTTCCTCGATCCCGACGAGACCCGGATCTGGGATGCGATCGACGGCCAGAAGCGGCTGATCGAGCTGCGCCACCACCACGACAACGCCACGCTGCTCGCGCTGGTCAGGAAGCTCGTACACCCCGACGTCCAGGCCGTGAAGATGTCGATGATGCCGTGGTCGGTCTACGCCAAGCGCCCGGCGATGGCGCCGCCATACCTCACGTCGACGATGCCGTATCCGAGCTGGCAGCCCGGCACCCCGGTGCCGCAGCCACCGGCGCTCGACGCGTACCACCAGCACGACATCACCAGCGCCGATGCCCAGTTCGATCATCAGGAGACCACGCTGTCGCACCTGCTGCGGATCCCGCACCCGGTGCTCGCGACCGCGGGCGTGCCCCGGACGTACGGCCAGGCGCTGGCCGACGTGCTGCTCGGCAAGGACGCGGTGCCCGAGGGGCGGGTCCGTGTCCTCGAGATCGGCGCCGGCCTGGGCTACGTCGCGCACGACGTGATCCAGCGGCTGCGCGACGCCAGGCGCGAGGTGAGCTACACGATCATCGAGCTGTCGCCCGCGCTCGCGGCCGCCCAGCGGCAGCGCCTCGCGGACGCCTCCGGCCGGGGCGACGTGACCTGGGTGATCGGCGATGCCCTCCAGGTCGCGCTGGACGCCACCTTCGATCTGGTCATCAGCAACGAGATGGCCGGCGATCTACCGGCGCGCCAGCTGTCGCGGCTCGATGTCGGGCTCGCGGCCGACGGCGGCACCGTGGATCGCGACAAGCTGCGCACGTTCTCGCGGGTGGCGGCCGACCTCGGCGTCATGATCGACGACGCGCCCGAGCCGTTCTACCTGCAGACCGGCGCGCTCGACATGATCGCGCGGATCGCCGGGTGGCTCGCGCCCGGCGGCACCGCGGTCGTGACCGAGTTCGGCGATGTCGCCGCGTGGCCCCGGCTGTCGACCCAGCTCGATCACCCCGAGCTGTCGACGCACTTCGGGCAGCTCGCGCAAGCCGCGCGTGGCGCCGGGCTCGAGGCCGAGGTCGAGTTCGTGATCGACCTGCTCGACTTCGATCGCACGCTGCAGGGCCTCGCGACCACGCGCAGCCACTTTCGCGCGCTGCGCGCGCTCGCCGCGGATGCCGGGATCGAGCTCGCCAAGATCGGCTACACGCCGGAGCTCCTGGCCCACACGGTGGGCGACAAGCTCGACCTTGCGACGATCGGCGAGCTGCGCTGGGACAAGATCGAAGACCGCCTGATGGGCCTGGTCCCGCACGAGTTCAAGGCGCTGGTCTTGAAGCGCCCCCAGGCGCGATGAACCCGCGCGCACGGCCGGTCGTGCGCGATCGCCCGGCCGTGCGCTAGCACACCGCCCAGAGCGATCCGCCGGGCCCGCCGTTGCCCTGGCCCTCGGGTGGCGTGCTAGCGTCGCGGCGCATGGCCAAGCCCCTCGAGTACAACGCGACGCTGACCGAGCGCGTCGATGTCACCGAAGCGCTCACCCTCTTCCGGATCACCCCCGATCAGCCGCCCATCCAGCGCCCGTGGTTCACGCCCGGACAGTATTGCGTGCTGGGCTGTAACAACGCCGAGAAGCCCGAGCTCGGCTCGGTCCGGCGCTCGATGTCGATCGCCTCGGCTCCCGAGGAGGACGGCCCCATCGAGTTCTACGTCCGCTGGGTCGCCAAGCCCGAGTCGGAGAACCCGCTGACCCACCTGCTCTGGAAGCTCAAGACCGGCGATCGCGTGTACATGCGCGCGGTCGCCGCTGGCGTGTTCACCGTCAAGGACACCGTCGGGCTCGACGATCCCCGGATCCGCGTCATGGTCGCCGCCGGCACCGGCTCGGCGCCGTTCGTCAGCATGGTGCGCAGCGAGCTCCGCCGCAACCCGGCGGCCGATCTCTCGAAGTGGGTCCTCCTGCACGGCGCGTCGTACCCCGCCGACCTTGGCTACCGGGACGAGCTGATGCAGCTGGTCGAGCGCAACCGCCTGAAGTACTGGGGCACGGTCAGCCGGCCGAAGGAAGCGCCCGACTGGAGGGGCGACACCGGCCGCGTCGAGGGCTTCTTCGAGGGAGCCCGGCTCGCCGATCTCGAGAAGCGGCTCGGCCTCCCGCCGGGCGGCTTCACGCCGGACAACGTGGTGATCTTCATCTGCGGCCTGACCGGCACGATCACCGGCACGATCGTCCCGCTGATCGACCGCGGCTTCGTGCCCGACTTCAAGCGGATCCGCGAGGCGCTCGGCGTCCCCGCCGACGTCAAGGATTCGATCTTCTACGAGCAATACGACACCGAGCCGGTGATCAACATCAAGGACCCGACCGTCGTCGAGCCGCTGCGCGCACGCATGCAAGCAGCGCTCGGCAAATGACCGCGCGCGCGATTCCCGAGGCCCCCTGATGACCGCGTTCGTCCTCGGGGCGACCGGGTTTGTCGGCCGCGAGGTGGTCCGGCAGCTCTGCGTGCGCGGCGCGACGACCATCGCCCACGTCAGGCCGGACTCGAGGTCGCTCGCCGAGTGGCGCACCAGGCTCGAGGCGCTCGGCGCCGCGGTCGACACCACGCCGTGGGAGGTCGCGGCCATGGCGGCGCGGCTTCGCGGGGTTGACCCGGCGCAGATCTACGTGTTGATCGGCACCACGCGGTCGCGGGCGAAGGCCGACGCGGTCGCGGGCAACATCTACGAGGCGATCGACCTCGGGCTCACCCGGCTCGCGGTCGACGCCGCGCGCAGCTCGGAGCGGCGCCCGCGGATCGTGTACCTGTCGAGCGTCGGCGCCGATCCGAAGGCGCGCTCGGCCTACCTGGCGGCGCGCGGCCGCGCCGAGGCCGCCGTGACGGGCGCCGGGCTGCCGTGGGTGATCGCGCGGCCCTCGATCATCACCGGCGAGCGCGACGACGGCCGGGCCGGCGAACGCAGCGCCGCGGTGATCGGCGACGGCCTGCTCGCGGTGGCCGGCGTGCTCGGCGGAAGGCAGCTGCGCGACAGGTACCGATCGACGACGCCCGACATCCTCGCCTCGGCGCTGATCCGGCTCGGCGAAGCCCCCGAGCACGATCGGATCGTCGACGGCGCCGGCCTGCGGTAGCGCTAGTCGAGCCGCGGGAACGGCGGCACGTCGATCGTCACGAGCTCGGCGTCGTCGGGGATCTGGGTGCAGATCACCTGCAACTTGTCGAGGTGGGCATTCAGCTTGCGCAGGAGCTCCTCGTCGGACAGATCGGGCAGACCAAACGCGCACGCGCTGGCGACCCCGTCGGGCACCTCGGGCATGGTCGCGAACAGATCACCCGGTTGTGCGGCGGCGACGACCTGCTTCGGCGCGCGCTCGCCCTCGAGCTGGCGGGCGAGCCTGAGGCTACCGCCGCGAAACTGGCGCCTCATCGCCAGGAAGCTCATCGATGGCACCTTGCCCGGCAGGACGACGACCTCGGCGTTGGCCAGCCTGGTGTTGACGGTGTTGCGCACGATCACGTGGACGACGCGCGTCGACTTCGCGAGCGACAGCGCGATGCCCCGCACGACCGGGTCGCGCACGGCGACGTTGGTCCCGCTCATCAAGTGCTGCTGGCTCAGGCCATCGATCGCCGCGAACACGCGGACCTCGTGGCGCGGCACGCCGTCGACCGTGAACGATCCATCGGGCGCGACCGGCGCGACGAGCTCGTAGCGAATCGTCGATGGCCACGCAAGGTTGCGCACGACGACGATGACCTTCGTCGGTGGCTCGCCCGCAAGGTCGACGTGGCCTTCGATCCGGCTGGTCGGCGCGAGCTGGAGCTTGACGTCGTCGCCGATCGCCTCGGGGGACGAGCGCCGGTCGCCGAGCTCGGCAATCACCACGGCGTCCTCGACTGCATCCGGGATATCGAACCGGCCATCCGCGCCGGTCGTCGTGCTGCGCATCGAGTCGCGATCGGTGAGGCCGACGGCCACGCCGACCGAGTCACCGCGCAACGACCGGCCCGCCGTCACCCTCGCGCCGTCGACCGGCTTGCCGCGCAGATCGACGACCGTCCCGGCGACCCGCCGCGGCTTGTCGTTCGGCAGCGCCCGCCGCAGCGCTTCGAGCCGCGCGTGCGCGCGGACGACATCGCCGTGCGCGAAGGCCCACTCCGCCGCGCGCGCATCGAGCGAGCGGACGATCTCGTCGGCTTCTCCGAGCTGGGCGACCGCGCGGGCCCGCCACTCGGCGAGCAGATCCGGAACCGCGGCGAGATCGGCGGCGGTCGCGCGGATCTGGCGCAACCCGAGCACGGCGAGCCCGGCGTCGAGCTGGGCGCGCAGCCGGCCGCGCGCCGCGAAGCCCTCCATGGCGGCACCCCCGCGCGCGATCGCCTCGTCGAGGTTCTCGGCGCGCTTCGCGGCCTCCACGCGCATGAGGTCGATCTGCGCGATCAGATCGCGCTGGGCGACCCGCTGGACCGCCGCTTCGGCACGCCGCAGCTTCGCCGTCACCGTCGCGCTCAGCCACTCGTTGTCCATCATGTATTGCGCGGTCGCGAGCGCGGTCTCGGCGAGCACGCGGTCGTCTCCGCAGCGCTCGGCGTCCTGCTGCGCCTCGTCGAGGTGGTGGCTGCGCTCGGCCGAGGTCTTCTGGATATCGGCCGCGAGCAGGTGCGCGAGCGACGACGCGCACGGGTCCGCGGCGGCCCGCGCGACCAGCACGCTCGCGGCGGTGGCATCCAGCGGCACCGGCGTGGCGGTGCGCGCGAGCCACGTCGTCACCATCTCGCGGAGCTCCGGCGACGTGCTCGTCATCAGGCGCGGCGCGCGCGGCAGCTCGCAGACCTTCGGATCGATCAGCAGCGCGCCCGCGTCGATCTGTAGCCCCTCCCGCGCCGTTCGCGCCGCGCGCGCGACGGCGTCGATCCGGGCCAGCACCCCATCGAGGCACAGGAGCTGCGGCGCCCGCGAGATCGGCTCCACCTTGCAGGCCGTCGCGTGCGCCGTTCCCCATGCGGCGATGTCCCGATCGAGCAACGCCCTGGCGATCGTCTGCTTACCGAGGCCCGCGTGCATGGCCGGCGACCACACCTGATCCGGAACGAGCACGGGCGGCGGGCAGCGCGGCCGCGCGGCCAGCTCGTCTCCGGCGCGCATCGCCACGATGAGCACGCTGGCGGCGACCAGCGCGCCGACGCCGGTCGCGAGCGCGATCCCGGAGCGCCGCTCGACCCGTACGATCTGCGCGAGCAGGGCATCCATGTTCGGCCAGCGCTCCGCCGGATCGGGATCGAGGCCGCGGCGCAGGATCGGGCGCAAACGGCGCGGGATCCTCGAGACGTCAAGCGCCCCCGGGCCGAGCGCCGCCTGGGCGCGCAGCTCGTCGAGCGTCGGCCCACGATACGGCCGTTCCCCCGCGAGCGCCTCCCACAGCGCCACACAGTAGGCGAACTGATCGGTTGCCGGGGTCACCACGCCACCGCCCCACTGCTCGGGGGCCATGTACGCCGGCGTGCCGAGCAGCGAGCCGGTCACGGTGATCCCGCTGAGCGAGCTCGGGGTGGAGTCGGGGAACATCGCGGGGCGCCCCGAGCGCGAGGTCGTCGCGTCGTGAAGCGCCGGCAGCTCGGCCTGGGCCTCGCGCGCGAGCCCGAAATCGGTGACGACGATCCGCCCGGCGCGGCTGCGCAGCACGTTATGCGGCTTGAAGTCGCGATGCACGATGCCCGCAGCGTGCGCCGCCGCGAGGCCGCGGCCGGCGGCGAGGAACGCGGCGATGATCTCGACCGGCCGGCGCTTCTCCGAGCGTAGCCAGTCGGCGAGAGTGTCGCCCAGGATGAGCTCCATCGCGACGTAGTCGCGGCCGTTGGCGGTCCCGACCTCATGCACGGTGACCACGTTGGGGTGCGCCAGCCGCGCCATCGCCCGCGCCTCGCGAAGCAGCCGATCCTTGGCTTCGAGGCTAGGTGCCGCAATTCGCAGCACCTTGAGCGCGATCCGGCGCTGGAGATCGGGATCGAACGCGGCGTGCACGACGCCCATCCCGCCCTCGCCGAGCTCACGCTCGAGGCGATAACGGCCGAGCGAGCCACCGAGCGACTCCGCGACTTCCGGGCGTCCCGTCGATGATACCGGGGCCGTGGCGGTACGCCCCAGATCGTCACCCTTGGCCGTCGGATCGCTCGCCACCGGGGGAGGATAGCGCACCATCGACAGCTGTCTGATGCTCCGAGGCGCCTTCGAGTTGCCGGCTAGCTGGCCGCGATCGCGTCGCGCAAGAACCGTGCGAAGCCGGGGGCTACCTTGTCGAGGTTCGCGGTGAACCGGACGTCCGCGACGTACATCTCTCCGAGCCCGTGGTGCATCTGCCGGGAACACGGGTAGAACCAGCGCTCGATGTGCTTGCGGTGGTCCTCCACGGCGGCCTGGACGGCGGGATCGGCCCCTGCAGCACCTTGCTGCATCAGCTCACGGAGCCGGGCATAGATCGCCTCGCTGTCCCGGCGGATCGCCTCGCACTCGGGCTTGCCGTACTGCTTCGTCCGGTGAGCGGACTCCTGGTACGCGGCGGTCTCGCCCCAGCGATCGCGCGCTTCCTCCTCGTGGTCCTGGGGGTTGAAGCCATCGAACAGGGCTTTGAAGTCTTCTGGTTGCATGGTCGTGTCCGCTTTCTCGAGCACACCCAGCGCGGCATCCACGGCGGCCAGTAGCGCGTCGATCTGCGTGCGCCGCCGGGCAAGCTCGCCGCGATGCTTGCGCAGCAGGGCCGCGCGATCGGTCGCCTGGTCGATCGCCGGGCCGATCTCGTCGAGCGGCACGCCGAGCTCGCGGAACACCAGCACCTGCTGGAGCCGCAGCACGTCGCGCTCGTCGTAGATCCGGTAGCCCGCCGCCGTCCGCTGCGACGGTCGGACCAGCCCGATCTCATCGTAGTGGTGCAACGCGCGCACCGTTACCCCGGTCAACCGGGACAGCTCTCCCACCGTGAATGCCATGGGGTCCTCGTGAATGCACCGTGCAGCCTCACGCCGCGTGAGGGTCAAGCGGGTTCCGCAGGCCCGCGCTGCGAATCTGGCAGCTCCCACGGCCCCGCGGTACCGCGATTCGCGCACTTATCGCCGGCACGTAGGTTGCGGTGACGCCCTCTCGGAGGAACCCAGATGTTGACCAAGCTGAAACTCGCACTGCTGATCGCCGCCCCGCTCGTCGCCGGCGCCACCACGTACGCCGTCGCGCAGGGCGATGCGCCCACCGACAAGGCCCTGCGCCAGCAGCGCGACAAGGACGGTGACGGCAAGCTCGACGACGCCGAACGCGTGCAGCGCAAGGCCGCGTTCGCCGCCAAGCGCGCCGAGCGCCACCAGGCAATGCTCGCCACGTACGACACCAACCAGGACGGCAAGCTCGACGACGTCGAGCGCAAGGCGATGCGCGACGGAAGGCTCGCCGAGCGGTTCGGTGCGATGGACAAGAATGGTGACGGCAAGCTCTCGCTCGCCGAGTTCCGGGTGGGCGCCGGGGCCAAGGCCGGCGCCCACCGTCATGGCCGGCACGGTCACGGCCGGGCACACCGCGCAGGCATGAAGCCCTGAGCCGGGTATGCTGCCCGCGATGCTCCCCCGCCGTGTCCAGCCGCTCGCCGGGTGGTCCATCGTCGTGGTGTTCGCGCTGATCGGCGCGGCGCTGCTCGCCACCGTGTGGAGCACGCGCGCGTCGATCCTCGACGCCTCGGACGCCGTGCGGTGCGGCCAGGCGGACGCGGTCGAGCAAGCGGTCCGCGCCGACCTCGCCGACCTCGACGGCCTGCCGAGCTCCTCGGAGCTCGCCACGATCCTGCACGAGCGCCACGACGAAGGGCTGCGCTACCTCGCGATGGTCGAGGGCCGCGGCCGGCTCGACATCGTCGCGGCAGCGGGCTTGCCGGTCGGCACCGGCAGCGCGAACATCCTGGCGCCGAGCCGCACCATCGGCTGCAAGATCGACGAGGTCGGCGGCCGGCTCCGCATGGAGCTGCGGTCGCTGCGCCGGCTCAAGGCCGGAGGCCGCACGCCGCGCTTCATGGTCGAGGTCGAGCCGATCCAGGCCAACCAGCTGCGTGACGCCGCGACCCTGACGCTCGGCGTGGGTGGGCTCGCCGCGGTGGCGCTCCTGGGGGTCGCCTTCGTGTTGATCCGGCGCGAGGCGCGGCGCCAGGCCGACGTGCACGCCCGCGAGCGCGAGCGCAGGCTCGCCAGCCTGGGCGAGATGTCCGCGGTGCTCGCGCACGAGATCCGGAATCCGCTCGCCTCGCTCAAGGGCAACGCCCAGCTGCTCGCCCGGATGCTGCCGGGCGGCGACAAGCCACGCGCCAAGGCCGACCGCGTCGTCGACGAGGCGATGCGGCTCGAGCAGCTGACCAACGACCTCTTGCAGTTCGTCCGCACCGGGACGATCAGCCGGACGCCGGTCGACCCAGCCGAGCTGATCCGCGAGGCCGCCGCGAGCGTGACCGGCGAGACCGCCTCCTCGGGGGAGGCCCCCCGCCCCGCCGTCGCGCTCGACACCAGCCAGGCGCCGCCGCGGTGGTCGCTCGATGGCGGCCGGATCCGCGAAGTCGTGATCAACCTGATCGACAACGCGATCGCCGCCGGGCCTCCGGTGGCGGTCACCGTGCGGCGCGATCGCGGCCAGCTCATCATCGAGGTCGCCGACCGCGGGTCGGGCGTGCCCGAGGACGATCGCGACAAGATCTTCGAGCCGTTCTTCACCGGCAAGACCCAGGGCACCGGGCTTGGCCTGGCGATCGTGCGGCGGGTCGTGGAGTTGCATCACGGCACGATCGCGGTGCACACCAACCCGGGTGGCGGGGCGGTGTTCCGCGCCGAGATCCCCGAAACCTGAGCCCGAGATCGGAGCCGGGCCGGGCCGGGCCGCGATTTACCGCGTGGCGCTTGGTCTGGCTCGCCATCGGGTGAATACTTCGTGCCGAGCTTCATGGCGCGCATCCTCGTCGCAGACGATGAACCAGGCCTGCGCGAATTCATCGTGGATTCGCTCGAGCTCGACGATCACACCGTGATCCCCGCCAAGGACGGCCGGGAGGCCGCGAAGCTGCTCGACGAACGCGGCTTCGATCTCGTGCTCACCGACCTCAAGATGCCCGGGCTCGACGGCATGGGCCTCCTGCGCAAGGTCCGCGCCGAGCAGCCCGAGGTCGAGGTCATCATGATGACGGCGCATGGCACCGTCGATAACGCCGTCGAAGCGATGAAGCTCGGCGCGTTCGAGTACCTCCAGAAGCCGATCTCGGGCCCGGACGAGCTGCGCTTGCTCGTCGCGCGCGCCCTCGAGCGCCGCGGCCTGCGCGATCGCGTCGATGGCGCCGAGCGCCACGCCGAGCTGTCCGGCCCGCCGCTGACCTACGGCGATCCGGCGATGCGGCCGGTCGTCGAGGCGATCGAGAAGGTCGCGCGCACCTCGGCGACCGTGCTCCTGCTCGGCGAGAGCGGCACCGGCAAGGAGGTCGCCGCCCGCGCGATCCACACCCAGAGCCCGCGCGCCCCGCGCCCGTTCATGGCGATCAACTGCGCGGCGCTCAGCGAGCAGCTGCTCGAGAGCGAGCTGTTCGGCCACGAGAAGGGCGCGTTCACCGGCGCCACCGAGCGCAAGCGCGGCCGGCTCGAGCTCGCGGACGGTGGCACGTTCTTCCTCGACGAGGTCGGCGAGCTCAAGCCCGAGCTCCAGGCCAAGCTCCTGCGCGTGCTCCAGGAGCGCCGGTTCGAGCGCGTCGGCGGCAGCCGCACGCTCGAGGTCGACGTCCGGTGGATCGCCGCGACCAACCGCGACCTGCGCTCGATGATCGACGAGGGCCGGTTTCGCGAAGACCTCTACCACCGGCTCGCGGTGTTTCCGATCAAGCTGCCGCCGCTGCGCGACCGCAAGCTCGATCTGCTGCCGCTCGCCCGCGCGCTGCTCGAACGGATCGCCCGCGACCTCAAGCGCGGCGTCCCCCACCTCACGGCCATCGCGGAGAAGCGGCTCGAGACCGCGAGCTGGCGCGGCAACGTCCGCGAGCTCGCGAACACGCTCGAGCGCGCCGCGATCCTCGCCGATGGCGACGCGATCGACGCCAGCCATATCTGGCTCGAAGATGTGACGACGCGGCCCACGCCGAAGACCGACGAGGTGCGCCCGCTCGCCGATCTCGAGCGCGAGGCGATCTTGCACGCCCTCGAGGTCGTCGGTGGAAATCGCAAGCGCGCCGCCGAGCTGCTCGGGATCGGTGAGCGCACGCTCTATGACCGGCTCAAGAAGTACGACGTCGACTGAGCGGGAGCGGTCGCTGCGGAACTCGCAGGACTGTGACTGCGACATTCGCAGCCGGGCTGGTTTCGGTGACGTAACTTGCTGAGATAACTACTCCTCATTCCGGCATGCCGGATGCTTTACCCACGGTCATGATGCTCAAAGTTGTTTCCCTCACCGCACTCGTGCTTGGCCTCTCGGGGGGCGTTGCCCTGGCCGATCACGGCCGCGGCGGTGACCACCGCTCGCAAAGCCGCGCCATCATCCGCGATCATCATGAACGGCGGGGCGGTGGCGGCAACGTGGTTCGCGATCATCGCGGCTGGGACCGCGGCGGGCGCATGATCGTCCGCAACGAGCCGCGCTACCACCGCTACGATCGCCGGCCGATCTACGTCTCGCGGCCGATCATTCGCGAGCGGTACCACAACTACTACCGGCGCCCGGCCGTGATCGCCGAGAGCTATAACCCGATGGCCGGCTACTACTGGGTCGCCGGCGGCTGGGCGTGGGACGGCTACGAGTGGATCTGGCAGCCCGGCCACTACGAGCCCGACCCGAGCTACGTCGACCAAGGCTACGAGTACTAGCCCGCGCCCGACCCGCCCGGAGGACGGTGGGTATCCCGGCGTAACCGGCGCGCCGGTTTTGGCGTATGCATGGCGTATGTCCACCTCGCGCTCCGGCTTCGATGTCACCCCGCTCTCGAGCGACCGCATCGCCGCGCTCGCCGCCGACTTCACGCCCGAGGAACGCCGCGTGATCCTCCACCAGGGGACCGAGCGCCCGTTCTGCGGCCTCCTGCTCGACAACAAGAAGCAGGGCGTCTACACGTGCCGGCTGTGCGGCCTCCCGCTGTTCAAGTCGGACGCGAAGTTCGAGTCCGGCACGGGCTGGCCGAGCTTCTTTCAGCCGTTCGATGGCGAGCACGTCGCCGAGATCACCGATCACAGCCACGGCATGATGCGCGTCGAGATCCGCTGCAAGCGTTGCGACTCGCACCTGGGCCATGTGTTCGACGACGGGCCGGCGCCCACCCACCAGCGCTACTGCTTGAACTCCGTCTCGCTCCTCTTCGTCGAGGCCGGCGAGCCACTGCCGCTGCGTAGCTGAGCAAGCCTCGGTGGCGAGCCTCGGTGGCGAGATCGGTCGGCACGCGCGCCGACTCCGTGTACCGTGACCGCGTGACGCTGCAGCTGCCGTTTCAACCGCCGATCGAGCCGATGCTGGCGAAGCTCTCGAGCGAGCTGCCGAGCGAAGGCGCCGGGTTTGTCTACGAGCCCAAGTGGGACGGGTTTCGCGCGCTGGTCTGGAAGAGCGGCGACGACGTCTACATCCAGAGCCGCGACCTGAAGCCGCTCGGCCGCTACTTCCCCGAGCTCGAGGCCGAGCTGCGGGCGAACCTGCCCGACCGCTGCGTGCTCGATGGCGAGATCGTGATCGCCACCGCGGGCCGGCTCGACTTCGACGCCCTGCTCCTGCGGATCCACCCGGCGGCCACCCGCATCAGCCTGCTCGCCGAGCAGTCGCCGTCGTCGTACGTCGCGTGGGACCTCCTGGCGCTGGGCGACGACGATCTGCGCGACCGGCCGCAGCTCGAGCGGCGCGCCGCCCTCGAACGCGCCCTCGCGGGCGTGAAGCCGCCGATCCACCTGACCCCCGCCACCCGCGATCGCGCCGTCGCCGCCGACTGGTTCGATCGCTTCGAAGGCGCCGGGCTCGACGGCGTGATCGCCAAGCCCGAGGCCCTCGTGTACATGCCCGGCAAGCGCATGATGTTGAAGATCAAGCACCAGCGCACGGCCGAGTGCGTCGTCGGTGGCTTCCGCTGGTACAAGGGCGGCAAGGGCACGCTCATCGGCTCCTTGCTGCTGGGCCTCTACGATGACACCGGCTTCCTGCACCACGTCGGCGTGACCTCGGCGTTCACGCGCCCCAAGCGCACCGAGCTGGCAACCAAGCTCGAGCCGCTGCGCGAGGCCGCCCGCGACGGCCACCCGTGGGCCGACTGGGCCGAGTGGCAGGACAAGGAGACCGAGCAGCGCCGCCCCGGCGCGACCAGCCGGTGGAACCGCGGCAAGGACCTGTCCTGGGAGCCGATCCGGATCGGCCTGGTCTGCGAGGTCTCGTTCGAGCACCTCCAGGGCACGCGGTTCCGCCACGCGGCGCACTTCAAGCGCTGGCGGCCCGACAAGCCGGCGAGCGAGTGCCGCTACGACCAGCTCGCCGAGACGCCGGCCTACGAGCTCCAGAAGATCTTCGGGGGCCCCTAGCGGGAACGGTGTCTCTCTTGTTGGTCGCCACCCATCCTCCCGCGAACATCCGCGAGAACGCGAACACGCGCGCGCACGGCGATGGAGGGCCTCGGTCTCGCGGGAGACAGCGGACCACCGAATCGTGCAGGCCCTACCGGCGCAACACTCAACTACCTGTGCCCCGCAGTTGACGGCCGTGGAAGCTACCGCTCGCCGAGGCCCCCATCGCCTGGCGCGCGCGTTGACGAGGCGCTGAGGGACGGGGCTTGTGTGCCGCTGCTATGGCTCGGGGTCCGGATCGCCTTCTCCGGCGGGATCCGGCGCCGGCGGTTCGTCCGCCGGGTTCGCCTGCCTCCCGGCATATTCCGTCTTCCAGTCGTAGTTAGGATCCGGATCCGCGTGCGGGGGACGCTCCGCTGGAGGCACGTTCTTCAGGTTGATCCGGACGCGGTACCACGCCGACGACCTGCCCCGGTTGGTGTCGACCAGCACGTGCTCGGGGGCGAGCCTGGCGACGACCTCGGGATACCTCGCCTTCCAGCGCTCGAGCCCGGCGAGCGCCTCGGCCTTGCGCTTCGCCTTCGCGATCGTGATCACCGGCAGCTTGTCGCGCGCCGGCCCGCCACCCCCCTTCGCGCGTGACGGCGCGACGCGCGACGCTTCCGCTGCTTCCTTGGCGAAGTGCGGCGGCCACGGTGCATCCGCCTGGCCTTCGTCCGCCTGGCGCGCGGCGAGCGCGAGCAGCGGCTCGATCGACCCGGCGGCACGGTCGATGCCGGCGTGGGCATCGCCGCGCGCCGCGAACAGCGCCGGTACCGTGCGCAGCGTGAAGTCGAGCGGGTTACTCGCGACGAAGTCGTCCCATGACAGCGGCATCGAGACCCGCGCGTCCGGGGTCGGCCGGACGGAGTAGGCGCTCGCCGTCGTGCGATCGCGCGCGTTCTGGTTGTAGTCGAGGAACACGCCGTGGCGCTCCTCCTTCCACCACTTCGCCGTCGCGATCTGCGGCGCACGGCGCTCGACCTCGCGCGCGAACGCGATCGCGGCGCGGCGGACCTCGCGGAACGGCCAGTCCGGCCGGATTCGCGCCCAGATGTGCGCGCCGCGCGATCCGCTGGTCTTCGGCCAGCCGACCAGGCCGTACTCGTCGAGCACCTGCCGGGCGAGCTGCGCGACCCGGGCAATCTGCGGCCACGCCACCCCCGGCACCGGATCGAGATCGATGCGGAGCTCGTCGGGCCGGTCCATGTCGTCGCTGCGCACCGCGTGCGGGTTGAGGTCGATGCAACCGAGGTTGATCACGTAGACCAGCTGCGCCGCGTTGTTGACGACGATCTCGTCGGCGTGGCGTCCCGAGGGGAACGTGAACGTGGCGACGTCGACCCAGGCGGGCCGCTTGAGCGGTGCCCGCTTCTGATAGAACGGCTCGCCCTCGGCGCCATCGACGAACCGCTTCAAGATCTGCGGCCGGCGCGCGACACCGCGCAGCGCGCCCTCGGCGATCGCGACGTAGTACTGCACCAGCTCGAGCTTGGTGATCCCGGCCCTGGGAAAGTAGATCTTCTCGGGGTTCGAGACTGCGACCTCGTGCCCGGCGAGCGAAAGGATCTCCTGCTTGGCCTTCGCCACCCTCGAATCCTTGCACGATCGGCCGCCAGGCCCCATGGTTCGGGGCCCGTGTCCTCGGCCGCCCCGCTGCGTACGTTGCTCCGGCTGGCGGGGCCGATGGTCCTGGCACGCGCCAGCCAGTCGGTCATCACGTTCGCCGATGCGATCCAGGTCAAGCATCTCGGCTTCAAGGCGATCGCGGCGACCGCGACCGGCGGCCTGAACGTCCTGGGCGTCGTCATCCTGGCGCTGGGCACGACCTTCATCGTCCAGAGCTTCGTCGCGCAGCTGTCGGGCCGCGGCGATCGCGACCAGACCCCGCGGTTCGCCTGGTACGGCCTGGCGATCGCGCTCGCCGCCGCCGCCGTGGGCGCGGCGCTGATCCCGCTGGTCGGTCCGGCGCTCGCCCTCACCGGCTACTCCACTGAGGTCCGCGACCAGATGGCCAGCTACATGGCGATCCGCATGCTGTCGATCGGCGCGATCGTCGGCGTCGAGGCGCTCGGCAACTGGTACGGCGGGCTCGGCAACACCTGGATGCAGATGATCGCCGGCATCATCACGATGGTCACGGCGGTGGTCCTCAACTGGGTCCTGATCGGCGGCCACCTCGGCGCACCGGCGATGGGCGTCGACGGGGCGGCGCTCGCGAGCACGATCGCCAGCTTCCTTGGCTTCGGCTTCCTCGCGGTGGCGTTCTGGCGCCGCTGGGGCGGTGCCCCGACGACCCGCGCCACCAACCTGTCGCTGCGCGAGCTCGGCCGCGTGCTGCGCTTCGGCTTCCCCAACGGGATCAACTGGTTCCTCGAGTTCGCCGCGTTTCAGCTGTTCGTCAACGGTGTCCTCGCGAACCTGGGCGACGAGACGGTCGCCGCGCTCAACGTCGTGATCGCCGTCAACTCGCTGTCATTCATGCCCGCGTTCGGCCTGGCCTCCGCCGGCGCGATCCTCGCCGGCCAGGCGATCGGCCGCGACGCCCGCCACGCGGTGTGGCCGCAGGTCAAGGTCACGCTGCTCTGCACGATGACGTGGATGGGTGTCATCGGCCTGATCTACCTGGCATTCCCGACGCGCGTGTTATCGCTGTTCGCGTCGGAGACCTCCGGGCAGCTCGTCGCGATCGGCACCACGATGCTCCTGATCAGCACGGCCTGGCAGCTGACCGACGCCGTCGGCATCACCCTGGCCGAGACCCTGCGCGCCGCCGGCGACACCACCTGGACGGCCGCTGCGCGGATCGTGCTCGCCTGGGCGATCTTCACGCCGTCGGCGTACCTGATCGTGACCCGGCTCCACGGCGGGCCGATCGGCGCGATGCTCTGCCTGGTTGGCTACCTCGGCCTGCTCGCGCTCGCGCTCGCCTGGCGCTTCCGGTCGGGCGCATGGAAGCGGATCGAGCTGATCGAGCCCAAGCTGGTCTGAGCCCATGGCCTCGCGTGAGAACGAGCGCACGGTGCTCCGTCGGCGATCCGGTTGACACGCCCCGGGACAACCACGATCGTGGGCGCGATGGGTCGCGGGATGCGGATCGCTATGCTCGGCGGCGTCGTGGTGGGTA
>Ga0137459_1000057_pt1 | contig 35667 bp, 21 predicted proteins | sample EasRivERMGT700_2_FD_104908 | JGI IMG/M metagenome (GOLD analysis project Ga0137459, IMG submission 104908) | Soil microbial communities from meander-bound floodplain in the East River, Colorado, USA - East River MetaG ERMGT700_2 | ecosystem: Environmental > Terrestrial > Soil > Floodplain ...
ACCGCAAGAAGTGCCGCTTGATGATGTTCAGGTAGTCCTGCTCGAACATGTCCATCTCCGAGCGCAGGACGCGGATCCGGCGCGTGAAGTAGTTGTACGCCATCACCGCCGGGATCGCCGCGATCAGGCCGATCGCGGTGGCGAACAGCGCCTCGGCGATGTGCGGACCGACGGTGGTGAGCGAGGACGCCGCGGGCTTGGCCGGCCCGTTCGGATCCGGCGCGATGTCGATGAACGCGAACAGGATGCCCATCACCGTGCCGAACAGCCCGATGAACGGCGCCGCCGAGCCGGTGGTCGCGAGGAACGGCACCATCGACTCGAGCTTGGTGGTCTCGACCAGCTGCGCGCGGCGCAGCGCGCGCTCGATGTTGGCGAGGTTGCCTTCCCGGTCGCCCTTGAGGTTCTCGTCGGACGACAGCTTGGCGAGCTCGGTGTAGCCGGCGACGAACATCTGCGAGATCGGGCTATTTCGCAGGGCCTGGGCCTGCTTGTAGATCTGCTCGATGTCGCGCGAGCGCCAGAACGAGTCGGTGAACCGCGTCGATTCGGTGGTCGCCCGCCGCACGTAGAGCGTCTTGTAGATGATGATGTACAGCCCGACGATGAACATCACCGCGAGGAGGACCATGACGCTCTTGACGATCCAGTGCGCCTGGTTGAACAAACGCGGGACGTCAAGGTTCGCTGCAAGCGTCGATGCCGCTGAAAACCCTGGCATAAACCCTGGCATAATGAGCCACGGCGATAGCATGCGCGGCGAGCCTGGGTCAAATCATCGATGTAGGACAGCGAGCCCCGTCGCATGGGCGACACGGATCGCGGTCGCGACGCTGTGTCTGGTGGTTCACGGCTGCGACGACGTGAGCGGCGGCGCGGTCGAGCTGTCCTGGAAGCTGCGGCCGGCGTCGAGCTCGCTGGCCAGCAAGTTCGTCGACTGCGACTCGGGGCTCGATGGAACCCGCCCGGTGACCGGGATCCGGCTGCACTGGCAGGTGGACGAGCCCGACGGGAGCGCGAGCGGAGACTCGCAAGCGTGGCGCTGCGAATACAATCACGGTGTGACCGGCTTTGATCTCCCCGAGGGCATGGCGAACCTGTGGGTCACCCCGGACTGTGCTCCGGACGAGCCCGCGGCGCCGGAGACCTACATCGCGCCCGCCAGCGTGCAACGGCGCGTGATCCGCGGCGATACCGTGAGCTTGGGCGCGATGGAGCTCGTCGTTTCGGTGTCGTACTGTGGTACGCCTCCGACGAGTCAACCGTGCATCTGCTGCTTTGCCCCACCGTGCAACTGACGTTGCGGTGGATCACACCCCAGCGCCAACGCGCTGGCGCGCGACTTGCCTATCGAAGCGGCGTGAAGCAAATCCTGGGTTCGGCGTCCAAAGCCGCAACCCTGGCCAACCTCGAGGGGACACATCGATGAACAAGCTGACGCTCGTACCCGTGATGGCGGCGCTGGTCTCGCAAGCCGCGGGCTGCATCGTTCACAACGATCGCGATCCCGGCGGGGGTGGTGGCGATGACGGCGGTGGTGGTGGCGGTGGAGAGGTCGCGGCGATCTCCGCGCGCTGGTCGCTGCGCAACATGCTCGATGGTGCGACGACCGCGTGTCCGACGGGGTTCGACACCGTGCAGCTGATCGCCCTGCCGATCGACGCCAACGGCGACCCGGTGGCCGAGCCGAGCGTCGACCTGTTCGACTGCAAGGCGCGGACGGGCCTCAGCACCGACCTCGTGCCCGATGTCTACCAGGTGTGGCTCGAGGTTCGCTCGTACGATCTCGCCACGCTCTACGCGCAATCGCTCTCGCAGGTGCTCGACGTCCGCCAGACCGACCAGGTGTTCTCGGCCGACATCCTCAACGACGGTGGCTACTTTCAGCTGTCGTGGGACCTCGTCGGCAAGACCACCAACCGGCCGCTCGACTGCGCGCAGGTCGCCGGCCTCGACGCGCTCAAGGCAATCAGCACCAGCATCGCCGACGCGCGTCGCGCCTACGACGACGTGCTGGTGTGCGAGGACCACGCGACCGTCACCGGCGGGCTGCTCCAGGGCGCGTACACGATCTCGATCGGCGCGATGGCGGGCGATCGGTTGCTCGGCAAGGCGGCCACCTTGACCAACAAGGTGATCGGCGGGCAAAACCGGGTCACGGACCTCGGCCTCATCACCATCCCCATCGACGGCCTGTGACGACCTGTGACGGCCGCCGTGATGTGAGCATCATCGGCACATCGTATGACTTCATGCCGTGATCTCGACATGGCGCGAGACTGGCATCAGGACGCACGTAACTGTTTCTGTTAATTTCACCTCAGGAGACAACTAATGAAGAACCTCGTCTTGGGAGCGCTGCTTGCAGTCGCTTCGTCCACCGGCTGCATCATCACGAGCGACAGCGATAGCGTCGTCACCGCGCGATGGACGTTCACGCACCTCGCCGACAGGTCGCCCCGCAGCTGCCCGGTCGGCTTCACGACGGCAACGATCGTCTCGCAACCCACCGATCCGGTCACCCACCGCGGTGCCGGCACAACCATCGTCGACAAGTTCGACTGCGCCGACGGGATCGGCACGATCAGCCTGCCCGACGACAGCTACCTCGTCTGGGTCGAGATCGAGAGCGACGACGGCAGCCAGACCTACACCAAGTCCCAGCAGACCTTCGTCGATACGGCGTTCGGTGACGCCACCATCGACATCGACATCCTCGACGACGGCGGCTACTTCTTCCTGACGTGGGATCTGGTCGATAGCGTGACGCAAAAGCCGCTGGCCTGCTCGGAGGCCGGGGTCACCTCCGATGGCTCGGTCGAGGCCATCTCGACCAACATGGCGACCTCGCAGAAGATCATCACCGACAAGTTCACCTGCGAAGATCATTTCGGTACGACGGACGCGTTGCTCGCCGGGAACTACACGGTGGCGATCGACGCGCTCGATAGCACCGACCGGGCGCTCAGCAGCCGCTCGACGACCGTGAGCAAGACGATCACGGCGCCGGACGGGCTCACCGACCTCGGGCACATCCTGATCCCGATCCAGTGAGCGAGGTGCTAAGGTCCCCACCGTGAGCGTCAAGCAACGCTCCCGGTTCGCCGGGCTACGCATCACCCGGGGGGCGCTGATCGTCGCCGGGCTTGAGCTCGGGCTGTCGCTGGTCTGGCTGCTGTCGGACGGCGCCACGAAGCAGCAGCTCTCGGACTGGCTCGAGGCCACGCCGGCCAATGTGTTCGAGCACGGTCGCGTGTGGACCCTCGCGACCGGCGTGTTCCTCGAGCAGCAGTTCATCGCGCTGCTCCTGCACATGAGCGTCTTGTGGATGTTCGTGCCGACGCTCGAGCGGTTCTGGGGCACGGCGCGGTTCTACCGGTTCGTCGCGATCACCTCGCTGGCCGGGACGCTCGCCGGCTGTGCGTTCGCGCTCGCCACGCAAAAAATGGCTGTGGCAGTCAGCGGGCTCGACCCGTTCATCTACGCGTCGATCGTCGCGTTCGGGATCGTCTACGCACGCCAGCCGGTCCAGTTCTTCGGCGTGTTGCCGTTGACCGGCCGGCAGCTGATGTACGGGATCCTCGGGTTCCTCGCGTTCTCCGTGCTCATCCAGCAGCACTGGGTGCTCGGCGTTGCGTACGGCGCGGCGATGCTCGCGGCGGCGGTCGTGACCTCGAAGCGGTGGAGCCCGGGGCTTGCGTGGAAGCGCTGGCGGATCTCTCGCGCGCGCAGCCGGCTCAAGGTGATGTCCGGCGGCAAAGGCCACGTGCCGCCCACGCGCGACGAGCACAAGTGGCTCAACTAGCGCGCGAGGCTGGCGCGCTAGATTCGCAGGATTAATGATAGGTTGTTCCGGATGGAAGAGGACGGCCCGTTCGGACCCGACGAAGCCAACACCGGGCTGACCACCCTCTTCGAAGGCGAATGGGCGACCGTCCGGCGCCTGCGCAAGGGCAAGCTGGTGGTCGTCGGGGGCGCCGATCAGGGCAAGGAGATCGAGGTCGCCAAGCCGCGCGTGACCGGTGGCCGCAGCATCATCAGCGACCTCGTCGTCCAGGACAAGGCGGTGTCCGGAACCCACTTCGAGGTGTCCGCGCGCGACGACGGCTACCGCCTGCGCGACCTCAACTCGCGCAACGGCATCTTCGTCGGCGAGCTCCGCGTCCGCGAGGTGTTCCTGCGGCCGGGCACCATCTTCCGGATCGGCCACACCAGCATCCAGTTCCAGGGCCTCTCGGACGTCGTCGAGATCGAGCTGTCCAAGAAGGATCGGTTCGACGCGATGCTCGGCGCGTCGCCGGCGATGCGCGAGATCTTCGCCCAGCTCGAGAAGGTCGCGCCGAGCGATCTCACCTGCCTCATCACGGGCGAGACCGGCACCGGCAAGGAGATGGTCGCGCGCGCGCTGCACAACGCGTCGGGCCGCAAGGCCAAGCCGTTCGTTGTGCTCGACTGCGGATCGATCCCGCGCGAGCTGATCGAGTCGACGCTGTTCGGCCACGAGAAGGGCAGCTTCACCGGCGCGGTCGCGCAGCACGTCGGCTGCTTCGAGCAGGCCAGCGGCGGGACGATCTTCCTCGACGAGATCGGCGAGCTCGACGTCACGCTGCAGCCCAAGCTCTTGCGCGTGCTCGAGCAGCGCGAGATCAAGCGGGTCGGCGGCGACCGCACCCACAAGGTCGACGTCCGCGTGCTCGCCGCGACCAACCGCGACCTCCGCGAGGAGGTCAACAAGGGTGGGTTCCGCGAGGACCTGTACTTCCGGCTGTCGGTCGTTCACGTCGATCTGCCGCCGATGCGCGAGCGGCGCGAGGACATCCCCGGCCTCGCCAACCACTTCCTGCGCGAGGTCGGCTCGCGGCGCGGCATGGCGATGACGTGGTCGCAGGACGCGATCGCGGCGCTGGTCAGCCACAGCTGGCCGGGCAACGTCCGCGAGATGCGCAACGTCGTCGAGCGCGCCGCGGCGCTCAGCGACGGCCCGGTGATCACGCGCGCCGATCTGGTGTTCGGCCGCGAGATGGGTCCGAGCGTGGTTGTCTCGCACGACCTCGCGCAGGCGGGCGCGCAGGCGGCGCAGCGCGCGGCGGCCCAGCTGGCGGGCGTCGAGCTCCCGCCGCACACCGGCCCCGCGACGTTCGATCCATCGCTGCTCAAGGCGGGCCTCGGCTTCAAGGGCGCGAAGCAGACCGTGGTCGACGCGTTCGAGGTCGCCTACCTCTCGGCGCTCATGGTGCGCAACGATGGCAACATCACGCGCTCGGCGCAGGAAGCCGGCCTGACGCGCTACCACCTGCGCGAGCTGCTCAAGCGCCACGGCCTCAAGGGCGGCGACGTCGAATAGCCCGCAATCGCGACTGCGCGTGATCTCGTCGACCAGTGCGAGTCTCTGCTCGCAGCACTCGATGTCCACGGGAAGGCCGTCTCTGCACACCTGCCCGACGGACACCCCGACAAGTCCAAGTACGACGGCATGCCGTTCTGACCTGGCGGACGCTGGTCATCCTCGTGGCCTGGTAGTCTCGCAACGAGGATCACTTCGCCCCTCGAGCGATCGTCGGCTTCGCGCTCGTGCTCGAGGCAGGCCTCGGGCGGCGCGGCGGCGCGGCGGCGCTCACAGGCCAGTGAATGCCTACACATCGCTCGAGAATCCCGCGCTCTCCTCGCCAGCGTAGACGAACACCGCCGTCCGGGTCGGGATGTACGCCATGGCGTGATCGTAGGACCAACGCCGCCGAACAGGATCGTTCGCGCGTTGGCGGCGTCGTAGACCATCGTCGCCCCGTACAGCGCAGGTGGAGAAACGGCGGGCGTGCGCAGCAGCCAGGTCGAGCCGTCCCACCCCAGGTGTCGGCGAATCGATCGACGTCGGTGCGTCCGCCGAACAGCACGACCCGGCCTCGAGCGCTGTCGTAGGCCATCGCGTGCTCCGCGCGCGCGGGCGGCGATGTGGCCGGTGTCATGCGGACCCAGGTGAAGCCGTCGGACACCAGAGTGTCGCCGAGGTACGGCGGCGCATGGTTGCCACCGAACACCACGAGCTGCCGGTGCCCCGAGTCGTAGACCATCGCGTGAGCGAAGCGAAACCCTGCGGGGCTGTTCGGCTCGAGCAGGGTCCCGCCCGGGCCAAGCGGGGCGGGGCATCGGGAGCGGCATCCGGTGCGGGGCCAGCATCTTGTGCGGGGGCGGCATCCGGTGCGGGGCCAGCATCTTGTGCGGGGGCCGCATCCTGTCCGGCATCCACGGCGGCATCGAGCGAGCCGTCGACGGTGGCGGTGAGCAACACGACGTGAGGCACACGGCTGCGGAGCGCAGAACGACGTCGCGCCAGCAACCGGCGGGCTCTGGTCATCGGCGAGGAGCTCCGCGAACGCGAGGCCGGCGAGCGCCACCAGCACGCCGGTGCGCAGCTTCAGGAGATCGTGCACGCGGCTCACGTCGAAGTAGACGGTCTGCATGTCGGGGAGCTGTCGAAGGCGCTCCTCCGCGACCAGGAGCTGCGTCGTCTTGCCAGAGCCGATGCCACCGACGATGACGTGCGCCGAGGCTGGCTGCAGCTCGAGCCGGCCGGCGATCTCGTCCGCGACCGATCGCGCGGAGGGCGGAACATAGAGGCCGCGAACAGGCCGACGTCGATGCTGCTGGTCGAGAACGTGTTCGACTGCGGCGTGTAGATCACGACCGCGCCGGGCGGCGAGATGCCGATACTGCCGGCGTAGATGCGCGTGCCATCGGCGCTGGCGGCCGCCGTGCCGTGGAACAGCGAGGTGCTGTTCGTCAGCGTATGGCTCGTGGTGTCGCTCCGAAAGCGCCGGCCGAGAAGTCGGGCCGTGCGGAGCCGGCGTGGGCGACGCGTTGTTCGCGGAAGCCGGGCACCTGCCGCAGTCGCTCGCTCTCGCGAAGGTGGCGCCGGTCGCGGTGACCGACATCTTCATCTCGCACGCGCACAGCGATCACGAGACGCTCGCGAAGCTCGCGGCCGATCACGCGCGCGTGTTCGCGGTGCACTGCCCGTTTCCCGGCATCGGGCAGGTCGTCGCGGAAGGGCAGGGCCTCGTGTGGAAGCCCGAGGCGCGGTAGTGCTCCGTCGGCTCTGGAGGAGCGTGTCTATCCGCACCTCTTGGAGCACGTGTGCCGAACCGCGGCGATCGCGGTCGAGCGCGTGGCCTGCATCGCACGCGCGACGGGTCGCGTCCTCGAGGTCGGAGTCGGATCGGGACTCAACATCCCGCTCTTCGATCCGCGCGCCGTCGTCGACGTCGTCGGTGTCGATCCATCGCCGCGGCTCGAGCTCGACCGATGCCCCACGAAGCGGTCTTCGCCGAGTTCCGAGCGCGGTTTCCTCCATCGGGGGGAGAGATCTTCTATACCGAACGTATAAGTATGGGACGCGTAGACCTGGACCTATCCGGATGCTGTTCACACTGCGCCATAGCGACACAGTCTATCAGGCCATGTACGGTAATGACAGCACATGGCTCCTCACTGTAGGTGGCGACGGTCCTGTCAGGATCTGGGACGCAGGGAACGGAACGCTAGCGCGCGAGTCGACGCATCTTAGCAAGGGGCTGCGCCACGGAGTAGTAGCAGCGTTGCCTGATTTCAGACTTGTTGATACGCTCGATATCATCAAGAGTGAGGTGTCGCACGTCCCGATTCCGGTGGATCCGGCCCCCCGGGCGGCTGACCCGGCGCGTTCGCGCTCGAGGAGTCGATGAGCCGCTGGCTGCATCCTCCTGAGATCGAGCGCCGGCGCCAGCTGGATCCGTTCGATCCCGTCCTCGAGGGCGCGCGTCACGGGCTATCGCGCGAGCTGGCGCGCAAGGTCTGGGAGCGGGTCTGCGCGGAGGCGACCGATCCCACGGATCGGCGCGAGCTCGAGCGGGCGCAGCGCCGGTTCCACGAGGTCGCGGCGCAGGTGGCCGGGCACGGCGAGCGGCTACTGATCGAGGTCGGCAAGATCTCTCGCGCGGACGTCGAGGGCGAGGGCAACGGGCACGACGCGTGGAGCGCCGACAAGCTGGGCCCGGTCGCGCCGGGCAAGACGACCCGGGCCTTCATCGAGGAGGCGAAGGCCGACCCGAGTACCTGGATCAACGACTGGTTGACCGCGTACTCCCAGCGGGGCGAGGCCGCGCGGATGGCGGGCCCGGGCCGGCGGACGCTGATCGGTCCGGCGCATGGCCGGCTCGAGTTCGACGACTACCGCGTGCTCGGGTTGCGCGACGTGCTGAAGCAGCTCGGGCCGGAGCACCCGCTGCGGACCGAGGTCATCGCCGCCGCCGCCGACAAAGACCGCGCGATCACGGGGCGCGCGACGTACTGGCGGGAGCAGCTCCCGGTCCCGTCGACGCCGATCGTTCCGACGCCGGGCGGATCGGCGCTGTGGCACGCCGCCGAGCGCCACACGGTGACGCTGTATCGCCGCGCGATGGGCAGCGGCGCGATCGACAAGGACGATCCGACGATCGAGGCGGCGCTGCGGCAGCGCGGCAGCGGGAAGCCGCTTCCAGAAGAGCTGAGGAAGAAGCTAGAGCCCGAGATCGGCGTCCCGCTGTCGGGGGTGCGGATCCACACCGACTCGGTGGCGGTGCAGGCCGCGCGTGCGCTCGGCGCGCAGGCGTTCACGGTCGGCGAGGACATCTTCTTCGCGTCGGGCGCGTACACCCCGGACACGCCAGCGGGCCGGAAGCTGCTGAAGCACGAGCTCACGCACGTGGCGCAGTCGCTGCGGGGCCAGCGATCGGCGGGCGCGGGCGCCGGGCTACGCGTGAGCGAGCCGGGCGACGGGCACGAGCAGGAGGCGGAGGCGGCCGCCGAGCGCGCCGACCAGGCGCCGACGGCGGGCGCCGATGCGCCGGGCGCAGGTCACGAGCCGGGCAAGGATCGCACCGGGGCGAACGGGGAGAGCGAGGACGACGCGACCGCGGTGACGCAGCCGGCGGGCGTGCAGCCAGCGACGGTCGCGGACGGACCAAGCTCCGTCGAAGCGTCGGTGGTCGACATCAGCGGCGTGCTGAGCTCGGCGATGGCGTCGCTGCCGGCCGATCTCGCGAGGTCGACCCGACTGGAGCTGGATCCGAAGGCGCGATCCACGCGCGAGGCGGCGACGGGCGTCGCGACCGCGAGGGGACCAGCAGGGGCGCCGGCGATCGCGGGCGCGGAACGGCAGACCGCGGGCGCCGTGGGTGCCGCCGGTGCATCGGCTGGCGAAGTGGCGAGGGTGCAGGCGGGTGCAGGATCGCAGGCAACGACGAGCGCGGCGGGCACGACCTCGAGCACCGAAGCGGCGGCTGCTGCGGGCGCGGCCGGTGCTGCGGGCGCGGCCGGTGCTGCGAACGCAGCCGCGGGTGCGGCCGGTGCGGCCGACGCTGCCGGTGCGGCCGGTGCGGCCGGTGCGGCGAACGCAGCCGCGGGTGCAGTGAATGCTGCCGCGGGTGCGGCCGACGCTGCTGGAGCTGCCGCGGGCGCCGACGGCGCGGTGGCGGACGCCGCACATGCAGCGGGCATGGCCACCGGCGCGGCGGGTGCAGCCGCGGGTGCCGACGGCGCTGCTGGAGCTGCCGCGCATGCAGTGGGCATGGCCGCGGGTGTCGATGGCGCGGCCGCGGCTGAGGCGGGCCCGGCGGCTGCGGGTGCAACAGAACGAGCGAACCCCGTGGCACCCGGCGCGGCCGGGTCGCCGACGGCCGGTGGCGCGGCTCCGGCCGGGCCGCAGCCCGCGGCGGATGCGCAGGGCACGCAGGGTGCGGCACGGCCCGACGGGGCCACGGGCCAGCGTCCGGGCGTCGCCGCCGCGACAGCCAAGGGCGGAGCGCGCGCCGCCGAGGAAGCGCGCGAAGGTTGGGAGCAGCAGCGCAGCCGCGTCGCCGGCCCCATCGAGCCGAAGCCGATCTCGATGCCCGACAACCCCGACGAGCTGCGGGCGCGCATCGCCTCGTCGTGGGACGACATCTACAGCCGCGTCCCGGCAGATCACCACCTCGATGGTCGCAAGCCCCAGACCGAGGCTCCGCCGCAACGCGCGGCGGCACCTGCCACCGACAAGGGCCGTCCCAGGCGCGCGGCCTCGGATCCGGCGGCGGCCCAGGCCGGCGCGTCTGGTGGGCCCGGTGGATCCGGCGTCACGGGCGCGCCCGCGGGCGCTGCGGCTGGTCCGGCGGGCGCCCAGGGTTCTGCCCCGAACGCAGCGGTGGGGGTGCCCGGCGCGCCCGGTGATGCTGCGCGTGCCGGACAGCCCGGCCCGGCGGCGCCCGGCGCTGCCGCGACCGGTGCCGCTGCTACCGTCGGCGCTGCCGCAGCCGAAGGCGCCGCGAGCGCGCCCGGCGCCGCCGCGACCGGTGGAGCTGCGGCCGTTGCCGGCGCCGCCGTACCCGGCGCCGCTGTGGCGGTCGCGGCCGACGCCGCCGCTTCAGGCATCGCAGCCGACGGCGCGGCCGGCGCTGCGCGCGCGACTGAGCCCGAGGCCGCCGCCACCGCCGCAGATCCTGCCGCCGGCGCCGAGGCCGCCGCACCCGTCAACGCGCCCGCGCCGCAGCAGCCGTCCGAGTCGTCGCGGCTCGAGGTGGGCGAGGCCGACGACGGCCACGAGCGCGAGGCCGACGCAGTCGCCGACGCGGTGATGGCCACCGGCCCGGCCGAGCAAGAGGCCGCCGAGCCGGCGCCCGCGGCCCAGGTGACGCCCGTCCGCGCGCCGCGCCAGATCCGCCGCAAGCCGGCCGCCGGCGCGCCCGCGCACCAGTTCCGCGACGGCAACGACGAGATCGCTGCGCGCCTCGCCGGCCGCGTCGCCGATCTGGGCAGCGGCGGCGCCCCACTCTCCGACTCCGCGCGCGCGTTCTTCGAGCCGCGCTTCGGCCGCGACCTGAGCGACGTGCGCGTCCACGCCGGCTCCGGCGCGGCCAGCCTCGCGGGCGATCTCGGCGCCCGCGCGTTCACGGTGGGCAGCCACATCGCGTTCGGCAGCGGCGAGTTCAGCCCCGAGTCCGCCGAGGGCCGCCGCCTCCTTGCGCACGAGCTCGCCCACGTCGTCCAGCAGACCGGCGCCCGCCCGCGTCGCTCGGCGTCCGCCCACGGCCGCTCGCGGATCGCGCAGGCGATCGACGTGGTGCGCCTCGCCGGCGACGCCGCCGTGACCGGCGCCCGCGAGGCCGCCCGCGCCGCGGCCCCCGTGGTGCTGAGCGCCGTGGGTACATCCGTCCAGCGCTTTGGCCTCAGCGACCTCAATCCGCTCGAGTGGGCCAAGAAGGCGCTCAAGGCGCTGACCGGCAACGCCGACTCGGGCAAGGCCGCGCTCACGAGCGAGGGCGCGGCCAAGCGCGGCGAGCTCGACGGCGTCGCGCAGACCAAGGGCGCCGAGGTCGACGCTGACGGCAAGACCCGCGGCGGCGAGGTCGACGGCGACAGCAGGACCAAGGGCAGCGAGCTCGAGGGCCAGGGCAAGGAGAAGGGCAACGAGATCGACGCCGGGGGCCAGGAGAAGGGCGGCCAGCTCGATGCCGACGGCAAGACCCGCGGCGGCGAGCTCGACGCCGACGGCAAGACCAAGGGCGGCGAGGTCGACCAGCAGGGCCACGAGCGCGGCGAGCAACTCGAGGTCGAGGGCCGCGAGCACGGCGAGCAGCTCGAGGCCGAGTCGCAGGAGCGCCGCTCGCAGGTCGAGGCCGACGCCGAGGCCAAGAACACCGAGCTCGAGGGCGACGCCCAGGCCAAGGAGCAGGAGCTCCAGCAGCAGGGTCGGGTGAAGGGCGAGGAGGTCCGTCGGGACGCCCAGGCCAGGACCCAGGAGGTCGACGCCGAGCGCACGCGCCAGGAGCTCCAGGACCACGTGGAGCAGGAGGCCGTCGAGAAAGCGGTCACCGAGGGCGCGAACACGCTGCGCACCGAGGCGCAGGGGAGGTCGGGCGAGGTCGAGTCCGGCTGGAGTAACCTCCAGACCGAGGCCACCGGCATCGTGGCGCGCCTGGACGCCGAGGCCGGCGCGCTGTGCTCCAGGTTCCAGGGCAAGGCCCAGGCGTTCGTCCAGAACCTGGACAAGGCCATCCGCCCCGTCTTCAACGAGATCAAGCAGGGGTTCGACACGATCCAGCGCGAGGCCGAGGCGGCCTGGAACGCGTTCATGGACAAGATCGGCCCGGTCCTCCAGCAGATCGAGCAGAAGTGGTCGCAGTTCACCGACTGGGTGGGCAAGAACGTCTGGGAGCCGCTCAAGCAGAAGGCGTCCGAGATCGCGAAGTGGGCGGGCGATCTCGTTAGCCAAGCCTGGAACAAGGCCAAGCAGGCGTGGGAGGCCCTCAAGCAGAAGGCCCAGGCAGCGTTCAACTGGCTCAAGGAGAAGCTGCTCGCCGCCGTCGAGTGGCTCAAGGGCCTCGGCGATCGCGCGCGCAACTGGATCAAGGGCAAGGCGGACGCCGCGCGCAACTGGATCAAGGGCAAGGCCACCGCCGCGCGCAACTGGATCAAGGGCAAGGCGACGGCCGCGCGCAACTGGATCAAGGGCAAGGCGACGGCCGCGCGCAACTGGGTCAAGGGCAAGGCCGACGGGGCCCGCAACTGGATCAAGGGCAAGGCCGATGGGGCGCGCAACTGGATCAAGGGCAAGGCCACCGCCGCCACGAACTGGATCCGCGACAAGGGCCACGGGCTCGTGAGCGGCATCGAGTCCAGGGCCAAGGGCCTGGTCGACTCGATCTCCAGCAAGGGCGGGCCCATCATGAAGTGGCTGGGCGGCGCCGTGAACGGGCTCATCTCGGGCGTCGCCAGCGTGGGCCACGGCGCGGTCGACCTGGTGAGCGGCGCGCTCGGCAAGGGCCTCCAGTTCGTCGAGAGCAAGGCCACCGGCGCGATCACGTGGGTCGAGAACAAGGCCACCGGCGCGGTCACGTGGCTCGAGAACAAGGCCACCGGCGCGGTCACGTGGCTCGAGCAGAAGGCGACGGGCGCGGTCAACTTCGTCGAGCAGAAGGCGACCGGGGCGGTCAACTTCGTCGAGCAGAAGGCGACCGGGGCGGTCAACTTCCTCGAGCAGAAGGCGACGGGCGCGGTCAACTTCGTCGAGCAGAAGGCGACGGGCGCGGTCAACTTCCTCGAGCGCACGGCGACTGGTGCGGTGGGCCTGATGGAGCGCGCGGCCTCGGGCGCGGTGACGCTGCTCGAGCGCGCGGCCTCGGGCGCGGTGACGCTCGTCGAGGGCGCCGTCAAGGTCGCGCTCGGCGGGCTGGCGCTCGTCGGGTACGGCGTCTACAAGCTCGGCGAGGGCGCGTTCAACCTCGTCAAGGCCGGCTGGGACAAGGCCACCCAGTGGCTCGGCCAGGCCTATGACTGGTGCGCGCAGAAGATCTCCGAGCTCGGCACGTGGCTGAACGAGAACGTCATCCAGCCGGCGTGGCAGTGGCTGCAGCAGCAGTGGGCGAGCTTCCAGCAGTGGTTCAAGGACACGTTCCCCGGCCTGATGAAGTGCTGGGAGGTGTTCAAGGAGTGGGCGGGCACGATCGGCGCCTACATCGGCGAGCAGCTGACCGCGTTGATGGCGTGGTTCAACGCGCTGCCGGGATGGATGCAGTACCTCATCCTGGGGATGATCGCGCCGTTCAGCGCGTTCCCGTTGATCGCGAAGCTGTGGAACGAGCTGCCGCCCGGCGTGCGCGAGGGACTGCACCTCGTGCTCGACGTGCTCGGCCTGATCCCCGGCTATGGCGCGATCGCCGATCTGGTGAACTCGCTGCTCTACCTCGCCGAGGGCGACTTCCTGAACGCGGCGATGGGCCTCCTGTTCGCGATCCCCGGCCTCGGCGACGTGGCCAAGGGCGGCGACCTGCTGAAGGACGCGGGCAAGCTGATCAAGAACCTCGGCCCGCAGGCGCTCGAGCTCCTGAAGAAGGCCGATCCGCGCCAGCTCCTCGACGCCATCAAGCGGGGCAAGGATGCGCTCGCCGACTTCCTCAGGAGGCTCGGTGGCAGGGGCGCCAGGGAGACCGAGCAGGAGGTGGCGGAGCGGCTGGCGCGCGAGGCGGCAGAGCGCGAGGCCCGCGAGCGCGCGACCCGCGAAGTGGCGGCGCGCGAGGCGCGCGAGCGTGTGGCCCGCGAGGCGGCGGAGCGAGAGGCCCGGAAACGTGCGGAGCGCGAGGCGGCGGAGCGTACGCAGCGCGAGGCGGCGGAGCGCGAGGCGCGGGAACGTGCGGAGCGAGAGGCCCGGGAACGTGCGGAGCGCGAGGCTCGCGAGCGTGCGGAGCGAGAGGCCCGGGAACGTGCGGAGCGAGAGGCCCGCGAGGCGACGGAGCGAGAGGCCCGCGAGGCGACGGAGCGCGAGGCTCGCGAGCGTGCGGAGCGAGAGGCCCGCGAGGCGGCAGAGCGAGAGGCTCGGGAACGTGCGGAGCGCGAGGCGCGCGAGCGTGCCGCGCGCGAGGCAGAGTCTACCAAGACCATTCCCGACGACGATTTTGCGCGGCTGCCGCCTGACCAGCAGATGCGCGTCGCGGGCGACGAGATCTCCGCCGGCACGAAGAAGTTCGGTAGCCAGGATGAAGCCGCCGAGTGGGGGTCGCGCGAGCTCAATCCGGGCGTGGATGGACTACCAGCCGATCAGCGGCGGAGCATCAACGATTACACGAACGACCACACGAATGGCGCCCCGCGCAACACGTACCAGGAGCACAATGGCTATCTTCGCGATCAAGCCGCCGGCCGCCCGTCCGCGCACGACACGGCATCCGTCCGTCAGGACATCGCGAACATCGACGACGCCATGAATGCCAATCGCCTGCCCGAGGCGGTCACTGTCGTGCGTGGATCGGGCAACAGTCACCTCGGTGTCGCCAATCCGGAGGACTTGATCGGCAGGACGCTCGACGAGCCCGCTTACATGTCGACGTCACTCGGCGATAACGGTGTTGTTGCCGCTTTCGGCAGCAAGCCGATGATCTTGCATCTCCAGGTGCCGGCGGGCACGCCGGCGGTCTGGGTCGAGAACGTGGGAGCATTCGGCGGCGGCGAGCGCGAGCTGCTCCTGGGCCGCGGCCGTGCGTTCACGATCACGCGAGCCTTTACCGGAGCGGATGGGAAGTGGCACGTCTACGGCATCATGCACCCGTGACGTCAGCGGCCGCGGCCGCGTGACGCAGGCTCGTTCGGTGGCGGCACCGCGCCTGCGAGCTGCTTGAGCGCCGCCATTCAGGCTGACCCGGTCGCCGTGCTTGTAGTTGTCCGTGACCTTGAAGGAGGTCGGGTCGGGCTGCCAGTAGGCTCGCAGGACACCGTAGATATACGGCCGGTCGGCGGTGCAGCTGTCGGGGGCGCATTGACTGGTAGCGACTCGCGAGACGTACGGGGCACCTTTCGCCGTGGCGGTCAACGTGAAGCTCTTGCCATTCAGGCTGACCCGGTCGCCGTGCTTGTAGTAGCTATCTTGCGCGTGGGCCTCGGCCCCTGGCAGGAGCGTCAAGCCGAGGGCGGTAGTAGCGAAAACAATGATCTTTGTTCGCAGGGAAGTCATGGCTTTGTCGAGGCGTCTGGTGAGGATGGGCTTGCTCTTGGTTTGCGTGGTGATCATGGGCTTCTCTTGATTTCCAGGGTCAGTCATGGCTTTATCGAGGTGCTTCCTGGTGTTGGTCGTGTCGTCGCGGTGCAATTGACCAGAGCAGCGTCCGTGCCAGGCGCGGCGGCGCGACAGGAACACCGCACCAATCGAGCAAGAACCTAGGGCTCCACCGTGAACGGGTCATGGCACACCTTGTGGAAATGGCTGTGGGCTCCGGGGCACATCCCCGGAGCCGTGATGCATCGATCGCGTGCGCGCTACTTCACGACGATCCGGAAGGTCGCATCTTTCTGGTACTGGGCATCTGCCCCCTTCGCATCGAGCCAGAACTCCGAGCCTCGGAGATGGAGAAAGAACCCCGGAAAGTTCACCGATTCGAGGGAGACCCAGGTCTTGTCGGCCAGGCCCGCCACCACCTTGAAGCTGGCGTCACTGCGGAACAGCGGGTCCGGCGTCTGCAACATCAGCGTGAGGCGGAACAAGAAATGGCGCAGGTACATGCCCGGGAAGTTCGTCGACTCGAAAGACACCGTCCCGGTGCCCGCTTTGCCGATGTTGATCTTGAAGGTGGAGTCGTTGATCTCTTGCTGGGTCGAGATCTTGTTCAGGTTGCCCAGAAAAAAGTAGTGCCGGAGGTAGCTATCCTGGGAGCTGAAGGACTGCAGCTTCACGATCTGCCCACTGACCTTCGTCGTGGGGCCGATCGTCGTCACGGTCTGCGCCCTCGCCTGAGAGCCCACGCTCAGGAGCAGGAACGCCAGGAGGGAGCAGAGTGGGAGGAGGCCACCGCGGGCCCTGGACTCGATATTCGCGCTTGTCATCATACATTACTCCAGATTGTGATGGTGTTTCTGACGGTTGCTGGCCCGGGCGATTGACTCGTTCCAGGGCTTGCCTCGCATCCGCGAGGCCGATTCCCTCTTGAGCAGCCCCCGTGCCAGGGTGGCGGCGGCCCGACAGGAACAGCCGCCAATCCAGCAAGATCATGGACTTCGCAGGCGCGGAGTCCGGATGCACGCGGATGCACCCGCCGAACCGCGGCGGGGCGGGCCCGGCCGTGCGTCAGAACCGGACGCGCTGGCTTCCGAACCCAACGCAAGCCAGGGCCGGCGCGACGCAGCCACGACGCGAGCCCCTCGATCGTCCGTGCCGCCCACGGAGGAACACCGATCGATGATCACCTCGAGCGCCCTCACGATGTTATCGTGCCAGCATCGCTGTTACGTTGCGTGCCCGAGGCAGTGAAACCGATGGCTCGTTGCACTGCGGTTTGGCAGGAGCTGACGCGAGATCGACGCGCCGGCCCCGGCGCGCGCCACGGCCAAGCCCGACCACGCCACCGACCGCCGCCGAGCTGAGCCGGCGGCCGTGCCGGCCAGCGTCAGTGGCGCGTGTCCGTCGAGAAGATGAAGCTGTAGTCGGAGGCGTACGAGGGCTGGCCAGGGGCGGTCGCCCGCGTGACGAACACCTCGCGGACGGCGCGCCCCTTGCCGAGTAGCTGGTGCTGCTGCTTGGGCTGGGCGACCCCGGCGTACTGGTGGCAGTCCATGCAGGCCGCCTGGTTCTGCAGGAAGGTCTCCATCGTCGTGTTGGAAACGATATAGCTGCCCGTGGACGGCGTGATGCCGCCTGCAGATAGCGGCACCGTTGCGCCGGGCGCGATCAACGACGGCGTCGACGGCCACTGCACGTCGATCATTCGATAGTAGCGGAAGACCGAGCTCTCGGGCATCTGGCTCCACGCGTAGGCGGTCACGTTGTTCGGGGTGGTCTTCACCGGCACGAGCCGGGTGATCTGCATCGGCGCCCAGTACGGGTAGCACGTGCCCGGGGTGTAGCTGCCCTGGGCACAGGGCGGCAGCATCTCGCCCGTCTTGATCAGCGTCGTGTTCGTGGCGCAGTGATAGACGAGGTCCTTGGCAGGATCGCAGCTGGGGTTGAACAGCGTGTACGCACCCAGGGCCGGCGCGCCGGTGGGCAGGGTCGGCGCGGTCGGCGGGGTGCCGTCGTCGGGATCGTTGTCGATCTGCTCGAACGTGGCCCACACCAGTTGCGGCGCGTTTGGCACCTTGCGGATGATGTGGAGTCCGACCAGACCGACCGTGGCCGGCTGCGTGGTGCCGTCGGGCAAGCGCAGCGTGGCGGCCGCGATCTTGTAGCGGTAGTTGAGCGAGCCATCGGCGGGCAGCACGCGCCACGCCGACTTGAGCTCGATCGTGCCCTGGTTCAGGCCGTAGGTCGCGGCGGTGCCGGCGCAGCTGGTGTCCTGGTTGCGGCCGGTGTTGCCCTGACCGGCCGGCAGGTTGAAGCCGCCGGTGCCGCCGCTGCCCGCGTTGCTGGCGCACTGGGTCTGGCCGGCTGCGGTGGTCAGCTGGTTCTGGGTGATGAAGTCGTACTCGTCCTGGTTCAGGTGGATCTCGTAGAAGATCAGGTTGCCGCGCTGATCGGTCAGCCAGCCGCGGCTGCCGGCCTGGTGGATGGAGCCGAGATCGATCGTCGCGTCGCCGAGCATCGACAGCCGCAACAGCGGCCTGGTCGCCGGGCGCGCCATGGTCCACGTGACCGCCTTGCCCGACGGCCCGAACACATCCTGGGGGGTCAGGTAACTCTCCCAGACCGTCGCTCCGGTATCGCCGGGCTTGCCAAAGCCGGCGACGCTCGCGCTGGGGTCCGGCTGGCCCGGCTGGTTCGGGTCCACCGGCCAGTTGAGGTACAGGAACTCCTGCCACGCCATGCAGTCCGCGTTGAGCTGCGACTTGACCACGAAGTCCGGCGGCATGACGGGCGGCGCGGTGAGCGCGACCGGCGTCACCTGGGCACACGGGTTGTTGACCTGGCTGGCCGAGACCGGCGTCGCCGGTGCGGACGCAGCCGGCGACGGGCGCGGCGGGGCCGCAGGCGCCGCACACGCCGCGAGCGCACCGAGGACGAGCGCGAGGCTCGGCACCGCGGGCAGGGTCACGTCACGCCCCCCCGCGGATGTACACGGCGCAGGGCAGGGTGCCGCCGCCGGTGATCGCGAGCGCGCGCAGGCCAGGCGTGGTCCCCGGGGCGACCTGGACCGTGAACGAGATCGCCGTGTAGGTGTCGGGGTACGAGTTGCCGGGCACCGCGTAGGTCACCGAGGTCGTGGCCGTGATCTGGGTGGTGATCGCAGGATCGGGCTGCGAGCCGTCGGCGGTCATCACCGAGACGCCCATCCCGGTCGGCGGCGGGTTGCTGACGGTCACCATCAGCTGCTGCGTGGAGCCGCTGGCCGGGAGCCACGGCGGCACGATCACGGTGTTGCTGGCCAGTGACATCGGCTGACCGCCCGGGCTCGGCTCCTGGATCGGGTAGTAGCCGTCCCAGAGCACCTGGAACATGCACTGCAGAGGCGAGCCACCGGAGCCGCTGCCAGCGCACGCCACGGTCGGCGGCACCAGGGGCGTGGGCAGCGGCCGGGCGAACAACGCGATCTGCATCTGCTGGGCGAGCTGCCCACCCCACGCGATCGATGCCTGGTTGATCGTCAGGTCTGCCAGCGTCAGCGTCGGGGTCATCGCCAGCCACGACGCGGGGATCTGGAACGCGATGTGGAGCAGCATGTCGCCGTTCTGGCCGTCGGCGCCGGGGAACGGCTGGCCGGTCACCGGGTCGATCGGCGCCTGCGTGCCGCGGAGGATCTGGAACACGTCAGTCGGCCTGGCATCCACGGGCACGGTCTGCCCGGGGACGATCGCGGGGCCGAACTTGAGCGAGGACAGATCCGGAGTCTGGAGGTAGAGGCCGACCGGGTTGGCGAGGCAGGCCAGCCGCGGCTTGCCGTCGATGTTGCCCTGGCCGCCGACCACCTGGTTGACCGACTGGCCGATGTGCGGATCGCTGTTGCGGTACTGCTGGCCGTACATGCCGCAGCAGATCAGCTGCTGCGCGTCCACGTTGCCGCTGGCGTACTGCGGCGTGGCGGCGCCGGCGAGGCCGAGCTCGGTCTGCAGCGTGTTGGGCGTGCTGGTCAGGTGCATCACGCCGCCGGTGAACTGCGAGGCGTCGCCAGTGCGCAACGAGATCGGCCCGCTGTTCCACTTGTTGAGCGGGTTGTACGCCGGCTGAACGGTCCCCGGGTCGATGACCGGTTGGCCCTGGCCGTCGGTGAGCTGCAGATCGCTGCGCTGGACCGAGATCTGGCGGCTGGCCGGCGCGCCGGCGTTGAGCGTCTGCTCGTAGAGCGCGCAGACCCGATCCGGATCGACCGCCCACAGCGAGTACCAGTACTCCGGATTCTCGCACGCGAAGTCGACGCGTACGATGTGGTTGCTGGCGTCGCGCGCGACGCTCCACTCGCAGTACTCGTCCAGCCAGCCGCGCGGGCCGTACGGGCCGAACGGCTTGCGGCTGCCGCTCCAGCTGGCCTGTGGGCACAGCGTGGCGGGGACCTGCGGGAAGCTCTGCGTCTGGCCGTTGCTGTCCTGGTAGAACCCGGTGTCGGCGAGCGAGTACACCTGCGCCGTGCTCAGGTTGTAAGGGTTGGGTGGCGAGACCGGCGGCGAGCTCGAGAAGTACTGCATGAGCCGGCCGGGGAACGCGAACCACTGGACCGGCACCGCCTGGGTGCCGGGGGGGATCGGGGTGGTCGATGGATCGTAGAAGAACGCGGGGGAGGCCGGCATCGCCTGCTGGATCCAGCTCTCGGCGTTGATGTTCCATCGCGCCTTGAGCGCGAGATCCTTGGGCGAGTCCGCGGGGAAGTCCTGGATGAAGCCTGGCAATGAGAACGTGGCCATGAGGGGTGCTCCTTTCGCACGCCGAACGAGGAAGGGAAGACGACGGGACAGGCGGACCGAGATGAGACCGAGACAGGTAGGACACGGCCTGCCCAGGCGCCGCGCGGCCCCCAGCGCCGGCCCGCGCGGTACCCGTCAACGCCCTAGAAGAACTCGTTGTCCTTCCTGGCGCAGCATAGATACCTCCCCGTGCGCGCGATGTACATGCCACCGGGCGAAAGACGGGAACAAATCTCAGGTCCCAGTTTTTCGCACTTCCGGCCCGGGCGGAATTGTTCGCCGATTATACGATTCATTGACCATCTGCATCTCCGGACGTGACATCCCTCGTGACAGGCATACCTGATTCGCGGCGGCGCCCCTGCCCTACCTATCCCACTCTGGCGAATTTTCGACATCGGGATCAGTTGGGCTTGGAACGATCCGCGCCTTGGCGGATGCTCCGTCGACGCCAACCGGAGCCCACGCATGAACAGTGACGCGATCGCCGCAACCTCTGCCGTTCTTCCCGCGTTCGACCCACCCGCCCAGCAGCAGGACTTCCCGAACAGTCCGGCGCAGCAACAGGCGTTCAATCAGCAATGGTCTCAGTATATCGCCGGCGCTACGCAGACTGCCATCCAGGGCAATCCCTGGTCATCGCTGAACGATCAGGATCGTACTTACTACTTCAACCCGCTCATCACCGCCATCCCCGGCGGCACCGGGGTGCTTCCGATCCCCTGGGGAGCGTTCCCCAACCGCATCCTCATCGGCTTTGGCCCCGGCAGCAAGTACAACCTCACCCAGCCCCAGCTCGTGCAGCTCGCTGATCAGGGGTTCCTCGCCGACGTGCCCGCCTTCCAGAATGGCTTTCCGATCATCCCGCCGTACTGCCCGACGATCGATTGGAGCTCGCCCATGAGCTCCTGGACCCCCTACACGCCCACCGGCCCTCGCGGCTGGCTCGACGAGTATTGCGAGTTCGCGGTCACGCGCGATACCAGCAAGAAGATCATCAAGATCACCTTCACCTGCGAGAACCCCGAGTACTGGTTCACCATGTGGCGGATCGATCCCGGCGCCGTCCTTGCTGCCTATCAGACCTACATCAACCCCGCCGTGCAGCTCCACGACCTCTGCGTCACCGATGCTTGCGGCCGCCCCCTCATCGACCCGGTCTCGGGCGCCCCCGCCTACAACCCGCTCAACAAGTGGAACAGCGGCACGCAGGCGCTCTCCGACCAGGGCGGCGCCATGCACCTCACCAGCCCGCCCAACACCCTGGGCGCCGAGATCTACCTCGGCGCGGCGGCCTCGATCGCCCGCACCGACGCCGTCTCCGGCAATGCCGCAACCCTCATCTGCTGCACGCACTACGGACGGCCGTACCGCAACAGCGATCCGCATATCGGTTTCGTGGTCAATCAGAACACCTATAACCCGCCCGGCAGCTTTGTCGCGACGCTCGCCAACCCCGTCGGCCTCTACATCCAGAGTCCCACCCAGACCAACTGGAACGCCTACACCATGCCCGCCGGCTCGGACGGCTACACCGCCCAGGACTGCTGGAAGGTGGTACGCGGCCGGACCGCGGCGCAGGCGGGCGCCGGCTACGACCAGATCCTGCGGGTCGAGTTCTCCATGCCCCCGGCGCTGGCAGCCAACGGCTTGACCGTCAGCGATATCCAGATCGGCGGCGTCAGCATCCAGTATGCCTCGCAGATCCAGCAGACCTTCAACATGACCCTCGGGGCCATGGTGATCCCGACCACGCAGCCGGTGCAGGCGCAGCAGGCCTGCCCGGCCGACAACCCGAACCCCACGCCGCAGGTGCAGACCCTGTTCGGCGCCGCGCTCTACGCCGCGTATAACCAGTTGCCGGGCGGCTTCCCGGCGGTGCTGCCGCCCAGCATCGCGCAGGGCCGGACCGTCTCCCGGTTGACGCTCGTCGTCGCCAACGCCACCGCCGAGACCACCTTCGTGTTCCCCGGAGGCGGCATCGAGATGACGGTGCAGCGTCCTCAGGCCATCGATGACAAGGGCACGTACCAGTACAGCGTGAGCGTCAGCGTCGGTGCCGGCGCGCCGCTCGGGCCGACGTCGCTGCAGGCCATCAATCCCGGCCAGCCCCCCGGCCCGGCGCAGCCCAACGTGCTCACGGTGGCACCGGCCCAGCCCGGGACCACGCACGGCGGCCCCCCGCAGCCGCATCACCAGCACGTACGCCGCGCGCGCTGACCTGAAGGGGCCACCGACGATGAAACGCACGTCACTACCATGGCTGCTGGCCATCACCTTGACCGCAGGCCCGCTCGTGGCCAGCTGCAGGACGGCGGCACCTCCCTACCCCGAAGCGGTGTTCGCAGCCAAACGCTCCACGCTGCGCGGTCGTCCCGCGACCACGTCGTCAGCGGAAGATGCCCTGGCAGCCAGCACCGGAACAGGCGGTCAGACCTTCCAGTGCAGCACCAACCAGACCATCGTCTACGGCCCCACCGTGCCCGGCGACAACACCACCATGACCGACCAGAGCGACGCCGACTGCTTTGCCTGGCAGGAGTTTGTCTCGCTCAACTGGCCTGTGGCCCCCGGCGCGAGCGGCTTCGGCACCCCGGGCGATGCCACGCCGGTACAGTGGCAAACCTTCATGAGCGACGACCTGCTGTTTTCCCCCACCGCCGCGCCACCGCCCCCCTGGGGCACGCAGCCTCCCTTACCGCCCAGCTGCCAGACCACCCCGACGCTGCCGGCCCTGCGCCTGCCGGGGGCCATTCGCTCGCTGCAGATGGTGAGTAAGGGCAGCGGCGCCTTCGTGCCCACCTCTGTGTCGCAGGCGGCCCCGTTCAACAAGCCCAGCTGGCTGGGCGCCCAGAACGGCACCAATGTCTGGTACGAGATCGTTGTCGATCAGGACGAGTACAGCTATGTCACGCAGCACCAGCTTTATAATGCCAGTGCACAGGTGGCGTTCGTCGGTGGCGGGGCCGGGCAGCCAGTGGTGCTGCCGATGGGCACGCGTAGCAACTCCGTGACGGGCGCGATCGAGCTGAAGGCGGCCTGGATGGAGATCACCGATCCCGAGAACCCCAGATGGGCAGCGCGCTACAAGCTGGCGGCCTCGACGGTGCTCGACCCGGAAACGGGGAAGTGCCGCAACATCGTGGTGGCGCTCGTGGGCCTGCACATCATCCACAAGACCACTTCCCAGACCACCTGGGTCTGGGCGACGTTCGAGCATGTGGATAACGCGCCCGATGCCAGTGCCGGCGCCGGCGCGGTCCCGCCCGACGGCGGCTACAACTTCTACAACCCCAGTTGCCAGGCGCGGACCATCGACAACGTGCCCGCCTCCTGCCTGCCCAAGGGTGGCAGCTCGCCGGTGACGGTGGGCTGCGTGCCCAACGTGCCCCCGCCCTACTACCTCTCGCAGAGCTGCCCCAAGCCGGTACCGGTGCAGGTGACCCGCGTGACGCCGATCGACTCGACCACCGCGGCCGTGAACCACGCCATGCAGGCGAACATCGAGAGCACCAGCCCCGGCTCGGTCTGGCAGTATTATCAGCTGGTCAACACCATCTGGTCGACGAACTCCGCGCCGCCGCCCACCGCGCCGCAGAAGGCCAGCGACGTGCAACTCCAGGCCATGCAGCCCCAGGGCGTGTACCCGTTCCCGCCGCAAACGTCGGTCGCCAGCACGGTCCTCGAGACCTACGTCCAGAGCACCACCTGCATCCAGTGCCACGTCCACGCCACGCTGGCCGCCACGAACGGTGTCGAGTCGCCCTGGTTCGCGGACTTCAGCTTCCTGCTTGGCGGGGCCGCCACGCCGCCCACCCCGGGCAAGACGCTGGTTCGCGTGCCGCTCAGGTAGCGCGTTACACGAACGTCCACGCGAAGGAAGTCCCCCGATGGGTCGAAATGCAATGCGCTCGCGCCGTGGCCTGTGCTGGTCACTGTTACCTGGGTTGTCGGCGCTGTTGCTTCTGGGGGCGTCATGCCGTCCCGGCCCCGTGCAGGTCGCCGGCACGGCGGCAGCGGCCGACGCAGGCGCGCCGCACACGAACGCCGGCGCGTGTCAGCGCACCGTGTCGGCCCACCTCGTGGCGCTCAACCAGGCGCTCATGATCAATCGCCTGGGCACCGTGCGGCCCGGCGGGATGATCTACGCGCTTGCCTCCGATGTGATGCCGATCGAGGCCGGCGCGCCGCTTGGCCCCGGCAACGTCATGCTCCGCCCGGACAAGCGCCCCCGCCCGGTCGTGCTCCGCGTGAACGTGGGCGATTGCCTCGACCTCCAGCTCGACAACCTGCTCCTTGCCAGGGTCCCAGGTCCCATCGAGCCGGTGACCTCGCAGACCAGCGTCCACATCGCGGGCCTCGAGCTCCGGGACAGCATCCTCGACGACGGAACCTGGGTCGGCCAGAACCCCAGCTCCCTCGTCGAGTCCGGCAAGACCGCCACCTACCGGCTGCGCGCGCCGCGCGAGGGCACCTTCTTGCTCTATAGCAAGTCGGCCGACTTCAACGGTTTTTCCAATCAGCAAGTGGGTATGGGGCTGTTCGGCGCCGTCAACGTGCAGCCGGCGGAGGCGGAGTGGTATCGCAGCCAGGTGAGCGCGGCGGACCTCGCGGTGGCCACGAAGGGCACGAGCGGGGGCTACCCGATCATCGACTACCAGGCTCACTATCCCGCGGATTGGGACGTGCGACATCCCGAGTCCGCCGGCCGCGCCTGCCGTCCGGTCCTGCAGATGCTCGACGTCGATCGTGCACCGGTGAAGCAGGGCAGCCAGTGGGTGTGCCGCACCCTGGGGAGCACGCTCTCGATCCAGCATGGCGATCTCACGGCCATCGTCACCGGGCCCAACGCCGGGCCATTCCGGGCCGCCTCACCAGGCAAGGCAGCCCAGACGGACCCGACGCAAGCCGGCCCAGATCCTGACGGGCTCTATCCCGATCGGCTCGGCCCCTACCGCGAGATCACGGTGCTCTACCATGAGTCGCTCGACGTGATCCAGCCGTTCGCCGAGTTCTACGACGACAAGCTCGACCCGCAGAGCGGCGACAACAAGAACTTTGCGTGGGCGGCCGCCATCGATGGCTTTGCCATCAACTACGGTGTCGCGGGCATCGGCCCCGTGGTGGTGGCCAACCGGCTCGGCGTGGGGCCGATGTGGAATTGCCCGGAGTGCAAGTTCGAGGAGTTCTTCCTCAACTCATGGGCCGCGGGCGATCCGGCGATGCTGGTGGACGTCCCCGCCAACGCCCCGGTGTCGACCAGGGAGCTGGAGGCGGCCGCGGTGGCGACGCTCCAGTACAAACCCGTCCCGCCCATCACCGGCAAGCCCAGGCCGGGGCCGAAGGCGACCAAGGCGTTCTACCCCGACGATCCCTCGAACGTGTATCACGGCTACCAGAGCGACCCGGTGCGGTTTCGCGTGCTCCACGCCGGTGAGGCCGTCACCCACGTGCACCACCTCCATGCCCACCAGTGGCTCTACAACGCGAAGGAGCGCGACAGCAACTACCTCGACAGCCAGGCCATCGGCCCGGGGGCTTCGTTCACCGCGGATCTCGTCTACAACGGCGCCGGCAACCTGAACCGCACCTCGGGCGACTCCATCTTTCATTGTCACTTTTATCCACACTTCGCGGGTGGCATGTGGGCGCTGTTTCGCGTGCACGATGTGTTCGAGGCCGGCACGCGGCTCGACGCCAGCGGGCGTCCGGCGGCAGGGTCGCGCGCGCTCCCCGATGGCGAGATCGAGGCAGGTACGCCGATTCCCGCCGTGGTACCGCTCCCCGGCGTGGCGATGGCGCCCCTGCCGGCCCCGGTGCACATCGAAGGCCGCGAAGCTGAGGCGTTACAAGGGCGCAGACATCCAGCTCGACGTGGTGCTGAATCGCAAGGGCTGGCACTTTCCGCAGCAGCGCCGCGTGACGCCGCCGCCCACGGGCGCCGCGCCGCTTCCTCCCGCGCAGGCCGCCGAGGCAGCGGACCTCGCCCACGCCTTCCGGTCGATCCCGCGGCTCGATCCGGCGTTCAACGCCCAGCCCGTGGGCGGCAGCCTCATCGATCCGGCCTGTGACCCGAAGAGGACAACTTGTCTGCGCTATCCGGAGCAGCCGATCTCCGCCGGCATGGGTCCGACGGATCCGTTCACGCCGCTGCTCCGTGCCTACGCGGGTGACAAGGTGCAGGTGCGGGCGATCGCGGGCGCCCACACGTCGATGCACGACGTGGTCGTGCACGGCATGAAGTGGCTGTTCGAGCCGCACGTGGCCAACTCGGGGTGGCGCTCGAGCCAGTTCGATTCGCTCTCGGAGCACTTCGAGCTCCACGTCACCATGCCGCCCGCCGCGCTGCCCGCCGGCAGCGACCACGCCGACTATCTCTACAGCCCCAGTACCTCCTACGAGGGCCTGGCGAACGGCACCTGGGGGATCCTGCGCGCGTTCGACGGTGGCGCTGGAAGGACGCTGCGGCCGGATCTCAAGCCGCTACCGAACAACCCCGGTGGCAGCGTCCCCGGCGGCGCCGTGGTGCGGATTCCGGCTGGGCTGAGCACCGACTGCCAGGGTGGTAAGCCCTGTCTACGCACCTTCCAGGTCTCGGCCGTCACGGCGGGCCAGGCGCTCGGGCACCCGCTGTACTACAATGCACGCGGCACGGTGGTGCGGCGGCTGGAAGGCGGCAAGACCGTCTACGTGCTCGACCCGGCGCTGCCCCTTCAAGATCCCGATGCGCTCCTCTACGTGCGCGACGAGGATCTCGACGACGCGGGCGGGCTTCGCCCGGGCGTTCCGGTGGAGCCGCTGGTGCTGCGCGCCAATGCCGGCGACTGGATCCGGGTAACGCTCCGCAACTGCTTCACCGGCAAGGAGCCGCCCTTCCAGAAGGACCATGCGACCGACGCCGCCAAGCCGAGTGTTCCCTATTCCTTTCCTTTTGCGGGCATCAAGCTCTCCACGTCACCGTCGGTGGGCCTGCACCCGCAGCTGCTTGCCTACGACATCACCAGCGGTAACGGCTTCAATGTAGGCGATAACCCGGTCGAGACCGTGCCCCCCGACGCGGGGCGGCCCGCGGGCGATCGTTCCTGCAAGAACGCGCCCCGCCGCGACCATGTCTGGTACGCCGGCTCCCTCACGCCGCGCACCGACGGCACCATGGAAGCGACGCCGGTCGAATTCGGCTCGGTGAACCTCATGCCGGCCGACCCGCTCGTGCACCACCATCACGGCCTCGTCGGGGCGCTCGTGGTGGAGCCGGCGGGAGCGACCTGGATCGAGGATACGGACGCGCGCACCTCGGCCACGGTGTTCAAGAAGGACGGTAGTCCCCTGCGCGAGTTCGTGGTGGTGGTGCAGGACGACGCCGCGATTCAATGGAACGGGCGCTCATTCTACGACGCATGCCTGCCGCCCTTCTACAACGTCAATGTCTCCTATGCATTGACGGCGGTGAACTACCGGACGGAGCCGATGTTCTACCGGTTTGGCGCGCGCATGGACCCCGGCACCTGGCCGGTCCCCGGTTGGCCCAAGGGCGCCGCCGACCGTTGCAAGGCGATGGCGATGCCGGAGGGCCCACCGAGCTGGACCAGCCCCACCGTCGTGGACCTCGGCAAGATGGTCTCGTTCTTGTGGCCGAGCGTGAACACGCACGAGGCGATGTCGAACAAGCTGGTAGGCGGCGATCCGGTGACGCCGATCTTCCGCGCCCCCGCCGGCATGCCGGTGCGCTTCCGCCTGGTGAAGCCCGATGGCACAGGCGACAACCAGGACGTGTTCGAGCTGGCCGGACACACCTGGCAGGACCAGCCCTATGTGGATGACTCGCGCGCGCTCGGGATGAACCCGCAGTCGGCGTGGGTGGGTGCGCGGGACGCCATTGGCCCATCGTCGCACTGGGACATTCTCATCGAACATGCAGGCGGACGGGCGGCGCGGGCCGTGGCAGGCGATTACTTCTATCGCAGCTGGCCGGCGACGCAGTTCCAGGCGGGCTTCTGGGGTGTGTTGCGCGTGGCGCCGAACGAGCGCGCGAGCGGTTACCCGGATGTGGTCGGGATCGAGAAGGTCGCGGCCGTGGCCGGGCGCCCGGGCCGCTTCACCGTCGACGGCGTGAACACGGTAGACCCGGCGACGCGCACGTTCGCGCCGTCGGTCACCGTGGAGCACGACGGGCAGCGACGCACGGTGGCGGTGGGTGCGCGCGGCCGCTGGCATTACGAAGGCACGACGACGGCGCAGCCGCTGCCTCGACTGGTCGCGGTGCGCTCGACGGCGGGCGGCATGGCCACGTATCGCAACGACGGCGAGCTCAGGTGATGCGCCGCGCACAAATGGTCGCCGCCGTCTTCGTCGCGGGGGTCCTCGCCGGCGGCGGGTGCGGGCGCCGTCCCGTGGAGGCGTCGTCGTCAGCCTCCTCGGCGTCGGTGTCGTCGTCCTCACCGACGCCGTCGCCTGCCGGCGGCACGGTGTCACGCGTCGACGCCGCCCCGGCCGCCATCGCCCCCGGCGCCCTCACCCGGCATGCGCTCGTCGACGGCATCGTGGTCGATGCGGAGTTGACGTCGCTGGCGAGCTCCGGCCGTCCCACGGGGGCGCTGCGCGAGGGCGACGACGTGCAGGTTCGCTTCACCCTGCGCTATGGCTCGACGGGAGCTCCCATCCGGAGCGCACGGCCGGCGGCATGGATGCACCCGCGTGCACAGGCGGCGGAGCCCTCTGACAACCTTTCACGCGAGGCCTGCGCGAAACGCATCGGCGGGTTTCTCTCGGAGAGCCTGTTCGATGCGCCGGCGGTGGATCTGAACGCCTGGCACGTGGTGGTCATGAACGACGACGCATCGCTATCGATCGTGGACCCGCGCTTCGGCTTCGGCGGCAGCCGCCTGCTCGCGATGGTGCGGCTACCCGCGCCCGCCGAGGACTGGTCGCTCTCGGGCGACGGGCGGCGGCTCTATGTGTCCATGCCGGATGCAGGTCGCGTGGCGGTGGTGGAAACGACGACGTGGAAGATCGTCGGCTCCGTCGACGCCGGAGCCCACCCCGGGCGCTTCGTGCCCCGGTCTGACGACGGGCAGCTGTGGGTCGCTGTCGACGGTGCGCTCGCAGCCATCGACACCGGCACTCTGCAACCGGGCGCGCGCGTGCCGCTCGGCGCGGACCCCGATGACGTTGCCCGGCTCGATGCCCGGCCGGCGCTGGCCTTCGTCGCCGAGCGCGGTGCGCAGCGCGTCGCGGTGGTGGATCTGGCGCGGGGGGAGCAGGTGGCGGAAACGGAGGTCGGGATCGCGCCGGTGTCGATCGCGGTCTCGCCGGCCTCGCAGCTCGCCTACGCCGTGGGTGGAGACACCATTGTCGTGATCGACAAGACCGGACACGTCGTGGCGCGCATCGTCACCGATGACGGCCTCGCCTACATCCGCTTCGCCCCCGACGGTCGCTACGGGCTCGTCGCCAACCCTGCGAAGAACCGAGTGTACGTCCTCGACGCCTCCACGAACCGTATCGTCAAGACCGCCGAGATCCCAGGCGCGCCGGAGCGCATCGCGTTCAGCGACACGCAGGCCTACGTGCGCGCGAGAGAGAGCGAAGCCCTCCACCTCATCTCGCTCGCCCGCCTCGGCGGCGACGGCACGTCACTGTCGCTGGGCGATGTTCCCGCCGGCCAGGCGGCGCTCGGCGCCGCGCCCGCGCTCGCCGACGCGATCGTCCCCGTGCCCGGCGAGAACGCGATGCTCGTGGCCAACCCCGCCGACCGCGCGATCTACTTCTACAAGGAAGGCATGGCGGCGCCCATGGGCACCTTCGCCACCTATTCGCGTCGCCCGCGCGCGGTGCTCGTCGTCGACCGATCCCTCCAGGAACGCGCCCCCGGCGCCTACGAGACGATCGGCCGCCTCGGACCCGCGGGCCGTTACGACCTCGCCTTCTACCTCGATGCACCGCGGCTCAGCCAGTGCTTCGAGCTGGCCGTCGCAGCGCGTGATCCCGCCGCCGTCGCGGCCCGGGCGGCGCGTGCGCGGGTCGAGGCCATCGTACCGGCAGGCGCGGGCGTGCTACGCGCGGGCGTATCGCTCACGCTACAGTTTCGCCTCACCGACGGTGGCGCGCAGGCGCCGCGGCCGCGTGACGGCGTGACCGACGTGCGCGTGCTCGCGATGCTCCTGCCCGGCGTGTGGCAGCAGCGCCGCACGGCAGTCGGGGCCGGCAACGGCCTCTACCAGATCGCGCTCACGCCACCGCATGCCGGCGTCTACCAGTTCTTTGTCGAGGCCCCGTCGTTGGGCGTGGCGCTCGACCGCCGGCCGGAGCTGACCCTGCGCGTTGTCGAGACAGGCCGCCCATGAATCAGCAACGGACTACAGGTAACCAACGGAAGGCGATCATCCAGGTCGACCCGGCGACGGGTACGGTCGCGCACCGGGGCCCCGTGCCGGCGGGGGAAACCTGGCTTCCGGTGAGCACCATGAAGACCGAAGACCTGCTCGTGCTCCTGCCCGCGTCCGGCGCTGACCGGTCGAGGATCGCAAACACTCGCACAAAGGACTACGCACCATGAGACCCGTTCGCGCGCTGCTCGCAACCTTGGTCGTGCTCGGTAGCCTCGCCGGCGTCTCGCGAGCCGACGCGCCGCCGGGCCCCAGGGTGCACCGTCGGCCCGCAATTCCCGACGTGGAGCTCATCGACCAGAACGGGCGCCCGGTGCATTTCTATCGCGACCTCGTGAAGGGGAACGTTGTGGCGATCAACTTCGTCTTCACCTCGTGCGGCACCATCTGCCCGACGATGGGCGCCATCTTCGGCCGCCTCGAAGCGCTGCTCGGAGATCCCGCGCGCGTTCGCCTCATCTCGATCAGCATCGACCCGGTCGTCGACACGCCCGCCCGCCTCGCCGCCTGGGGCGCCAGGTTCCACGCCGGGCCCGGCTGGACCCTCCTCACCGGCCGCAAGGAGACGATCGACGCGCTTCGCAAGGCGCTCGCGGTCTTCACGCCCGCCCTCGACTCGCACGCGCCGGTGGTGCTCATCGGCGACGACGCGACCGGCCAGTGGACACGCGCCGACGGCCTCGCTCCGGCGACCAAGCTTGCCGAGCAGATCCGGACGCTGGCCAGACCCGCCGCCACCGCCACCCACCCTGCCCAGCACGACCGCAGCGCCCCCACCGAATCGCCTGCGCATCGCTACTTCACCGACACCGCTCTCATCGACCAGGACGGCGTTTCACACCGCTTCTACGACGATCTGGTGGCGGGCAAGGTGGTGGTGATCGACGCCTTCTTCACCAGCTGCCGCGGGAGCTGCCCGGTGATGGCGTCGCGGTTTGCGCGCATCCAGGAGGCGCTCGGCGACCGGCTGGAGAACGACGTGCGATTGATCTCGATCTCCGTCGACGCGACCAACGACACGCCGGTGCAGCTGAAGGCCTACGCGAGCAGGTTCGGGGCTCGGCGGGGCTGGTACTTCCTCACCGGCAACAAAGCAGACGTGGACCTGGTGCTGCGCCGGTTGGGCCAATTCGTGGAGCAGAAGGAGGCGCACTTCGACCTCATCCTCGTCGGCAACGACCGCACCGGCCTGTGGAAGAAGGCACTGGGGCGGGCGCGGCCGGAAGAGATCATCGAGATCGTGAAGAGCGTGCTCGAAGACCGCGGCTGAGCGTCGACCATGTGGTCAGCCGTCATCCACCGCCGTGCAGCTCTCGTGACGACCGCCGCCGCCGCGACCCTGGTCGGGCTCGGCCTCCTCGCCTTGCGCGTCGTCCTGCGCACATCGGACGCGGCGTCGCAGGCCGTGCGCCTGGAGACGTCGGGATCATCTCCGGATGCGGCCACGGTGGCGGCGGGTCGCGCGATCTATCGTCGCGGCGAGGGCCCCTCGCAGCATCCGATCACCGCCCTGCTCTCACCCGGTGAGGACCCGGTGCCGGCGGCCGTCGTCCCGTGCGCCGGCTGCCACGGCAAGGGCGGGCGCGGTCGTCCCGAGGGGGGCGTGGTGCCGGCCGATCTGACGCCGGAGGTGCTGGGCGTGCCCCGTCGCACCGCCGGCGATCACCCCGGCCGGCCCGCCTACACGCCCGCGCTCCTCAAGCGCGCAATCACGATGGGCCTCGACGCCGGGGGCCGCCCGCTCGAGCCCACCATGCCGCGGTTCCAGATGTCGCTCGACGATCTCGCCGCGCTCGTCAGCTACCTGCCGCGCCTCGGCCACGAGCCCGAGCCCGGCCTCACCGACGAGGATATTCGGGTCGCGGTGGTCGGCTCCCCGGCGGCGCAGCGCGCGGCGCGCGGGTACTTCGATGCGGTCGCGCGAGCGGGCGGGGTCTATCGCCGGAGCATTGTCGTGGGCCTGGACGGTGAACCGGTGCTTGCCGGCATCGGCGGCGGATCCGATCGCACGCGGCTGGTCGACAGCGACGAGGAGATCCCGTGGCTCGACGGCGCCCCGCCCCGCGAGCCCGGCACCGCGCCCGAGCGTTCCACCTTCCACCTGTTCCCGAGCGCACCCGGCCTCGACGACGCCACGCTCGCGCGCGCCGAGGCCATGGTGCTCGTGGAGGCGCTTCGGCAGTGCGGGCGCGAGGTCACGCGGGAGCGGCTGGTCCAGGCGCTCGAGACCGTGCACCGCTTCGATGGTGAGCTGGGGGCGCCGCTGTCATTTTCCCGCGGCCGGCACATCGGCATGGCGTCGCCGACCGGTTCACCATGACCGTTCGACCGCAGCGAGGCCCGTGCATCGGTCAGGGGCGCGCCGGCCCGACCAGCGTCAGCGGCTGGCCGCGGCGCGCAGGACGGTCCTGTCATCGTGCGCGCCCACGGCCCTCCCGCGGAGGACCTGGTGGCCGCCTGGACGCGGCGCTCGCAGGCATCCTGGTCGCCCTGCGCCCTGGCCTCGGGCTCGCTCAAGAGCACGACCCGTTGCTCGACGGACATGCAGTAAGGGATCGCGGTCCACAGCCGCGGGTCATCGGTGCCACGCAGCGGCGCACGCACGGACCAGACCCACGCACTCGTGCTCTGATCCACCCGGACAACCACGCGGGTGCCGTCCGGACTCCACGCCGCGGAGACGACCTTCTGCCCGTGACCGCTCAGGACGTAGGGTTCTCCCGATCCATCGCCATTCCAGATCCGCGCGGTCTCATCTTCGGACGTGGTCAGGATGTGCGCGCCATCGGGGCTGAACCCCGCAAAATAGAGCTTCTTCTCGTGACCGCGAAGGACCACGGGCGTCCCCGAGCCGTCCGCGTTCCAGATCCGCGCGGTCTTGTCGTCCGATGCGGTGAGGATGCGCTTGCCGTCGGGGCTCCATGCGATCCAGGAGGCGGCTTGCTCGTGACCGCGAAGCATCACCGGCTCCCCCGGAGGATCGATGTTCCACACGCGCACCACCGTGTCATCCAGCCCTCCGCCGGCGATGCGCTTGCCGTCGGGGCTCCACGCGACCATCGCGACGGCTCCGTGGTCGGCGCGATGGTCCTGCGGTTCCCCCGGACCGCCGGCGTTCCACACCCGCAACGTGCCGTCACTGGACCCCGTGGCCACACGCTTGCCGTCGGGGCTGAACGCAACTGCCCAGATCTTGTATGCGGGGACGTGCAGGACCACCGCCCCTGCTGCGCTCGATGTATCCACTTCGCGGCGGGATCCGAGAGCGCGCCGATCGTGCAGCGCTGCCAAGGGCCGCATCTCCGTGACCGGCGCGGACCACCGCGCGGTGCTCCCGGATCGGCGACCCGGATGCGTTCCTGCCTGCGTCGGCGTGCTCGCCGCCGATCACCGGTACGCCCCGGGGCCGGCTATCGCTATCGCAGCGCGTCCGAGACGCAGCTTCGCCGCCGTGAACTGCAAGAGCGGCAACGGACTCTTCGTCTGCTCGAGCCCGCCCACCATCGCCTCGACCATGGCCTCGTTCTCGAACCGATAGCCTGCTGCCAGGAGCGGCCGGGTCAACGCGGCGCGCAGCCCGTCGCGCCCCATCGGCAAAAGGAAGCACAGCCCGCGCGTCACCTCGGCGATGAAGTGGCGCTCTTCGCGCCATCCGATACAGAAAGTCCGAGCGCAAGGAGAGCATGACCCGCAGCGGCGACGACGCATCATCCGCCGCGCCCTCCAGACAGGCCACGAACGCTGCCCGCTCCACCGCGTCCGCCCCGAGCGTGTAGAGCTCCTCGAACTGATCGACGAACAACAGGATCCGGTGCCGGCTGCCTTCCCGGCGACAGCGCGCCCGCAGCCGCGCACCCACGAGCCCAGGCTGCGTGGGCAGCGCGCCGAGCAGCGCCCCGGTAGCGCTCGCCGCCAGCACGCTCACCGGAGCATCCTCACGCGTCGCCGGCTCGATCTGCGCGAGCACGTCGGCGAGCGCCACGAGCGGCCGCCGGCCCGGACGCAAGATGAACGCCTCCCACTGTTCCCCCGAGCGCTTCAGCGCCGGGATCACCCCCGCGCGCACGAACGATGATTTGCCGGCCCCGCTGGGGGCCTGCCACCACCATCAACGGCTGGTTGCGGAGCCGGCCGACCAGCCCGACGACCTCGCGCTCCCGCCCCACGTAGCGCTCCGCGTCTGCCTCCTGGAACGCCGACAGTCCGGCGAACAGGCTCGCTTCTTCCCCGAGCTCGCTCGCCTGGCCGCTGGGGCGCTACAACGAGGCGCCAGAGATCCTCCTCGACCGCGGGCTCATCGGCCCTCCGGCTCCACACGGAGGAGCAGAATCGGAGCCCCGAAAATCGCCCACAGATCTGCCAGGGGAGCCGGATCTGTTCGCCACGTTCGATCTTTGGTGGGATCAGACGAAGCCGGCGCGGGACTCGTGAGCCTGGTATCGTGACGATGCGGGGCCGAGTGCTTCTCGCCCGACGGACTGACGGCAACCCCTGGCGAGATCTCACATGACCTGGACACCGGACGAACCACTCCGTCGCCTCCAAGAATCGCTCTGTTCGGCGACCGATCTCATGGAGCCGTGGTCGCTGTTCCATGACGAGCTCGCGATGCGACCCGAGCTCATGCATCTCAGCCGCCCAGGGACCCACGCGACGTTCGTCCGGATGCTCGAAGCAGCGCTCAGCAAGGTGATCAAACAACCGACGGAGCTCGTCGAGTCGCTGTTTTTTCACCTGTCCGAGCATCGCTTCTGGCATGGGATGGCCCGAGCAGGAAATCGCGCGGTCATCGCGTTCTTCTACGAGAGCACCGGGCAAGGACTCGCGGGGCTCATGGACGACCTATCCAGCCAGCAGGTCATGATCTTGCGGGTATCGATCGTCGAGTTGTCGGGTCCAGCGGTCGTCCAGACGACGCGCGGTCGCGCCTGAGCTACGCAGACACGCGCTGCAGCGTGGCCACGAACGCGTCGAGATCGGTCGC
>Ga0137459_1000058_pt1 | contig 35426 bp, 29 predicted proteins | sample EasRivERMGT700_2_FD_104908 | JGI IMG/M metagenome (GOLD analysis project Ga0137459, IMG submission 104908) | Soil microbial communities from meander-bound floodplain in the East River, Colorado, USA - East River MetaG ERMGT700_2 | ecosystem: Environmental > Terrestrial > Soil > Floodplain ...
CCATGAACCCACCGGCCGTCGGCGATGACGCCGTCGGTGGATCAGCTCGACACGCTGGCCGGCCGATTCGTCTCCGCGGTGACCGCCATGACGGAGGCTACGGCTGTAGCACTTCGTGCGTATCCACTGCGTCGAACCCCGTCTTCGTCGCGCCACCCGGAACGTAGAACGCACCATCCACGACGGCGCCGCCCACGCCGTGGCGCGGCGTCGTCATCGACGGCAAGGCGGTCCACGTGTCGGTGCTCACGGTGTACGCCTCGACCTCGGCGAACACGCTGCTCGCGGTCGCGGGATTGAGCTCGCCACCCGCGACGATGATCTGATCGTCGCAGATGCCGCACGCGATGCCGCTGCGCGCGGTGGGCATCGATGCCTTCTGCACCCACGCGCCGCCCGGCGTGTACTCGAACACGAGCGGCGTGTTGCCCATGTAGCGACCACCGAGCGCGTAGAGCTTGCCACCGACGACGCCACCGCAGCCGTGGTCGAGTGGCTGTGGAAGCGGTGGAAGGTCAGCGTCCCAGGTATCACTCGTCGTCGAGTACGACAACAGGGTCGCGACTGACCCGTCTCGAAACCCACCGGTGACGTAGATGATATCGCCGATCGCTCCAACGACGGCCGAACCTCGCTGCGATCCCGCCGGCATGCTCGTCTTCGTCGTCCATCCTGCATCGGTCTTCGGATTCCACGCGACGACGTCCCCGATCGCGGTGAAGCTCGGACCTTGCAGCGCGCCGAGCACGTAGATCGTCTCGCCGACCACCGCTGCGTTCGCGTGATGGATCGGCCGCGGTAGATCGGCGCCGTCGGACCACGTGTACGTCGCAGTGTCGAAGACGCGCACCTTGTCGACGATCTCGACCGAGGCGTTGAATCCGCCGAGCACGTAGACCTTGCCTTCGAGGGCCACGACCGCGGTCTCCTGGATCGCACCGCCGAGCACCGCGGGCGCGGCGGACCAGCTCTTCGCTGCGCTGCAACTCGGTGCCGCGCAATCATTGTCGCCGCACCCAGCCGCGATCACCAACGTCGCGATCAGCAGGCGCGCCGTCACCACAGCCCCCCCAAAGCTGGCGCAGCTCGCGGAAGCGCCGGAGCGCGTTCGCCGCGACGAGGACCTCCAACCGATCACGTCGAGCCCCCATCGACGCGCAGCACCTGGCCGGTGACGAACGACGCCATCTCGGATGCCAGGAAGACCGCAGCGTCAGCGATCTCCGTCGGCCGCGCCAGCCGCTTGAACGACGTGCGCTCGATCATGTCGCTGCCGGCCTTGCGCTCCATCAGCCCGGCCATGTCGGTGTCGGTGAGTCCCGGCGCAATGGCGTTGACCCGGATTCCCTGGGCGCCGAGCTCCGCGGCGAGCGTCCGGGTCGCGGCGATGAGCGCGGCCTTCGACGTGCCGTAGGCCACGTTTCCCGCCTTCAGGTCGAGTCCCGAGATCGAGGCGATGTTGATGATGCTGCCGCCGCCGTGCTTGCGCATCAGCCCGGCCACGGCCTGGCTGATCGCGAGCGGGGCGAAGAAGTTGACCTCGAAGACCTCGCGGATCGTGCTCATCGGGGTCATCTGGAACAGGCCGCCATGGGCCACGCCCGCGTTGTTCACCAGCACGTCAATGGGCCGCCCGGAGGCGCCGATCTCCTTGAGGGCCGCCTTCAGGGCGGGGCCGTCGGTCACGTCGAAGCAGACCGGCTGGATCTCGACGCCGTGGCGAGCGGCGCACTCCGCCATGGAGGCGGTGAACTCGGGCGTCGCCTGACGCGCGTGGGCCCAGAGGGAGGCGCCGTGCTGCGCGAAGCGCTCCACGATGGCCCGCCCGATGCCGCGGTTGGACCCCGTCACGATCGCCCGCTTTTCGCGCAGAAGCATACCGTCTCCCTCGGACCGGTGTCCGGTCGTCAACTGTGCTTGACGTAGACGTACGTCACTTGCCCGAAGCTGAAGCCCAGGCTCACGTGGATGCGAATGGCACGGTCGTTGTTGGTCGAGATGTGCGTCGAGATCGCTCGCCCGCCACGCGCCGCGACCTCGCACATCGGCTTGTAGGCGACGAGGAAGCCGAGGCCCGAGCTCCGGTGGCTCTCGTACATCCCCCCGAGGAACGGGTAGTAGACGCCGTCGCCCAGGTGCTTCATGGTGAAGTAGCCGATCGGCTGGCCCTTGTAGGTCAGCTTGTAGACGTCCGTGCCGCGCGCGAGCTCGTCCTGGATCCAGCCGACATAGCGCTCGGCCGCCCGCTCCTTGGCGAAGTGCGGGTCGAGGCTGACGCGGTCGGTGTCGTGTACGCCCTTGCGGAGCTCGCTCCACAGGACCTGCCTGTCGGCGTCGTCCATCAGCGCATGGCCGGTGCCGTCGGCCATCCGCCGCTGGATCCCGGACAGCTCGAGCGGGGCGACCTTCCAGCTGACATGGATGGTGGCCTCGATGAAGGCGTAGCCCATCTCCGATAGACAGAACATCGCGTCCGCGCGCCCGGCGGGCAGCTTGACGACCATGTACTGCGCGGCTGGCTCCGCAAGCCGCAGCCTGATCGCGGCGGGCGTGTCGGCCGGCTCGACGGTCGCCTCGACACAGGTCACGCCCAGGTTGCGCTTCTCCCAGGTCGCATCGATGATCCTCACGTGCTCGTGCCCCGGTCGCGCATGGTCGTTGCGCCTGCGCGGTAGCCTACCACAGGCGCAACTCCCGCACCGACCCGACGCGGGGCGCCGGGTGTAGCCACGGCAAGGAGAGTCAAGCGGCGCACCTCACCTGATGTCGCAGACCCTCGACAGGCAGCTGATCAGGTCGTAGCCATCCCAGATCAGTCCGAACTCGGCAGTCCGGCCGACCGGGACGATGCGGTCGATGCCTGTCAGCCGGTTCGCCAGCACCCACCCGCGCAGCTCCTCGGGCTGGAAGCCGATGTACGACAGCGTCTGGCATCTCCGGGTGATGGCGCCGGCGACGCCCGCGAACTGCTCGGTGATCGAGGGAGCGGGGCCGTCCGCGACGACCACGTCGTACTCGAGGAAGCTCCCCCCCGCGCACCGGTAGCGGTCGAGGTCGAGGTCGAGGCTGTCGATACGGATGCGGTCGATCAGCCGGTCCGGCATCGCGACCTGTCGCGCGTCGGGCCGCTCGATGGCGCAGCGGCACAGCGCCGTGAGCTTGTCCACTGCGACGATGGGCTGGAGCGTGTAGCGCTGCTGGACGCAAGCGTGGACCGCCGACCAGAACCGCTGCTTGGCCGCATGGATGGTCTCGGGCGTCCCGACCCAGACGATCAGCCGTGGCGACGAACAGGCGTTCTGGTCGTAGAGGTACGTGTCATTGTAGAAGTCCTGTGCGGTTCGCGCCGGATCGGCCGCCTCGAGATAGGCCGCCGCCCGGATCACGCAGAGCGAGTGGCGATCGGCGAAGGTGAGGTCGAAGGCGCGCGGCGGGATGGGGATCTTCCTGATCTCGCGGATGGTCTCGTCTCCCCCCCAGATGAGACGCACGTCGCACAGGGCCGAGAACATGGCCGTGGCGTCGTCGTCCCGCTGGTAGCGGACGATGGCGAGGTCGCCCCCGAGCGGCGCGAAGGCGTCGCTGGCCAGCACCCGTCCGAGCACCCGACAGACGACGGCGGTCTGCGCGAAGGGCTTGCTCGGGGCACGCACGATGCAGACGTTGCCCGCGAGCAGGCCGCACACCAGGGAGTAGGCGAAGTTGAGTGGGACATTCGCCGGGGCGATGTGGAACGTGACCCCCCGGCCCAGACGATCGGAGACTTGGTGTCCCCACGCCGCCTTCAGCCGATCGATGTTCCTCCGGCGGCAGAAGAAGGCGAAGGCGATGACGTCGGGGTGGGCCCGCGCCTCCGGGTCGGCCATCAGGTCCTGCGACAGGGCGTCCAGGAGCGCAATGATCTCGTCGGCGAACGGCCGCCACGCACGCCGCGAGGCCATGACCTCGACGGCGAGCGTCGACGGGCAGAGGCACTCGACGCTACTGGGTTCCAGCCTGGTACGTGTCACTGCATCCTCTGATCTCGGCATTCCTGATCCGGCCGGAGACCTTGAAGTACTTGCCGAATCGCCCGCAGGGGCAGTCGTCCTCTCCGAGCAGGACCCCTTCGTCCTCGGTGAGCAGCGAGTGGCCCGGATAGGAACCGGGCAGGACGGACAGCACCTGGATGATCCCCGGCTCGCCCACGTCCGCCACGCCGAAGTCCCGCGCCCGGCGGATGATCACGTCGGAGAAGACGCTGGTGTGAAGGACGCCCCGCTCGCACTCCACCGTGATGGCCCCGGTCTGCTCGACCATGCCGTAGTAGTCGTGAGCCCGCGCGATCCCGCACAGCTCCCGCAGGGTCTCCTTGAAGGCCGCGGCCGAGACCGCCTGGTCGAGCAGCCGCTTCCAGCCGCCGCCGTGGAGGATCGTGCCGCGGGACAGATCGGGCCGGAACCCGGTCCGGGCGAGCTCCTTCGAGAAGTGCTGCCAGACGATCGAGGTGAAGCCGAAGATGAGGAGATCCTCGCCTGTGTGCTTGTCCAGGAAGGCCTCGATGCCCGCGCGATCGAGGCCCATGTTCTCGTCGAGCGCATAGACGCGGTCGGTGGAGAACATGGAGAAGCCGAGGATGCCCGCCCCGCGCGCCGAGAACGTCGCGCGGTCCTTGACCACCGCGGCGGTGTCGAGGATCAGCATGGGCAAACGCTTCGACCCGAGGTACGAGGCCACGATCCGCGACAGGGCCTTGGTCTGCTGGGCCGCCGTCGTCCTGTCGAGGAAGATCCGGGAGACCCGCTGGCCGGAGGTGCCCGACGAGGTCATGGTCTTGACGACGTCGGCTCGGTCTACGCTGAGGAGGTCGTACTCCTTGAACAGGCGCACCGGCAGAAACGGGAGATCCTCGTGGCTGCGCGCGGAGGTCGGATCGAGCTGCATGGCGTCCAGGATGCGCCGGTACTCGGGACACGCCTGGTAGTGATGGCGCGTCAGCGCGCAGAGGGTCTCCGCCAGGCGGGCCCGCTTGCTCTCCCGGCCAAGCGAGTACGGGGCGATGGCGAAGTAGGCCTCAAGGTCCACCAAGGGACGTCTCCAGCTGTGCGTAGAGGGTCTTCCCGGCGCTGTTCTTCGGGATCGCGGTGATGGTGGTCACCAGGAAGGCGGTCGGGTGGAGGCCGGTCTTCCCCGCGATGAACCGCCGGACGTCGCTGGCCGCGTGGTCGTCCACGATGAAGATGACGATCTGGTCGTCGCGCCCGACGCACGCGCAGTCCGGCCCGGGGAAGGCCGACTGGATCAGCTGCTCCACCTCGTCGAGGTTGACCCGGTTGCCGAAGACCTTGATGAACCGCTTCTTGCGGCCGACGATGTAGTAGTAGCCGTCCGCGTCGCGTCTCGCCATGTCTCCCGTGACGAGCGCGTGACCGTTCTCGTCGCCCTTGCCGAGATCGTCACCGGAGTCGGCGTAGCCGAGCGTCACGTTCGGGCCCCGGTAGACCAGCTCGCCGGTGACCTCGGGCTGCGTGATCGGGTTGCCTTGCCCGTCGATCACGGAGAAGTCGCCGCCCGGGATGGCGATCCCGATGCTGCCGCACTTCTCGAGGGAGCGCTCCGGGGGCAGGTACGACATGCGGGCCGTCGCCTCGGTCTGCCCGTACATGACGAAGAAGCGGCGCCCCGTGGCACGCGCATGCTCGGCGAACTCCCGGTGCAGCTCGGGGGACAGCCTGCCGCCGGCCTGGGTCATCGTCTTGAGCGAGGGCAGGTCCATGCCGGCGAAGCGCAGCCGCTTCAGCATCGCGTAGGTGTAGGGCACGCCGCCGAACGAGGTGGCGCGCTCGCGCTTGAAGAAGCTCCAGAACTCCTTCTCGACGAGGCTCCTGGCGGTGACCAGCACGGTGGCGCCGGCGCCGAGGTGGGCGTTGATGATCGAGAGCCCGTACGAGTACTCCATCGGCAGGGTGGTGATCGGGCGTTCGTCCGCGCCGATGTCCAGGTACTCGACGATCGAGGCGGCGTTGGCGGCGAGGTTCTCGTAGCTCTGGCGCACGAAGTGCGGGCTGCCCGTCGAGCCGGAGGTGGAGAGGAGCAGGGCCAGCTCGTCGTGCAGCGGCACGGGCTCGTAGCGCGTCCTCAGCAGCGCATGGCCATGCTCGGACAGGATGGGCGGCCCAACGACGTGCGCGGCCTCGCCGAGGGCCGCGACGAGCGCCTGCGGCGCCCAGAGCAAGGCCGGGCGATAGGCCTCGGCGAGGCGGCCCAGGAGCGCCTGGTCCAGCCCCGAGCTCACGAGCAGCGGCACGATGCGGTTCTCGAGAAATGCCGCGTAGCCGGCCAGCGCACCCAGCGTGTTCGAGCTCAGGCAGAAGACCAGTTGCCGACTCGGGACGGCGCCGCGGACCGCGTCGGCGAGCCCGGCGATCTCCCCGCGCGTGATGCGCGCGCCGGTGTCGTCGATCGCGGCGACGCGCTCCGGGTCGGTGTCAAAGCTCCACACTGTACTTCTTCAGGAGCTCTTGGCCCTTCGCGAACGAGCTGAAGTCGATGACGTCGTCGATCTCGAGCGTGATGCCGAAGGCCTCCTCCAGGACGGCCATGAGCCCCATGTGACCGACCGAATCCCAGCTCGGGATCGCCTGGTAGGCGAGCGTGGGCAGCTCGCTCGGGGGGACGTCGAAGGCGTCGACGAAGGCCTTCGTGTACTTCTCCAGGTTCGTCACGCTACTTCACCTCTTCGTAGCTCGCCCGGATCGACTCGGCGAGCTGCCGCGGGGTCAACCCGTTCTTCTCGAGCAGGTAGGGATAGTCGGCCGGACGGTTGAACGAGTCGGCCATGCCGAGCACGAGCTGCGGCGGCTTCTGGCGCAGGCCGGCAAGACACTCGGAGACCGCGCCACCCAGCCCGCCCTTCACGCTGTGCTCCTCGATCGTCACCAGCAGCTTGGCTCCGAGCGTCTCCTTCACCGCCGCCTCATCCAGGGGCTTGATCGTGTGCATGTCGATCACGGCGCAGGCGATCCGGCGCTCGGCGAGGAGCGTCGCCGCCTCGAGCGCGGCGTGCACCATGGTGCCGGTGGCGATGATCGCGATGTCACCGCCCTCGCGCAGCCGGATGGCCTTGCCGATCGTGAACTCGAAGTCGCCCTGGTAGACCGTGGGGTTGTTCTGGACCCCGGACAGCCGGAGGTACACGGGTCCCTTGTGCCGAGCCGCGGCGACGGTGGCCTTGACGGTCGCCGTGCAGTCGGCCGGACACACGATGGTGATGTTCGGGATGGCGCGCATGATGGCGACGTCCTCGATGCTGATGTGCGTGGCCCCGAGGATGCCGACGGAGAGCCCAGCTGCGAGCCCGACCAGCTTGATGTCGGCGTGCATGTGCCCCATGTTGACGCGGACCTGGTCGCAGCAGCGCGCCGACGCGAACGTGGCGTAGGTCGTGGCGAACACCTTGAGGCCTTCCTTGGCCATGCCTGCGGCGACGCCGAGCATGTTCTGCTCCGCGATTCCGAGGTTGAACAGCCGCTCCGGATACTTGGCCTTGAACCGATCGAGCCCCGAGAAGAAGGCCAGATCGGCCGTCAGGATCGCCACGTTGCTGTCGAGCTCGGGCAACTCCATGGCCGCGACGCCGAAGGCGCCGCTGGAGCCGAGCATGGACCAGGCGCGGGTGTTGGCGCGGGTGTACGCGATCATGGTCGCTTGGACCCTCCCGGCTCGGGCGGCTCGGGTGCGGTCTCCGCGGACGCGTCCTGCTCGGCCATGGCCTGGTCGAACATGGCCTGGGTCAGTCGCGAGTGATGCCACACCCGGGCGTTCTCCATGAAGGACACGCCCTTGCCCCTGATCGTGTGGGCGATGATCGCCAGCGGCGCGCCAGCTGAGGTCCCCGGCCCGGCGGGCGACGACGCGAGCGCGTCGTGGAGGGCGCTCACGTCGTGCCCGTCGACGTCCCGGACCACCCAGCCGAAGCTCCGCCACTTGGTGGCAAGGTCACCCGTGTCCATCACCGGTCCGGTGCAGCCGTCGTACTGCATCCCGTTCCTGTCGACGATCGCGACGAGGTTGCGCAGACCGAAGTGCGCGGCCGACATCGCGGCCTCCCAGACCGAGCCCTCGTCGCACTCCCCATCCCCGAGCAGGACGAACACCCGGGAGACGTCGTTGCCGCGGATCTTGAGCGCGAGCGCCGTGCCGACGCCCAGGGACAACCCCTGGCCCAGGCTGCCGCTCGAGAACTCGATGCCCCGGCTCGGATCCATGGCCGGGTGGCCGTGGAGGCGCGTCTCGTTGGCCTTGAAGGTCGCAAGCTCCTTTTCATCGAGGAAGCCCGCGAGGCACAGCGCCGCATAGAACGAGGGCGCGCCGTGGCCCTTGCTGAGGATGAAGCGGTCGCGCTGCTCCGAAAGCGGGTTCTTGACGTCGTAGCGCAGCACGTCGAGATACAGCACCGACAGGATCTCGACCATCGACAGCGCGCCACCCGCGTGGGCGCCGAGCGGACCCGCGGCCAGCGTCATCTGCAGCGTGTACTTGCGGATCTGCCTTGCCGCCGCGCGACAGCGCGCAGCGTCGAGCCCGCGCGGTTCAGGCCTGGATCCTTGCGCGTGCGTGGGGGCGTCGATCGTCGCAGCCGTCATGTCGTGCATCTCATGCCTCCATACACTTCATGCATCTCGAGCCTCCATACACGCAAGTCGAGGTGCCGTCCAGGCTTGCCGTAGCCGCGCCGCTCGACGTCGGCGAACGTGTAGCGGTTGGCTCCGTCCATGACGGCAGTCCTGTCCGGGCACGTCACCAAGGCCACGCGTTCCAGGTATCCAGCGACGTTGAGCTGCATGAATCTGGGCTCGGGATGGTCCACTGGCGCGTTGGCCGTTCGAGCGCGTCGAGCGCGTGGACCATACAAGACTCCCTGGCCTTTGTCATGCGAGCGGCCGATGCTCTCCTCGATCTTCCATGTTGTTCCGCGGCATTGGGCACACCTGCGCCACCGGATGAAGCTGGGGTCAGCGCCCTGGGGCAGCTCGCGCGTGGCGTCCTGGCTCGCCACGCGCTCGACGGACTCGTCGTGCGTGTTGTCGCTCGTCACACGTGACGTGGAAGGCACCGCTCGGACCCGCGGTTGACGTCCTGGGAAAAGGCTGATAAGCGAACCCTTGGGCATCGCCATGACCGACCGCGATCACGCAAACCTCAGCGCGCCGGCGGTCGAGTGATGCTGTATTCGTTCGTCGTCCCGATCTACAACGACGGCGCGCTCGCCCGCGACTTCTGCGTCGAGATGGCGTCGGTGTTCCGTCGCTACCTCGGTCACGACGACCTCGCGCGGGACCTCGAGGTCATCTTCGTCGATGACGGCAGCTCGAACACCTCGCCTCAGCTGCTCAAGGAGGTGTGCGACGAATTCGCCTTCGCCAAGTGCGTGCTGCTCAGTCGCAACTTCGGCCAGCACATCGCCACGTCCGCGGGCTACCTCGCGGCCGGCGGAGACTATGTCGGCAACTTGAACGTCGACATGGAGGAGGCGCCCAGGTTCCTCCCGGACCTCCTGGACGCGTTGAAGCAGGGCGACCACGACATCGCCGGTGGACGACATCAGGGCCGACCCGTCCGGTTCACCACGCGAATGACCTCGTATCTGTTCACCGTCGTGATGAATCGACTCACCGGCTACCGGATCCCGGTCAACGCCACGACGATGCGGATCATGACGCGACCTGCCGTGGACGTGTACAACGGCTTGACCGAGAAGAGCCGCTACATCCCGGGGCTCGAGGGCTGGCTGGGCCTGCGCTACACGCGGGTGCCCATCGAGCAACAACCGCGGAAGGCCGGGAAGTCGAGCTACAACTTTCGCCGCCGCCTGCGGCTGGCGTATTCGTCGGTCATCTCATTTTCGGACTTCCCGCTTCGCCTCGCCGTGAAGTTCGGCATGCTCGTCGCCGGCGTCGGCATGTTGCTCGCAGCTGGCTTGGTCCTGCAGAAGTTGTTCGGGTCTTCCCTCCTCCCCGGCTACACCTCCACGTTCGTGTTGATCGTGTTCCTCGGCGGTGTTCAGATCGCGGTCACCGGCGTCGCGAGCCTCTACATCGGGCGCATCCTCGCGGAGGTGCAGCAACGCCCGCTGTTCGTCGTGCGCGAGACCTACGGTGGCGCGCTCCGCGCGCTCGACGAGCCGGTCTTGCGCGTTCGCTCACCGGCGGCCGTCGCGCCTCATCACGTCCACAACGCGCCTCCCGCCGCAGCAAGTGGCGTCCGGTTGACGGCAACGGTGCGGGGCTCGCCGCAATGACCGCATGGTAGCGAGTGGCTCCGACCGGGTGACCAGCGACCGGATCATACCTTGGTCAGGAAGAGCTCCCAGCCCCCGACCCAGTTCCATAGGTAGTCTTTGGGACTGCGGCGGATCCAGCGCTCGACGCGGCCTGGCAGCTTCAAGATGTTTGCGGCAAGGGTTGCGACCGGACGATCCCAGAGGAACGATTCGACCATCGACGGCCGCGATACGACAGTCCGCGCGTGGATGCCGTGACGCTCCATCAGGCGATTCCAGAACGACGGCCCGAGATCGTGCACGTGTTGTGGGAATATCAGGTCATATTTGGAGTACAGCTGACGCAGTGGCAAGGCGTATGGCGTCCGCGCGTAAAACCCTCCGCCGGAATCGTGGATCTTTCCGAGAAGATCACGAAGCACCGGCGCGAGACGCGGTACATGTTCGAGCACTGCGCTCGCGACTACGAGATCGAACTTCCCTTCAGTCTGCTCCAGACTACGCACACATTCGACATCAATTCCATGCTCGGTATGCGAGTCGTGGCTCTGTTCAAACGATCGATCCACGATTGTCACTGTTACCGACCGCTTGCGAGCGAGCTGCTTCGCAAGGGTCAAAGATACCCCGCCGCGGCCGCCTCCGAAGTCAAGGATGCGAATCGCGTGCTTTTCGGTGTCGCCCAATCTGATTTCCTTCGAGATCCGGTGCGCGATTTTCTGCCACATCGCGTCGTCGACATCTGAAGAGCGCCGGTGGCTGTCATAGTAGCCCTCATAGAAGGCATCGAGATACTCGTCAGAAGGCATGCGCGACAAGCTAGCTCCGCGACACACGGAACACGCCAGCCAATCGACACGCGGAGACTCGTTGGCTCTCATGATAACGGAGCGTGGCGCGGTTGAGTCGCACGTGGGGCAACAGTCCGCGTCCCATAGGTCCGCGTCGGTGAGTGTTCTTATCATGTCTCGCTCGAGGTCGTCGTGGTGAGCGGGGCGGCGCGCGGATCGCGCTCGACGAGGTGGTCATCGAGCGGCGGTGACCGGCGCTGGCCGTCGCGGCGCATCACCGCAACCCCGGATAGTGCACCGCCTGAAACCGCGCGTGCTCCTCGCTGGCGACCGCCTGCCGCCACGCGGTGTTCGCCAGGTACCAGCGCACGGTCTCGGCCAGCTTGACGTCGAGCACCTTCGAACGCTCCCACGCGAGCGCGCGCCTGGCCTTCGAGCTGTCGATCGCGTAGCGGAAGTCGTGACCCTTGCGATCGACGACGAACTTGATCAGCGCACGGGTCGTGCCGCGGGCGCGCGCGAGCTCGTCATCGACGAGGTCCGCCAGGAGCTCGACCAGCCTCAGGTTCGACATCTCGTCGCCGCTGCCGAAGTTGTAGCTCTCGCCCGGCGTCCCGCGCGTCATCGCGCTCCACAGCGCCGCGCAGTGATCGTCGACGTGCAGCCACTCGCGGATCTGCTTGCCCTGGCCGTAGACCGGCAGCGGCTTGCCCTCGACCGCGTTCGCGATCATCAGCGGGATCAACTTCTCGGGCAGCTGATACGGACCGTAGTTGTTGCAGCAGTTGGTGATCACGACCGGGAGGCCGTACGTCTGGAAGTACGATCGCGCGAGCAGGTCGGAGGCCGCCTTGGACGCGGCGTACGGCGAATTCGGCGCGTACGGCGTCTGCTCGGTGAACGCCCCGGTCTCGCCAAGGGCGCCATAGACCTCGTCGGTGGAGACGTGGACGAACCGGGTCGCGTCGAACCGGTCGGCCCACGCGCGGCGCGCGACATCGATCAGGGTGAACGTCCCCGTCACGTTGGTCCGGACAAAGACGTCCGCGGCCTCGATGCTGCGATCGACGTGAGACTCGGCGGCGAGGTGGAAGATCGCATCGATGGCGTGGTCGGCGAGCACGCGCTCGACCGCGGCGCGATCGCAGATGTCGGCATGGACCCAGTGAAGCCGCGGGTCGCTCGTCACCCCATCGAGGTTCGCGAGGTGGCCCGCGTAGGTGAGCGCGTCCAGGACGACGACCTTCTCGAGGCCGGCGGCTTCGCCACCCGCCGCCAGCATGCGCCGCGTGAGGTTACTGCCGATGAAGCCGGCGCCCCCGGTGATCAGGAGCCTTCGGGGCTCGAACCTACCCATGCGCAGAACCTACACCAGGCTCGCCGCGAACGGGCGGCGCCGGTTCTGCTAGTGTCCAGCCAGCCATGGTCCCACGAGAGGTGACATCGTGAAGGGCATCGTCCTCGCCGGCGGCGCGGGTACGCGCCTGTATCCGATGACGCGCGCGGTGAGCAAGCAGCTGCTCGCGGTCTATGACAAGCCGATGATCTATTACCCGCTGAGCACGCTGATGCTCGGGGGGATTCAAGACATCCTCCTGATCTGCACGCCGCGCGACCGTCCGGCGTTCGAGGCCACGCTCGGCGACGGTCGTGATTTCGGCATCCGCCTGACCTACGCCGAGCAGCCGGCGCCGCGCGGCCTCGCCGAGGCGTTCCTGGTCGGCGAGGACTTCATCGGCCGCGATCCGGTGTGCCTGATCCTCGGCGACAACCTGTTCTACGGCATGGGCCTCACCGCCCTGCTCCAGGCCTCCGCGTCGCTGACCTCGGGCGCCCACATCTTCGGCTACTACGTGAAGGACCCGACGCAGTACGGCGTCGTCGAGTTCACACCCGAGGGCCGGGTGGTCTCGCTCGAGGAGAAGCCGGCGCGGCCGAGGTCGCACTACGCCGTGCCCGGCCTGTACTTCTACGACAACCGCGTGATCTCGATCGCGAAGGGCCTGGCGCCCTCGCCGCGCGGCGAGCTCGAGATCACCGACGTCAACCGCGCGTACCTCGAGGCCGGCACGCTGACCCTCTCGGTGTTCGGGCGCGGCACCGCGTGGCTCGACACCGGATCGCCGGACGCGATGCTGCAGGCCAGCAACTTCATCCAGACCGTCGAGGCGCGCCAGGGCCTCAAGATCGGCTGCCTCGAGGAGATCGCCTACCGCAAGGGCTTCATCTCGCTCGACCAGCTGCGCACCTGCGGCCACGCGCTCGAGAAGACCGAGTACGGGCAGTACCTGCTCGAGCTCGCCCGCGAGATGGCGTGAGCGGCCGATGATCCCGTTCACCCGTCCGGCGCTGCTCGAGACCGGGCTCGCCAACATCCAGGAGGCGATCGCCGCGCGGCGGCTCAACGGCGATGGTCCGTTCTGCCGCCGTGCCGAGGCGCTGCTCACCGAGGCGCTCGGCACCCAGCGCACGCTGCTCACGACGTCGTGCACGCACGCGCTCGAGATGACGGGCCTCTTGCTCGACCTCGGGCCGGGCGACGAGGTGATCTTGCCGTCGTTCACGTTCGTGTCGACGGTGAACGCGTTCGTGCTGCGCGGCGCCCGGCCGATCTTCGCCGACATCCGGCCCGACACGCTGAACCTCGACGAGGCCCAGCTCGACGCGCTGGTCACCGCGCGGACCAGGGCGATCGTCCCCGTGCACTACGCCGGCGTCGGCTGCGAGATGGACACGATCAACGCGATCGCCCGGCGCTCGGGCGCGGCGGTCGTCGAGGACAACGCCCACGGCCTGTTCGGCAGCTACCGCGGCAAGCCGCTCGGCACGCTCGGCACGTTCGCCACGCAGAGCTTCCACGACACCAAGAACTTCACCTGCGGCGAGGGCGGCGCGCTGGTCGTCAACGACGCGCGGTTCGTCGAGCGCGCCGAGATCCTGCGCGAGAAGGGCACCAACCGCAGCCGGTTCTTCCGCGGCCAGGTCGACAAGTACACCTGGGTCGACGTCGGCTCGAGCTACGTGCTGTCGGACCTGCTCGGCGCGCTCTTGCTCGCGCAGCTCGAGCTGCGCCACGAGATCCAGGGCCGCCGCGCCCGGATCTGGAAGCGCTACGCGGCCGAGCTCGCGGGCTGGGCGGCCGCGCGCGGGTTCCGCCTGCCGATCGTGCCCGCGCACTGCGAGCAGACGTTCCACATGTTCTACCTGCTGCTCCCCGCCGACGTGCGGCCGGCGTTCATCGAGCACCTGAAGGCGCGCGGCGTCCAGGCGGTGTTCCACTACCACGCGCTGAGCAGCTCGCCGATGGGGCTCACCCACGGCGGCAAGCCCGGGATGTGCCCGGTCACCGAGCGGATCGCCGACGAGCTCGTCCGGCTGCCGCTGTACAACGATCTGACCGAGCAGGATCACGGCGTGGTGATCGACGCCGTGCGCAGCTTCGGCTGATCGGGCCAGATCGGGCCAGATCGGGCCAGATCGACTCGCCCGTCAGCGCCGCTCGAGCACCAGCTCGTCGAGCGCGACCCGCGCGCCGCCCGCGCTGGCGATGCGGCGAGCCGCAGCTCGTCGCCGTCGTGGATCAGTTCGTGCCGACGCGGACCGACGCATAGATCGATGCTAACGTGCCGCATCCTCTTGGAGCCTCAGGGCAACGCGACATCATGTGGCATCTCTCTCGCCTATCGTTCGAGAACTACCGCACGTTCCAAAGAGCTGAGGAGCTCTTCCTGGCCCCACTCACCGTGCTCATCGGACGCAACAGCTCTGGGAAGAGCGCGATCTCGAGGCTCCCATTGCTGCTCAGGAGGGGCACCTCGCCCGATGCGCAGGCGCCGCTCGAGCTGGAGTTCGACGGGCACGATTTCGGGGCTTCGTTTGTCGACGTCGTCAATAACCGTGTTCCGACGCGCACAATCACGTTGGGGGCGACGGTAAGCGACGGCCAGGCCACGGTCGATCTCCGTGTTGGGGTAGGCTACTGGAGCGAGTTTCAGCTCCAGGCACTGCGCGAGTTCCGGATCGAGGCGAACGGTGAGACGCTGGTGGATCTCGAATGGAACGGCCAAGGGGACCCGGTCGGGGATGGCCTCCAGTATCGTCACCGCACGCCCGAAGGGCTCGACTTGCCGGTTGGGGTGCCGCAATTCACAGGAATGCTCATCGAACCGGCCGCTCTTTTGGGCAACCTACCCGATCGCATCCGTGCTGCGATCGGATCCGTGCGCGACGCGCTGGGAAGCCTCGTGTATCTGGGCCCATTCCGCGATGCGCCAGGCCGCGAGATGCGGTTGCCTGAGGCGTCGGTGCGTGACGTAGGGCTGCGCGGTGGCCAGGCCGCGCGCGCGCTGGCCAGTGACTGGCTGCGGCAGGGCGCGACCGTGCTCGGCCGCGTCGGTAAGTTCTACCGTGATCATCTGGGAGGGTGGGAGCTCGATCTCGAGCGTCAGGGGCAAAGCTTCTCGGTCGTTCTTCATCCACCGAACGACCCCTCGGTGGCAGTCAACCTTCGCGATGCTGGTGTAGGGCTCAGCCAGGTGTTGCCGGTGGTGGTTCAGCACGAGCTCGATCGTGCGACCCACCGGACCGGCGGCCTCGACATCGTCGAGCAGCCGGAGCTGCACCTCCACCCGGGGGTCCACGGCGATCTCGCCGACCTGTACATCGAAGCCGTTCACCGGAGCGCTATCCGGTTTCTGATCGAGACCCACTCCGAGAACTTCATCTTGAGGATTCGCCGCCGGATCGCCGAGCGAAGCTTGCGACCTGCAGACGTAGCGATCTACTGGATCAACGATGACGCTGGTGCGACTCCGCGGGTGCAGCGGATCGGCCTGGACGAGCATGGGGGCATCGACGGCTGGCCCAAGGGCGTGTTCGCGGAGGATCTCGACGAGGTTCGCGCGATCCGTGCCGCTCAGCGGGCAATCCGTGGCACCTGAAGCGGCTCATCGGGGGCTTCGGCAAGTCGATCGGAGAGCGGTTCACAGGCGCAAAGCTCGACCGAGCAGAGCTGGAGGTGGTCTGTGCGACATACCCCGGTGAGCTGGAGCAGTTGCTCGAGATTCTGGAGGAGTTGCTCTGATGGGGGCCGAGCCAACCGTCCCGACGTTCTCGGTCAAGCCCGAGGTGGCCGCGCTCGAAGAGCTGTTCGAGGAGATCAAGCTCGGGCGGCTCCGCAGCCCGCGATTTCAGCGCGCGTTCGTGTGGAAGCCCGAGGACATGCGCCGTTTGTTCGAGAGCGTGGTCAAGGGATACCCGATCGGCAGCTTGCTGATCTGGGAGCCCGGCGTGCGCTACGAGTGCCTGTCCCGCTTCGGCCCGTTCGCTCAGAACGATCCAGCGCCAGACGCAACCGATCTGGCTTACGTGCTGGATGGCCAGCATCGGTTGGCGACGCTGTTCGGGGTAACGCATGTGGAGGGCCCCCCTCCGTTGGAGGTCGCGAGTCGGCACTGGTGGATGTGGTTCGATCTGGAGACCGAGGAGTTCACGCATTCCCCCCGGGGCGGCGTGGGCCCCGCGCACCTGCCGCTGCGAGAGCTGCTCGGCACGACCCAGTTCCTGCGGTTCTGCGTCCGCCTGCTGCCCTACGCGCTGCAGATCGTCCTGCTCGCGCAGTTCTTCTGCGATCGAAGACCAACCAGCGCAGAGGCCCTGGTCCTGCGTCGCTGGCTGTTCGCAACCTCATTTTCGGGCTGGTTCGCCGGGGGCAACACCACGCAGATCAATGGCGATCTCGTCGAGATGGATCGCTTCAAGCGGAGAGAGGTCCAGACCTTCGCGGCGCTGCGCGAGCGAGCCAAGCCCTTCCCGGAGCGGTTCGATCTGAAGAGCGCGCGCGTCCGCGTGTTCCTGCTCGCCACCCTCGTCCGCAGCGGCCCGCTGCGTCGGCTCGGCAACCCGATCGACATCGTGTCCCTGTTCCCGAACGATGACGTCGCGTCGGTCCCCAAAGTATTCCCGCGGGCCGCGCCGCCGATCGTGAACGCGCCCGCCAACCGGATCCTGCTGCCGACGCTCGGTAGTCGAGGTGCTCGACGCCAGCTCCTGGACCTACCGGATGAGGAGCGAGCCGTGGTGCTCCGGAGCCACTGTATCGACGATGCTGCATGGGAGGCCCTTCAGGACGACGACGCAGCCCGGTTTGTGAAGTGGCGAACCGCGTACCTGATCGACGTGGAACGCGAGTTGATGAGTGAGCTGGACCTCCAGCCGCCGGAGCGCGAGACCGAAGACGCACCACTCGACGCAGACGCATGAGCTGGGTTGCAGGGAGGGCCGGGGCGCTCCGGTGTCAGTGCCATGCTGCACAGTCGCCGATGCTCTGACCGAGCAGGATCACGGCGTGGTGATCGACGCCGTGCGCAGCTTCGGCTGAACGATCACGACGGGGCACGACCGGGCCGATCGAGTCGATCGACTCGCCCGTCAGCGCCGCTCGAGCACCAGCTCGTCGAGCGCGACCCGCGCGCCGCCCGCGCTGGCGATCGGAAACTCGACCCCCTCGCGGGCGTTCTCGACGGTGAACGCCAGCTCGACCAGGACGGCGTGGTCCGCGCGGATCGCGCTGGTGGCGATCACCGATCGCGCGAGCACGTGCTTGCTGGCATCGGCCGTGACGCTGAACGTGAGGCTGCCCCCGGAGGCGCCGCCGGATACGCCCCCGGATACGATCGGGCTGCCGCGCCACGCCACGCGGTAGTCGCCCCGGGGGAGCCTGAGGTAGGGGCCGAACACCACGTAGCCGGGCTGCCCGGTGGCGACCAGCCGGTCCGGCTCGGCCGCCACGACGCCGCGATGGAACGCCAGGTGTGTCGCGGCGAGCCGCAGCGGAAACCGCAGCTCGTCGCCGTCGTGGATCGGCAGCTCGAGCCACGCGAGCGAGACCTCGGTGGTGCGGTACACCGAGACCTCGTAGGTCGGGCCGATGTGGAAGCGCTCGGCCGGCGGCGGCAGCGTCGCGCGCAGCGCCGCGTCGTCGCTGGTGTCATGGTCGCTCACGACGTAGAACCGATCCGGGAGGGCCGACGCCGTGTAGCACGACGTATCGGCGAGCCAGCGCTGCGGGATCAGGATGTACGAGAAGTACACCGGGCAGGTGATCGACCGGCCGCCCGCCCCCAGGTTCACGAGGTTCTCGTTGAGCAGGCTCGAGTAGCCGTGGGTCAGGCCGCGTCGCGCCAGCTCCGGGCCGAGCGCGAGGAGCTCCCGGGCGTCCGACCACGCGTACGCCCTGGGCTTCGGCGGGCTCGCCTTCGGCGTCGCCAGCAGCGCGGCGATCGGGACGAGCACGAGCCACCCCATGGCCAGCCGGCGCCACACCCGGCCGGGCTCGCCGAGCGCACGCACCGCGAGCACGGCGGCGAGCCCGAACACCACCAGGAGGCTCGGCATCGCGTAGCGCACCGACGACGAGTTGATCATCAGGTTGCCGATGACGAGCGGCACCAGCACGCCGGCGAGCTGCGCGGTGACCACCACGCAGACGAACCGGAGCGCCGTGACCGCGCGGGCGGCGAGCACCTCGCGGCCGACCAGCACGAGCGCGCCGAGCATGACGAGCCCGCTCGGCAGCACCCGCAAGGACAGCTGCTGCCTGGCGCCGCACAGCATCCGGACGCCCTGCCACAGCATGTCGAGGTTGCGCGCGATCCCGGCGGCGCCCTTGACGGCGAAGTCGATGTGCCCCGGCGGGTACGCGAAGCTGACGGCGCGCTGGAGCACGAGCGTGTACACGATCGCGCCGACCAGCCAGCCGAGCGTCACGGCCGCGATCACCGCGAGCCGACGGCGAAGCGCGAGCCCCCGCCATGGCCACACGCAGCCGACCAGGACCGGCGCGAGCACGAACACCAGCCACCGCGTCGGGTTCTGCACGGCGATGACGGCGACGAACAGGGACGCCGCGACCCAGCGCCGCGGGCGCGCCGGTGCGTCGGCCGCGAGCGTCGCGAGCGCGCCGAACGCGATCAGGCACATCATGGCCCCAAACCCGTAGGCGAGCTGGATGTACACGAACCGGACGTGGGCCCGCGACCACACCATCAGCGTCACCAGGGCGGCGAACCCACCGACCCAGCGCTCGCCGGCGAGCCGCGCGTACAGCCGGGCATACACCACGATCTCGATCACCAGCCCGACGACGATCGAGACCAGCAGGCTCGCCTGCCCGACCCCGAGCACGGCGACCGGCAGGATCGCGAGCAGGTGCGGCGCCAGCACCCAGACGTCGCCGTTCGCGTAGTACCAGTCACCGACGATCGGCAGCCTGGCGTGCAGCGCCTTCCCCGCGAGCACCGCGGCCACCCCGGCGTCCGCCTCGAGCCAGCCGACGAACCGGAAGCCGTACAGCGTGACCGCGACCCCGGCGAACACCAGCGCCGTGACCACCACCACGGCCTGGAGCCAGCGCTGCGCAGGGAGGATCATCGAGCGGCGCCACCATAACATGCGGCGCGGCGCCGAGCCGCCCGCCCGCCGCGGCCTTGACCTCGGCTCGGCCACATCGCCGCGCTAGGCGAACCGGCGCCGGCGCGATACGTTGTCGCCATGGGCAACCGGCTCGTCCTGATCGTCCTGATCGTCCGGCTCGGGCTGCTCGCGTGCACGGCGAGCGCGTGCACCTCTGCGGAGGGTCCGCGCGCCCCGGCGGTGATCGACGCGCGCTGCGACGGCCAGGCCGGCAAGCCGCGCGTCCTGGTGTTCTCCGCCGAGAACCTGTGGAACCACCCGTCCAACCCGGTCGCGGCACTGGCGCTCCTCGACATGTGCATCACGCGGGGCTACACGGTGACCGCGAGCCACGATCCGGCGGCGTTCCTCGAGCAGCTGCCGGCCACCGACGTCGTCGTGTTCGCGGTCACCAGCGGCCCCGTGCTGTCGAAGGAGGCGCGCGCGACGTTCGAGCCGTGGGCGCGCGGCGGCGGCGGCGTCCTCGGCCTGCACTCGGCGACCGCGACCGAGCCGGAGTGGCCGTTCTTCGTCGACCTGATGGGCGGCGAGTTCCGCGGCCATGGCCCCGGCCTGTACGACGGCAGGCTCGTGGTCGACGACGCGGTCCACCCGACGACGGCCGGCATCGCCATGCCGGCGTTCACGCGGACCGACGAGTGGTACTCGTTCGCCCGGCACCCCGAGGCGATCGGCATGCACGTCGTGATGTCGCTCGACGAGTCGAGCCTGTCGCCGGACTACCCGGCCGACCTCCGGATGAGCTACCACGCGATCACGTGGACCCACGAGCGGCTCGGTGGGCGGGTGTTCTACACCGCGCTCGGCCACATGCCCGACATCTACGCGCAGCCGTGGTTCGCCGACATGCTCGGCCGCGCGATCGACTGGACCGCCGCGGACCGCGCGCACTGACCCGCACCCGCACGGACCGCCGGTCCGCGAGCTTTCCAAACCACGTGGCGTGTGCTGTTCTGTCGCCGCATGAAGGAACCGATGGTCGAGCGGCGGCTGCGCCTGGCGTTCCAGTTGTGCCTCGGCGTGGTCGGCCTGTACCTGATGATCTCGGCGTTCGAGCCGTTCCGCACCAACTGGGGAGACCCGTGGTCCGACGGCAACGCGATGACCTCCGGCCGCTACTTCGCCCGCGACGGCTTCGTCAAGACCGCGTTCACGCCGATCCTCGACGTCGGCCCGCTCGGCCAGGACTCCCTGCGCTACACGCACTACCCACCGCTGCCCGATCTGGTGGCCGGCGTGATCCAGAAGGCGATCGGCCCCGACCACCTCGAGATCCATCGCCTGCTCGCGATCGCGTTCAGCGCGCTCGGCCTGATGTTCATCTTCAAGTACCTGCACGCGCTGTGGGGCGAGGGCGTCGCCGCGCTCAGCGTCCTGCTGATCGCCACGAATCTGTTGTTCCTCCAGTACGCGGACACCCTCCATCACATCCCGCTGTACACGATGACCGGGTTCGCCTGCCTGTGGGCGGCGCTGTGCTGGCTCGATGACCGCCACCGCGGCGCGCTGGTCGCGGTCGCGGTCACGACGTTCCTGTGCTTCCTGGCGTCCTACGACTTCACCTTCTTCCTGTCGATCATGATCCTGGCGACGGTGTGGCTTCGCGGGGCGAAGCTGCGGCGCGGCCACGGGCGCGCGCTGGTTCTGGTCTTCGGGGCGAGCGGGCTCGCCAGCATCGTCGTCAAGAACCTGGGGGTGATCTGGGCGGTCGGGGTCGACGCGTGGTGGGGCGACATCATCTTCCAGTTCTTCGAGCGCGCGACCGCCACGTACTCGCGCGCCTACAAGCACATGCTCGGAGAGATCGTGTTCTGGCGGCTGTGGCGGTTCGACTCTCCGCTGATCTTCGTGGCGATCCTCGCGCAGGTGATCGGCGTGGTCGACCTCGTGCGCGGCCGCAAGCCGCTGATGTCGATGCACCCGCTGATCCTGCTCGCCGCGGCGCTGCCCTTCCTGTTCGTGTTCTCGCAGCTCGTCGTCCAGCAGTATCACCCGATGCTGCTGCTGTTGCCGTTCGCGGCGGTGGCGATCGCGGTGCTCGTCAAGACCATGTGGATCCGGTCGCGCGTGATCGCAGGTGCGATGGTGCTGCTGTACCTCGGCTGGCAAGCCTGGGGATTCCATCTGTTCAAGAAGACGTTCCTCCAGCCCGCCGATGTCGCCGAGGTCGCGAAGGCCCTCGAGCCGGACCGCCACTCCCTCGTCCTGTCGAACATCTTCGTCGACGGCCCGGTCAGGTTCCTGTGGAACCGCCACCTGTTCGGTGTGAACCCCAACCACCTCAACCTGCGCGAGACGTTCGAGATCTACGGCATGGACTCGCCGCTGACGATCGTCCAGCTCCGCCACCTGCGCCCGCACATGTACGACAAGGGCGTGTTCGCGTACTTCGGGGGCGAGCGCCAGCTGGCCTGGATCACGCGCCCCGACTACTACCGGAACGCCTGGGGCAAGCGGTTCGACGCGATCGACAAGCAGCTCGACGAGGCGCTGATCGGCGTGGGCCGCGTGGTCTACCAGTCGAACGAGATGATCGTTCGCTCGGTCCGCGTGGCCGACCTCGACGAGGTCGAGCGAGCCCGGCTACCGGCGACCACGCCGAGCGTCATCGACTTCGAGACCGTGGCCTCGGAGCCGTTCAAGGTGCGAGGTATCTCGCCTCGCACCGACGGCACCCCGCAGCTACCCGGCTACGCGTGGCTCTACGTGCGCCAGCCCGCCAGGCTCGTGTTCACCTTGCACGGTCACGAGTATCCCCCCGTCGGCCCGCCGATCCACACGAGCACGTTGCAGATGCGCTTGCCCGCGGACCGCGCCCTCCACCTGGCGATCGACGCCTCGTCCCCCGTGCCGGCGCAGACCCTCACGGTGCGAATGAACGGCCACGCGCTCGGCAGCCAGGTGCTGTCCGGCCCCGGCCTACCCTTCCTCCCGGCGCTGCAGCAGCCGGTCGTGCGCATGGAGCTCGACGTCCCCGTGACGGCGCTGCAGCACGATGGGCTGCAGGTGCTCGACCTCGAGCTCTCGAGCACCGCGGCGCGCAACGCCGTCCGTCTCCACCGGATCGAGATCAGCCCGCCGCGCTGCCCGCCGGCCACGAACGGAACCTGACGCGGGCGCACGCCGGCCGGAGCGCCCTACGCGCGGGCGACCGCGAGCAGCTCGCCGGTCGTGAACGGCAGCGGGAACGCGCGGATTGGCTCCGGCATCCGGCGCAGCGCGCGCGCGACCGGGGTCAGCGCCGGGTGCGGGTAGACCTCGAACTGATGGCCGATGTAGTCGAGCGTCAGCGACTTCCACAGCGGGTAGAACCGCACCGACGAGAACCCGACCTCCTGGAGCAAGCGCTCGAGGTTGCGCTTGTTGAAGTAGAACAGGTGCTCGATCTTGTAGTGCGTCCAGCCCGTGCCGAGCACGCGGCGCGACGGCGAGCCGGCGTCGGGCGTGGTGATCGCGAGCGTGCCGCCGGTGCCGAGCCACCCGCGCGCGAGCGCCAGCGTGTGCCGCGGATCGCGGACGTGCTCGAGGTAGTCGCACATCGTGATCACGCGGAAGTCGCCCGGCGCGACCCCGGGGAACGCGGCGCGCGGCAGCTCGCCGCAGAACACATGATCCGCGCCGAGCTTCGTGCCGATCTCACCGGCGCCGAACGCGGACAGCTCGAGGCCGTACGGGTCGTAGCCGAGCTCCTTGGCGACATCGAGCAAGAACCCGGTGGCCGCGCCGCAGTCGAGCAGCTTCGTGCCCGGCCCGGGCGTCGCGAGCTTGCCGAGCACATACGCGAACGTGCGCTTCTTGAGGCTCGCGACCATCTGCTCGTTGTCGTGCAGGCCCCACGCGTCGTAGTAGTGCGCCCCGTAGATCTTCGCGAGCGTCTCGTCGCTCGGCTGCGGCGAGATCCGCTCCAGGCCGCAGTCACCGCAGCGCACGAAGTGATGTGCCAGCTTGTCGAACATCGGGATCTCGACGGACGACGAGCAGACCTCGCACGCGGGCATGCGCGTGTGTGCCACCGCCGGGAGCCCGGGTCAAGCATCGGTGCCCTCGGTCACGTTCGGCATGTTCGGCACGCCAGGCACGCTCACTCCGACGGCGCGCCGGCTTCGATCCATGCGCGGACGAGCTGCCGCTCGCCGTCGGGTAGCGGGCCGCGGCCGAGCGGCATCAGCTTGCAGGCGCCGGTGCACAGCCCCGGCGTGATGCGCCGGTACAACACCGACGCCTGCGGATCGCCCGGCACGACCTTGGTCCGCAGGGTCGCGAAGGCGCGCGCCTCGCTGGAGAAGTCCACGCCGGCGACCGCGCCGCGATCGTGGCAACCGTCGCCCGAACAGCGCGCGGCCAGCACGCCGGCGTACAGCGCCGGGAACCGGGCATCGTCATCGAGCTCGACCCCGACCGGGCAGTGGCCGGCGGTCTCGCAGCTCGGCCCGGGCTCGGGGTAGACCAGCGCCACGACCGGCGACCGGCTGCAGCCGTCGTAGTCGATCGGCGCCATCGCGTTGCGGCCGTCGGGCTGGAGGCCGCCGACCCAGCACCACATCGCGCGCACCGCGGCCAGGCTCCACGCGCAGCAGTTGGCGCGCGGCATCAGCGGGCCGGCGGCGGGATCGGTGAGGCGATGCAGCAGGTAGCTCGCCCCCGGATCGCCGGGCTTGATCAACCGGCCGCCGCGCTCGGCGCCGAACACGCCGTTGCGGTTGGGATCTCCGACGCGGATCGCCTCGGGCTGCGACGGCACGCCGGCCGAGGCCAGGGCGGCGGCCAGCAGCCTGGCTGGATCGTCGCCGCCGGCGGCCACCGGCAGCGCCTCGAGGACCAGCACCTTGGCGTCATCGGGATCGCGGGCGACCGTGGCGTAGCGGCCGAGGTGCCACAGCTCGAGGTCGTCGCGCAGGATCGCCAGCGGCTCGGCGACGCCCACCGAGGCGGGAGCCTCACGCAGGCCGAGCCGCCAGCGCCGTACCACCGCGGCGGCGTCGGACGGCACCGCCCAGGCCAGCTCGATCGTGCGCCCGGCGATGGCGAGCCGATCGCCGGGCGGCTCGCACAGGTCGTCCACCGCCGCGGCGGTCTCGCGCTTCTGGTTGCACGGCCGATCGAGGTTGTCGAGCACGCTGCCCATGGTGTGGAGGTCGGGCAGCTCGCTGGCGTTGTGGCAGACGCCGTTGTTGGGGCCGCAGCCGCGGTAGATGCCCTGGTTCCCCGCGTACAGCGCCGGGAGGTCTGGATACTTGCGTCGCGCCTCGCCGGTGTAGTCGTCGATCGGCCCGGGTCCGCTGTGACAGCCAGCCAGCACCCCCAGGAGCGCCCATGCCCTCACGGCCACAGCTCCTCGATCACGGGCCCTGCCTGCGGCAGGCCGTACTCGTCATCGGCCGGATCGAGGCCGAGCGCCTCGAGCATCGTCGCCAGGAGCTGCGGCGGCGCGCTCACGCCGCCGGCGCCCCGCGCATCGAACGTATCGGTGCGCACGCCGCCGATCAGGCGCCCCCCGGTGACGCCAGCACCCATCACCGCGTGCGCGAGGTAGAAGCACGCCGGGTCGTTGCCGTGATCGCTACCCTCGCCGGCGTTCCAGCCACTCGGCCCGGCGGCGTCGCGGCCGAAGTCGCTCATCGTGGCCACCAGCGTACGATCGAACAGCGATCCCTCGCCCGACGGATCGTCGAGTCGTGGCAGCAGCCAGCTCAAGGTCGCCCACAGCCGGCCGAGGTACGCGTACAGCGGGGGAGCGCTCGCGCGCTCGCTCGAGTGCAGGTCGAAGTTGCCGAGCTCCAGCGTCACCGCCGGGCTGCCGAGCTGGAGCAGGCGCACCGCGAGGGCGGCGTCGAGCGCGTCGTCGTGGTTCGGATGATCGTAGTTGCCAGGCCCCAGGCACCGGGTGAACAGCTCGGCCAGCATCGCGTTGGTCAGCGGCACCGCGCCCGCGTCGTCGAGGCGCACGGTGCCGAACGCGGCCTCACCCTGCAACGGATCGCCCACCGCCACGTCGGGCATGGCGAGCCGGGCGCCGATGACGCGGCAGCCCCGGTGGCGCGAGGCCGCCGTGTCGGTGAGGATCCTGCCCAGCCCGGCGCGCGACGCCACGCGTGCGCGATCGAAGCGCTCGCGCATCGGGGTGCCGGTGGCCCAGTCGTGGCCGGTGACCCGTTCGGCGTGTGGATCGGCGGCACCGGTCGACGGCAGGCTCTCCCACGTCTCGAGCTCGACCGGCACGTAGCGGGCCACCGCGCCCTCGCCACCGCCGAACCGCGCCCTCGGCGTGAGGTGGAAGCCGGGGACCTCGAGCTCGTTGCCGGTCGTGCGGGCCAGCCCCGCAGCGACCCTGGTCAACAACCCTGGCGCCACGCCGGTGGGATCACCCGACGGCTCCTCGAGCAGCGCCCGCGCGTGGTAGCCGCGATAGATCGACCAGGTGCCGAGCACGCTGAACCGATCGACGACGTCGCGGAAGCGCGGCACGCGCGCCCCGCGCCAGGCCGGCCCGAGCAGGTAGTCGTCGTCGGGGATCGGCGGCGCGCCGTCGAGCGCGTCATCGAGCAGGCGGCCGAGCGCGAGCGGCCCGCGGACGCCTGGGATCAGCCCCCATGGGTTGAGCCGGATCACGGTGCTGGCCAGGAAGCCCGCGCTCGAGCGAATGCCGCCGGCCAGGTTGAGGACGAGCAACCGGCGCGCCCGCGCGGGGGGCCCCGTCCCGCTGCACGCGGTGAGCGGGAGCACGGGCATCGCGGCCAGCGCCAACCCGCCGGCGGTGAGCCGGAGGAAGTCGCGACGGCTGGGATCCTTGGTGCGCATCAGTACGTCCCGAACTCCACCGAGTCGAGCATGCGCCGGCACATCCAGCGCACGGCGCTCTCGTCGTTCATGCATGCCTCGTCACCGGCCCCCGCATCGCGGCAGGCGCGCATGTCGCGCACCAGCTCGGCGCGCTCCTGGGCGTCGAGCCGCCGGCTCAGGATCGCGGCGGCGAGGCGATCGACGGCGACGCCGAGGTCGGCGCTCACCGGCCCGCTTGCGTCGCCGCCCGGAGGCAGGACGCCGCGCCCGTAGGCACACAACCGCCGCGCCAGCTGGCTCTGGATGTAGGCCAGCCCGAGGGTGGAGATCACGGGGCGCGCGGTGTTGCCGTCGCAACCGCCGAGCGCGATCGAGGCGTTCACGTGGAAGTCAGGCTCGAGGATCACGTCGAGGCTTGAGGGTTCCCGGTCGAGCAGCCGTGGATCCACGTACGCGACGTCCCAGCCGCCGCGCACCACGAAGCGGTGATCGCAAGGCGCCACCGTCTCGCCTACCGCGATGGCGGCGGCGCGCAGCCAGCCCTCGCCGGCAAGCAGCTTGGTCGGCCCCATCGTCCACGGCGGCAGCGCGTCCGGATCGGTGGCCCGCTGCGGCGGCGATGCCGGCAGCCGGTACAGGAGGCTCGTCACGATCAGGCGATCGATGTCGCGAGGCGTGGCGCCCGCGCGGAGCGTGTCGGCGAGCAGGGTGCGCACCGCCGGCAGATCGGAGTCCGGCCGCACGAACGTCGTCTGCCACCAGCCGAGGAGCCAGCGCAGCTCGCGATCCGCGGCGGCGTCCCAGAACTCGTGACGTGCCGCCAGCGCGCGGCCCACGCCATCGAGCTCGGTCCGGGTGGCGCCGTCGAGGGGGGGCCACGGCGTGACCGGCGTGTAGCCGCCGGCGAGGTCGGTCACGCGGTCGGCGCACTCGCGGCGGTGGCTGCCATCGGGGCACGCATCATCCTGGCCCGGCGTGAACTCGCGGGTGCGGCGGATGTCGACGCGGTCGGGCGCGCAGCGCGCCGTGAACGCGACGTGAGCTCCCAGCGTGTCGCTGGCGCAGCTCGCCACGCCCTCGCCGCCGGTGCAAGCGCACACGTCCACCCCCCAGTCCGCCTTGGCGCCGTTGGACGCCTGGAGGTTGGCGAACGCGGTAGCCGCGAGCTCGTTCATGCCGTCGTTCCGCGCGCGCTGGTGGAGGAAGAACCAGAAGAAGCCCTCGGTGTACATGCGTTGCCGCCAGATCCGGGTGAGCGGCCGGAGCCCGGCGATCTCGTCGGCGCGCGCCGGCCGGCCGAGGAACACGGCGAACAGCGCAGCCGCCCACTCATCATCCTTGTGCAGCGCCCAGAACGCCGGGTGCCACGCCACCGCGGCCGCAAGCTCGCCGTACGAGATCTCGCCGCGGTCCATCTTGCCGATGCGGGCGTCGAGATCGACGATGTCCCGGATCGCCGTGACGTACAGGTTGTAGCCAAGCAGCTTGCTCCACCGCGCTCGCCAGGTCCGCTCGTGGGCCGGATCGGCGAGCAGGCGCTCCACCACGTCCTCGTAGCGATCGCCGAGGCACGCCGTGCGCTCGTCGAGCGTGGGCCCGCGATCGAGGAGATCGAGGTAGACGCGGCGACACAGCTCGTCGGCGGGCGCGTCGATCAGCGGCAGCTCTCGCGCGCGTAGCACGGGCACCAGCAGGCGATCGATCGGGTGCGCACAGCGCGGATCCGGATCGGCCTCGCAGGGCTTCGGCGCGGGTGGGGGCACGTCCTGACCGCACGCAGCCGCGACGACCAGCACCGCGCTCACAACCACGTTGGCGACCGACAGCCGCATGCAATTCAAGAATAGCAAATCATGCGCCGACGGCAGTACCAGCTGGTCATTCGAAGGCGCATCTATCTCTGCCATTGTCAATGACGCACGCAGAGGCTGCGCATCCGTTTGATTGTTCACGGCCCGCAGATCGGGCAGATCAGATCGCGCGCCGAGGCGCCGGCGCTCTACTCCACCGGCTCGATCCATGTTCGAACGGGTTTGACGCGGCGCAGGTCGTCCAGCGTCTCAGCCGGCGCTTGATCGTACGTGGTGTCCCGGGACCGCTCGACGTGACTCTTCGGGTGCTCCGCGATAAGAGTGACCGATGGATCGCGGCGGTCGCCTTCGCAGCTTCGGCGTCGCCGTGCTGATCGCGCTGGGCCTGCTCGTCGCGTGCCGGCAGATCACCCTGCACGGCGGCTACGCGCCGCACCCGGGCTATCGCGCCCAGGTCGACGCGCTGCTCGACGGCCGGCTCGCGCTGACCCCCTCGCCCGACGGCCTGCGCCACGACCTCGCGTGGACCCCGCACGGCGTGCAACAGGTCTGGGGCCTCGGCGTCCCGCTCTGGCAGCTGCCGTTCGAGGCCCTCGGCCGGCTCGCCGGCATCGCGCCGTTTCCCGATCGCATCGCGCTCGCCGCGTGGCTCGCGGTCATGTGGTTCGTCCTGCTCCGCGCGCTGCGCCCGCGCGACGCCACCGGGAGCCGGCCCGACGCCCCGCGCCGTGGCCCCGGCCCGATCCGGACCGACGACCCACGCCGCGACGCCAGCACGATCCGCGCGTTCGACCCGCGGGTCCGAAGGCTCGATCAACTCGGCGCGCTCCTCCTCACGGCCCTGCTGCCCGGCCTGCTCGGCGTGCTGCGCGGCCGGATCGAAGCCTACGAGGAGGCGGCGATCTACGCCTACGGCGCCGCGCTGATCTTGCTCGGCGGCCTCCTCGCGGTCCACCGCACCCCCACCACGGCGCGCTACCTCCTCCTGGTCACGTTCGCGGGGCTGACCGGCCTGGTCCGGCCCACCGTGTGGTTCTACGGCCTCGCGACGGCCCTGATCGCGACCCTGCTCCTCGTCCGGCTGCGCGGCCGGCGCGCCGTGCCCGCGATCGCCCTCGGCGCCGCCCTGTTCGTCGCCGGCGGAGGCGTCCTCTACGCGACCAACGCCCTCCGGTTCGGCCGTGGCACCGAGTTCGGCCACCGCCTCAACGTCCACTCGCTCCCCGGCAACATCGTCGCCACCCGGTTCAGCTACCCGTTCGAGCGCGCCGGCACCCTCGAGGCCGCCCAGGAGCTCGCCGGCAGCCTGTTCGACCGCCCCGAGCAGCGCAGCAAGCGCGGCTTCTACCAGACCGGCCTCCACACCGGGCAGTCGCCGCGCCCGCGCTGGCGCGAGTACTACTTCACCACCTTCTCGTGGCCCTACCTCCCGGCGATCCTCGCCGGCCTCGTGCTCGGCGCCCTCGCGTGGCGGCGGCGCGGCGACCCGCGCGCGCGGCTCCTCGCCGCCTGGGCCGTGCTCGGCGCGGCACCCCTCTGCGTGTTCTATCTCCACTCCCCCAGCGTGTCATCGCGCTACCAGCTCGACCTCGCCCCCGCGATCGCCGCGCTCCTCGTGATCGCCTGGCGCGCCTCCGTCGCACGCTGGCCGCGCCGCGCCTTCGCCGTCCTCGTGATCTCGTGGACCGCCGCCGTCGCGACCAGCAAGATCTCCCGCCCCAAGGGCGTCTCGGACCCGATCGACCGCGACGCTGCAGCAACCACGGCCTACGCGATCAGCCGCGCGGTCGCCTACGACCACCCGCTGCCGCCGGCCTACGACCTGGCCGATCCGTTCCTGCCGATCTGGACCGACGTCGCCTCCGACTACGCGCGGTGCACCGACGCCCTTGGCGCGCCTATCCCGTGCGACGCCCCACCGCTGCCGGGAGACGTCGCCCTGATCGGCCACCGGTCCGGCCGCCGCTGGTTCGTCGATCGCTACGTGATCCCCGACGCACCCCCCGAGCCCGTATGCCGTCCGGCAAGCGCCGGCAGCGACCCCGCCGACAGCGACGCGCATGCCGACGGCAATGACCCGCACGCTGGCGGCAACGACACCCACGCCACTGGCAACGACACCCACGCTGGCGGCAACGACACCCACGCCGCTGGCAACGATACCCACGCCGCTGGCGGCAACGACACCCACGCCGCTGGCAACGACACCCACGCCGCTGGCAACGACACCCACGCCGCTGGCAACGACACCCACGCCGCTGGCAACGACACCCACGCCGCTGGCAACAGCGCGCACGCCGGAACGTGCACCGCCGCGCCCGGCGTGCTCGACGATCCGTCCGCCCTCCACGACGGGGCATTCGCCGGCGAGCCGGCGCTCTACCTCAACGGCTTCGGCTGGGATCTCACCAGCGCGCGCGTCCCGCCGGCGACCCTGTTCTACGTCGACGATCCGGCGTACCTCGCGCTCGACGTCACCGGCCCGGCAGGCACCGACTGGGACCACGCGGTGCGCGTCGCCATCGGCCTCGACCACCTGCCGCTCATCGCCGTCGCCGAGACCGCCACCGGCGCACAGCTGCGGTTCGCAGCCGGCCGGCACCCGGACCTGCAGATCGCCTTCGTCGCCTTCGGCCCCGACACCGAGCTCGACCGCCCCCAGTCGGCCTTCGGCCTGCGCTCGATCCGCTGGCGCGACTAGTACCAATGCCGCTCACTTAGTGAGGTTCCTCGACGAGGATTTCACAGGAAGCTTGCGCGCGTAGTTGCTCATCTTGATCTTGACGGCACGCGGAAACTGCGTTCGGGCCGACGGGGAGGACGCGCAGCGGGAGATGACTCGATGGGCTCGGCCACTCAGCCCCCACGTGGAACGCGTTGCTCGACGGGCTCGGCGACTCGGCCCCCACGTGGGATGCGTTGCTCGATGGCGCGGCAAGCTCGGCCCCCACGTGGGATGCGTTGCTCGACGGGCTCGGCGACTCGGCCCCCACGTGGGACGCCCAGCGGGAGGTGACTCGATGGGGCGCGGCGAGCTCGGCTCCCACGTGGGACGCGTTGCTCGCCGGGCGCGTCGGCTCGGCCCCCACGTGGGATGCGTTGCTCGATGGCGCGTCGAGGCCCCCACGTGGGACACGCAGCGGGAGGTGACTCGATGCCCCCCCCACGTGGGACGCCCAGCGGGAGGTGACTCGATGGGCGCGGCGAGCTCGGCCCCTACGTGGGACGCGTTGCTCGCCGGGCGCGTCGGCTCGGCCCCCACGTGGGATGCGTTGCTCGCCGGGCGCGTCGACTCGGCCCCCACGTGGGGCGCGCTGCTCGCCGGGTGCGGTGCCTCGGCCCCCACGTGGGACGCGCTGCTCGATGGGCGCGGCGAGCTCGGCCCCCACGTGGGACGCGCAGCGGGAGGTGCGCGGCGAGCTCGGCTCCCACGTGGGACGTGTTGCTCGCCGGGCGCGTCGACTCGGCCCCCACGTGCGACGCGCAGCGGGAGGTGACTCGAGGGGCGCGGCGAGCTCGGCCCCTACGTGGGACGCGCAGCTTGATGGGCGCGTCGGCTCGACCCCCACGTGGGACGCGCAGCGGGAGGTGACTCGAGGGGCTGGGACGGATTCGATCGAATCGTGCAGAACGCGCTGGCGCACACTCAGTACCTGTGCCTCGGTGCCAGCTACTCGGCGGCGACCCGAGCGACGTCGGCCTGCCCGGCAACGTCGCGGGGGTCTCGCCGTTCACGTCGGACTGCTCGATCATCGAGCACTCGATCGTGTTCACGTTCACCGACGTGCTCCCCGACGATCCGCGCACCATATGCGAGGTCACGGCGCAGGAGATCGCGCACAGCTTCGGCCTCGATCACGAGCGCTTGCCCTCGGATCCGATGACCTACCTCGACTACGCGGGCGAGCGCTCGTTCCAGGACGAGATGGCCTCGTGCGGCGAGTTCAGCGATCGCCGGTGCGGCATCAACGGCACGATGTGCCGGCAGGGCCAGAACTCGGTCGCGCTGCTCGAGCAGCGGCTCGGCACGCGCGGCGGCAGCGCCGCGAACGATCCAGACGACCCCGCTGGGTCCGGGACAACCGGCGGGTGTACGGCGGCGGGTGGAGGCGCCGGAGTCGCGATGGCCCTCGCGTACCTCGGCATGCTCCGCCGCCGCCGGCGGTGACGGAGGCGGTGTCCACCGAGGCCATGAGTCCGACGTGGACGTAACCAACCCAACCGAAGATTTCCAGTCGAGGTGGACACCGTCTCCGTGATGCTCAGAACCAGACCTGCGCGGCGAGGATGACCTCGTTGACCGCCCGCCGCGTGGTGGCCGTGGCGGGGTTCTTGAACTGCTGCCGATCGTAGCTCACCTGCAGCTTCATCTCGTGATTGCGTAGGTAGTAGCTGGCGCCCACCTCGTAGTCCATGCGCTCGATCTCGGCGGCCTGCGCGGCATCGGTGGCGGGGTTGTCGACGTCGTTGTCGTAGAACCCGACGCGCACGACCGGCTGAAGGTCGCCCTTCCAGTTGCCGCTGCCCACGTCCTTGATCTTGTACGCCAGCGCCGCGTAGCCGCCCTGGGCGGTGCACTTGCCGGCGGCGTTCGTACAGCCCGTCGCCTCCGCCTTGTTGACGTCGACCGCGCGGATGTACTCGGCCTGGACGAGGAACGGGCCGGTCTCGTAGCGAACGTCGGCTTCCCAGCGGTCCTTGGTGCCGGCGCGGGTGCGGTAGCCGACCGAGTCGTACGCCATGCCGGCGATCGTCATGCCCTTGACCGGGTAGACCTCGAGGCGCAGCGACAGGTCCTTCTGGTTGTTGTTGTCGAAGTTGTTGGGCGCGGCGCCGTTGTAGATGCCGGCGAGGTAGCCGAATTTCTCGAACGTCTTCTCGACCCGGAGGCCGATGTCGCGCTTGTCGCCAAAAAAGTTCGACACGAACGCGCGCTCGGGCAGGATGATCTTGGCCGACGAGTTGAGGCCTTCCCAGCTGACCGGGATCTTGAACTGGCCGAGCGAGACGTCGGCGAATTCGCTCTGGAAGGTGATGTAGAGGTCCTGCAGCGTCGACAGCGCGGACACCGGGGTCGAGACCACGACCGGCGCACCGGCGGCATCGACGGCGTTGACCCTCGTCAGGGTATCGCGCACCCGCGCCGGATCGAACATCACCTTGTACCTGAGGAACTTCGGGATCATCTCGCCGCTCGCCACGACCTCGGCGCGGCGGATCCGGAAGGTGGACAGCGTCGAGATCGTGGTGTCGTCGCCCGCCGCGGTCTTGCCGGTGCCGAAGTCATCGACGAACCAGCCCTGCAGGAGCAGGCCCAGCGTGAAGACCGCGCCCTTGCTGTCCTTGCCGACCGCGAGCTTCCTCGGCAGGTCCTCGGGCGGCCGGGCGGGCGGCATGACCTCGGGCGGCCTGTTGTCCGCCGGCGGCGCGGTGGGATCGGTGGGCGCCGGGGCCACGGGCGCCGGATCGGTCGAGGGGGCGGCAGGCGGCTGGGCCGACGGTTGGGCGTCGGGGGCAGGCTGGGCCTGGGCCGACGCGGTGAACGCGACGAGTGACAGGATCAAAATCAGGTGTCGCTGCATTGCGCACCACGTAAACCATCGCAAGTGACGGACCCGTGACGGAGCTGCGACACGTCGAGCGCTGCCGGAGATCTACCGGCGCCGGCCGCCCGTTGCCGAGACGGAAACCGCTCGTCACACCCCCGTCACGAAGGGCATGCTAAGGCTCCACCATGCTCGTACTGGTCATCGAGGACGAGGTCGACCTCGCCACCACGCTCGAGTACAACTTGCGCGCGGAGGGCTTCACGGTGCGGCTCGCGCACAGTGGCCGCCAGGGCCTCGCGAGCGCGACCGCGGATCCGCTGCCGGACGTGATCGTGCTCGATCTCATGCTGCCGGATCTGTCGGGCACCGAGCTCTGCCGCAAGCTGCGCGAGGGCGACCGCACGCGCGACATCCCCGTGGTGATGTGCACCGCCAAGGGCGAGGAGATCGACCGGGTCGTCGGCTTCGAGGTCGGCGCCGACGACTACGTGGTCAAGCCGTACAGCGTGCGCGAGCTGATCCTGCGGATCCGCGCGCTGCTGCGCCGGGCGCACCGCGTCGAGGGCGAGCCGTCGCTGATCCGGTTCGGCCGGCTCAAGATCGATCGCGACGCGCACCGCGCCTGGGTCGACGAGGCGGAGATCGGCCTGACGGCGCTCGAGTTCCGCCTGCTCCACGCGTTCCTGTCGCGCCGCGGCCGCGTCCAGTCGCGCGACGCGCTGCTCAGCGACGTGTGGGGCATCGAGGCCGACGTCACGACGCGCACGGTCGATACCCACGTCAAGCGGTTGCGCGAGAAGCTCGGCGACGCCGGCGCGTACATCGAGACGCTGCGCGGGGTCGGCTACCGGTTCAAGGATCAGCCCGACGAGGCGCCCGCTTGATCCAGCGCGTTCGAGCGCGCCTGCTCGGGCTCGCCCTGCTCGCCTCGCTCGTCGCCGGCATCACCGCATCGGCGGCGATGCACACGCAGGCGGCCGCCGACGTCCTGCCGATCGCGATCGGCGGCCTCGCGATCGCGATCGGGGCCGGCGCCATCGTCGCGCTGGTCCTGCGCGGCGCGCTGCGCGACCTGGTCAAGACCACCCGCGACGTCGTGCGCGATCCGAGCCGGCGGATCGCCAGCGACGCCGCGTCCGCCGATGAGGTGCGCGAGCTCGCCGAGTGGATCAACTTCCTCGCCGACGACGCGGCCAGGAGCCACCGCGCCCTCGCACGCGAGCGCATGCTGCTCGCCGCCGTCGCGGACGGGCTGACCCAGGGGGTGATCGCGGTCGACGGCGAGCACCGGATCGAGCTGCTCAACGACGCGGCGCGCAAGATGCTCGGCGTGACCAGCTCGCCGGTCGGCGAGCCGCTGATCGACTTCGTGCGTATTCCGGAGCTGTTCGATCTGATCGACAGCGACGTCGCCGCGACCGCCGAGGTCCAGCTGCCGAACACGCCGCGCGCGCTGATCCGCACCGCGCGCAAGTGGGGCGGCGACGGCCGGGTGCTCTTGCTCGAGGACGTCACCGCGATGCGCCGGCTCGAGACCGTGCGGCGCGACTTCGTCGCCAACGTCTCGCACGAGCTGCGCACCCCGGTCGCCGTGATCCGCGCGAACGCCGAGACCCTGATGGCGGGCGCCAAGGACGATCCCGCGATGGCCGGCAAGCTGGTCGACGGCCTGCACCGCAACGCCGAGCGGCTCGCGCGCATCCTCGCCGACCTGCTCGATCTGTCGCGGCTCGACGCCGGCCAGTACCGGCTCGAGCTGTCC
>Ga0137459_1000060_pt1 | contig 35023 bp, 31 predicted proteins | sample EasRivERMGT700_2_FD_104908 | JGI IMG/M metagenome (GOLD analysis project Ga0137459, IMG submission 104908) | Soil microbial communities from meander-bound floodplain in the East River, Colorado, USA - East River MetaG ERMGT700_2 | ecosystem: Environmental > Terrestrial > Soil > Floodplain ...
AGATCGTCGAGGATCTCGGGGAGCGAGAGCTCGCGCGGCACGTCGAGCCGGTCGTCCTCGGCGCCGCCCTGCAGGAACTGCGGCAGCGCGGCCGGGGTGATCTCGTCGCCCTCGGCGAACACCAGCGCTTGCTCGATCGCGTTCTCGAGCTCGCGCACGTTGCCCGGCCAGTGATAGGCCATGATGCGGCCGAGCGCGGCGTCGCCGACCGCGCGGACCCGCGTGTTGGTCTTGGGCGCGAGCTTCGCGATGAAGTGCGTGCACAGGACCGGGATGTCCTCGCGGCGCTCGCGCAGCGGCGGCAGCTTGACCGGCAGGACGTGCAGGCGGAAGAACAGGTCCTGGCGGAACCGGCCCGACGACACCTCGGTCTCGAGGTTCTTGTTGGTCGCCGACACGACGCGGACGTCGACCTTGATCGGGGCCTCGCCGCCGACGCGCTCGAACTCCTGCTCCTGCAGCGCGCGCAGGAGCTTCACCTGCATCGCGGGCGGCACGTCGCCGACCTCGTCGAGGAACAGCGTGCCGTTGTCGGCGAGCTCGAACCGGCCGAGCTTCTGCTTGATCGCGCCGGTGAACGCGCCCTTCTCGTGCCCGAACAGCTCGCTCTCGAGCAGCGTCTCGGTCAGCGCGCCGCAGTTGACCTTGATGAACGGCCCGTTGGCCCGCTTGCTGAGCCGGTGGATCGCGCGCGCGACGAGCTCCTTGCCGGTGCCGCTCTCGCCGGCGATGAACACCGTGGTGTCGCTCGCGGCGACCTTCTCGACGGTGCGGCGGACCGCGAGCATGCGCTCGCCGCCGCCGACCAGCTCGGGGAACCGGCCGTCGGTCTCGGCGCTCAGGTAGTCGGTCATGGCGTCGGCCTTGCGTCGGCCGCGGCGCGCCGCGCACAGCTCGAGGGCGCGCTCGGTCTTCAGCCGCACGACCTCGGGCTGGATCGGCTTGGTGATGAAGTCGAACGCGCCGAGCTTCATCGCCTCGACCGCGGTCTCGACCGTGCCGAACCCGGTGATGATCATGATCGGTACGTCGGGATCGAGGGTGGTCAGGGTGCGCAGCACGTCGACGCCGGACGCGCCGTCCATCTTGAGATCCGTGATCACGAAGTCGGCGCGCCTGGCCCGGAACGCGTCGATGCCCGCCGAGCCGCCCGCGGCCGTGACGGCGTCGTGGCCGAGCTTCTTGACGGTATGCGCGAGGCCATCGCGGATGGTCTCGTTGTCGTCGATGATCAGGATCGTGGACATGCGCTTGCCTATCGTACCCCGGCTGCCGTGTGCGCCGGCGCACGCCGTGGTGTCCGCGGTGACCGCAGTGTATCGATCACGGAGTTGTTCGGAGTTTGCGCACCCCATGCCACCGCGGGCGGCGGCATGTAGTTCCACAGCGGATCCCCGGCGTTGCGGCTAGGCAGGGATCGGCAGCACCAGGGTGAACGTCGTCTCGCCGCCGGCGCTCGCGACCTCGATCCGGCCGCCATGATCGGCGGCGATCTCGCGTACGAACGCCAGGCCCAGGCCGGTGCCCTTCTCGCGGGTCGTGAAGAACGGCTCGAACAACCGCTCGCAGGTCGCCGCCGGGATCTCCTTGCCGCGGTTCCACACCGCGAGCTCGACCTCGGCGTGGCGCCTGCGCGCCGACAACCGGACGGCGCCGTGGCCGCGGTGGCCCGCCGCCGTGGCCGCCTGGACCGCGTTCTTGGCGAGGTTCAGCACCGCGCGGCGGAGCTGGACGCGGTCGGCGCGGGCGGCGAGGCCGCCGCACGGCTCGACGTCGATGGTCACGCCGTCGGTGGCCGCCAGCTGCGCGACCTCGGCGAGCAGCGCATCGCACGGCACGTCGCAGAGCTCCGGCTTGGGGCGCCGCGCGTAGTCCAGGAAGTCGTTGACGACGCGCTCGAGGTAGCCCAGCTCGCGCCGGATCTTGTCGACGTGATCGCGGCGCTCGTCGCGCTCGGGCAGCTCGTCGCGCAGGATCCCGGTGAACAGCGTCATGCCTGCGAGCGGGTTGCGGACCTCGTGGGCGATGCCGGCGAGCATCTGCTGGGTGCGGGCGTCGCGCTCGGCGAGCTGCTGGCGCATGCGCTCCATCGTCTGACCGAGCACGCCGACCTCGTCGTGCGAGGCCACGCGCACCGGCTCGCGCAGGTCGCCGCTGCCGATCCGCTCGGCCGCCGCGACCAGCCGCCGGATGTTCCGCGTGATGAGCAGCGTGGCGAGGAACGCGGCGGCGACGCTGACCGCGAGCAGGCCGGCGCCCCACGCGAACAGCCGATCGCGGAGATCCGCGAGCCGCGAGAAGTAGAACGCCGGCGCCTGGGCGCCCAGCACGAGATCGATCTGCGGCTCGGTCTCCGAGGCGTGCACCGGCGCGTAGCCGGTCTTGTAGAGCTCGCCGTCGTTGCCGATGAACGTCACCGACGAGGCGATCGCGCCGAGCGCGAACACCCGCTCGAGCTCGGCGCGATCGAGCTCGGCCCGGAAGTAGTGCGTGCCGATCGCCACGCCGCTCCTGGTGTCGCCGCGCGAGTTGTACTGGCGATCGAACACGAAGAAGTGCACGCCGGTCACCGCGGACACCGCGTCGAGCTTCTTGATCGCGTTCTGGTAGCCGCGGTCGGTCTCGGCGCCGGGCACCAGCGGGGCCAGGTACTTGCCGCGGATCTGGGTGCTCGCGGACGCCGCGATCGCCTGGAGGCGGAGGCCGAGCTCCTGGTCGAGATCGCGCCGGCTCACCTCGTAGGCCACGAACGCGAACAGCGTGAACAGCGCGATCGTCGGGACCACGAGCGCGACGAGCAGCTTGACGAGGATCGTCGCGCGGAACCGCACGCGGGGAGCGTACTACGGCCTGGCGGCGTTCACAGCCGCGCGGATCGTCGCGGCGGGCAGCGCGACGCGGAGGTGGGCCTTGCGATCCGTGAAGCCGAACGACACCACGAGGGGTTGGCTCGCCGCCGCGGTGCGGCCGGTCGCCGCGGCGATGACCGCCCCGAGGTCGAGCATCATCGCGAGGCTGTCCTTGCGCGCACGCGAGGCGGCGAGCAGGTCGCCGAGCACCGCGCCGGGGACGAAGTGCGCGGCCTTGCCACGCGCCGCGTCGATCGAGCGCTGGGTCTCGGCGAGGCTGTCCGGCGCGGCGACCAAAAGGCCCAGCGCGTCGAACGCCGCGAGGTGCGAGCGCTGCACGCCGCCCGGCGACATGCGCTCCATCGCGGTGCGCTGCGCCGGCGGCACCTTCGAGAGATCGATCGTCGTGTCGTAGCTGCGCAGCGTGACGCCGTCGTAGGACGTGCTGCCCGGGTTGGCCTTGATCGTCGTCGACAGGTTCGTCACGTCGAGCGTGCGGCCCGCCTTGAACAGCTCGAGCATGCTCACCACCGCCCGGTCGGCGGCCCGCGGATCGGACAGCCCGTACAGCTGGGTGAACGCCATCCCGGTTCCCGGCAAGATCCGCATCGCCATCGCGATGTCGCCGGTCATCGCCTTGCGGAACGCATCCATCGCGGCGAGCAGATCCTTGGCGGGCCCGGGCCCGAACATCGCGGCCATCATCGCGACGCCGCCGTCGCGATAGGGCCCGGCCTCGAGGTGGCCGCCGAGCAGCAGCGAGGGCGTCGTCGCCGGCAGCCGGTCGAGCAGGGCGTAGTCGGTCGGCCGCTGGAGCGTGACGAACGCCGCGAGCCGCGACTTCGGGGCCGGCGTCAGCGCGAAGTCGAGCGTCCCGAGGTCCGGCGTCGCCTCGAGCGAGACGACCAGCTGCGCGATGTCGGCGCCCACCGAGCCGAGGCCCTCGAAGTACGAGGTCATCCACTGGCCCATCGGGCCGGCGGCCGACTGCGCGAAGCCCGCCGCCATCTGCGTACGGAACGCGGCGATCTCGGCCTTGTAGCGCGCGAGGATGTGCGGGAGGTACACGGTGACGGCCGGCGCGGCCGGCGCGGGCTGCGTCGCGATCGCCGCGAGGGCATACGATCCGATGCGCTCGAGCAGCGGCTTGCTCCCGAGCACCGCCCAGCGGCCCTTGATCATCACGTGGGTCGAGCCCGCGCTCGTCGCGAGCGTCCTGGCGTCGGCGACCTTGCCGAGCAGCGCGACGGCGGGCACGTCGCTGGTGGACGCGACGAGCACGTACACCCAGCTCGTTGGATCGAGGCCATCGAGCGAGCTCGCGCCGACCATCTCGGCCAGGCCGTGCCGCACCGCCTGGTCGGTGAGGATTCCTCCCGCGCCGGGCTGGATCGCCTCGACGTAGGCCTGGAGGTTGCGCAGCGTGGTCACCGGGCCGATCGCGACGCTGGCGAGCAGCTCGGCGGGTGGCGGATCCGGCTTCGCCTTGGCATCGGCATGCGTGTACGCCGCCATGACGCCGAGGATTGCCAGGACGCACCCGACCCTCCGCGCCAGCGCCCCGAGCTGGCGCGCGTGCCCCGCGCGGGGGAGCGGGAGCGAACCACCGCGGCGATCACGATCCACGTCCGAGCCAGCGAGAACGCGCATGGGCTGGACGGTACTCGAAAACGCGCGCGATCGCGTGGCCGGCGACGGCGCGCTCCGGGCCGCGCGAGGCCATGCCGAAAACGTGAAACGCCGCGCAGCCCTGCAGGCGGCGCGGCGTGGCTGGCGGCTCGCCGGCTCAGCGCTTGCTGAACTGGAAGCGGGCGCGCGCGGCCTTCTGGCCGTACTTCTTGCGCTCCTTCTTCCGCGGGTCGCGGGTGACGTACCCGGCGGCCTTCAGCTTGGGGCGCAGCTCGCTGTCGACCTTCATCAGCGCGCGCGTGATCCCGTGGCGGATCGCGCCGGCCTGCGAGGCGATGCCGCCGCCGCGGACGGTGGCGTGCACGTCGTACTGCGCGAGCAACGCGACCTCCTCGAGCGCCTGGCGAATCACCATGCGCGCGGTCGGCCGCGAGAAGTAATCCTCGTCGCTGCGCTCGTTGATCGTGAACTTGCCTTCGCCGGCGGTCAGCCACACGCGGGCGATGGCGGTCTTGCGGCGGCCGGTTGCATACGTCTTCTGCATCGAATGGTCTCCCAGCCTCAGTTTTTGATCTCGAGCACGCGCGGCTTCTGCGCGGCGTGGTCGTGCACGGTGCCGCGGTAGATCTTGAGCTTCTTGATGACGCGGCGGCCGAGCGGGCCCTTCGGCATCATGCCCCAGACCGCCTCGCGAATCGCGCGCTCCGGGTCATCCGCGAGGACATCCTTCGCGAGCCGGGTACGAATGCCGCCGGGGAACAGCGTGTGGTGCCGGTACAGCTTCTTGTCCGGCTTCGAGCCGGTGAGCCTGACCCCGCCGGCGTTGAGCACGATCACGAAATCACCCATATCGACGTTCGGGGTGTACGTGGCCTTGTGCTTGCCGCGGAGCACGAGGGCGATGCGCGACGCGAGGCGACCCAGCGTATGGCCGGTCGCGTCGATCACGTACCACTCTCGTTGCGCCTCGCCGGCCTCTTTGGTGAGCCAGGAGCTCTTCTGCGTCGTCATCATGGGCGTTTACTCGAAGTGGGATCGTCTACAAGACCGCGAAACGCCTGTCAAGTGCGTAGCAAGAACGGTGCTCGGGGTTGCAGGCGACACCCCACCGGTAGCGCTCGCGTCAGTGCTCGGCCGGCGATAGCACCTGGATCAGCTTGACGGCGAGCCCCGGGACCAGGTCGACCGGGGCGTCGAGCGACTCGATGTGCGCGCCGGAAACTTGTAGCCGGAACGCCCCGCGCGTGAAGGCCTCGCAGGCCAGCTCTGCGTTGTCGCCGAACCGGAGCTGGAGCAGCTCGCGGGCCCGGACGGTCTCCGACGCCCCCAGCCAGACCTCGTGCTCGCGCAGCGTCTCGCCGGCAAGCGTCTCGTCGATGAACTGCAACACCGGGGCAGCGGACATGGCGCGGACCATATAGGAAGCGAGCGGCCTTGCACACCGACCGCGCGGCCGTAGCGCAGAGCCTGTACGATAGTTCAGTGTCAGCGGGGTGTGATACGACAGGCCCGTGCACAGGGTCGGATTCATCTTAAAGCCCGACAAGTCGGAAGCGGGCGTCTTGCTCGAGGAGCTCGTGCCGTGGCTGCTCGCGCAGGGCCACGTGCCGGTGGTGACCGCCGAGGATCAGATCTCGCCGGCCGGATGCCAGATCGTCCCCGAGGACGAGCTCGGCGCGGCGATCGATGTCGCGGTCGTGCTCGGCGGTGACGGGACGATGCTGCGCGCGGCGCGGCTGGTCTCGGACCACGGCCGGCCGGTGCTCGGGATCAACCTCGGCCAGCTCGGCTTCCTCGTCGGCTTCGCGCCGGCGAATGCCAAGCAGGCGCTCGCCGACGCGCTCGCCGGCGCCCTGACGCAGACCCGGCGGATGCGGCTCGCGGTGACGTTCCGCCGCGCCGGGGCCGAGCCGGTGATCCGCTACGCGCTCAACGACGCGGTGCTGCACCAGGGCGCGATGGCGCGCCTGGTCGAGATCGAGGCGTTCGTCGACGGTGAGTTCGTGGCGTCGTATCGCGCCGACGGGCTGATCGTCGCGACGCCGACGGGCTCGACCGCCTACAACATGGCCGCCGGCGGGCCGATCGTCTTGCCGGGCCAGGCGGCGATGACGCTGACCCCGATCTGCGCCCACGCGCTGACCAACCGGCCGCTCGTGATCGCGGCGAGCAACACGATCTGCCTGCAGCTGGGCGCCGACGTGCGCGGCGTGCTCCTCACGGTCGACGCCCAGTGGGGGCATTCGTTCCTGGTGGACGACGTCGTCGAGATCACCGCGGCGGCCTCGCCGCTCGTGATGTTCGCGTCCAAGCAGAGCTTCTTCGACGTGATGCGCGACAAGCTGCACTGGGGCGCACGCTCGGACAAGGGCGCGCACAAGGCCGCGCGCAGGGGAGGTACGTGATGCTCCGGCACCTGCGGGTCACCAACTTCGCGATCCTCAGCGACGTCGCGATCGAGCTCGGCGACGGCATGAACGTGCTCACCGGCGAGACCGGGGCAGGCAAGTCCTTGATCGTCGAAGCGGTCAACCTGTTGCGCGGCGGGCGGGCGTCGGCGGACATCCCGCGCGCCGGCGCCGACGAGGCGGTCGTCGAGGCTATCGTCGAGGTTCCGGACGATCTGGCGGCGCGGGTCGCCGGCGTCATCGAGGGCGCGGGGCTGCCGGGCGGCGACCACGGCGAGGTGTTCATCCGCCGCGTCATCCAGCGCGGCGGGCGGAGCCGGACCTACGTCAACGGCGCGCTGACGACCCTGGCGCGGCTCGCCGAGCTCGGCGCCCTGCTGATCGACCTGTCGGGCCAGCACCAGCACCAGGGCCTGGTCGATCCGGGGCGCCACCTCGAGATCCTCGATGCGTTCGCCGGCGAGCCGGCGCTGGTGGCCGCGATGGCCGCGACGTGGACCGAGCTGCGCCGGATCGGTGACGAGGTGCTCGCGCTCGGCGGCGACGAACGCGCGCGCGACGCGCGCGCCGACTACCTGCGCTACCAGCTCGAGGAGCTCGACGGCGCGGTGCTGCGGCCGGGCGAGGACGCCTCGATCGACCTCGAGCGGGCGCGGCTGGCCTCGGTCGATACGCTGCAGGGGGCCGCCCGCGCGGCCGAGGAGCTGCTCTACGGCGGGGACGACAGCGCGCGCGATCGGGTCGCGGCGGCGGCCCGCGAGGTCGAGCGCGCGGCGCGCACCGATCCGGGGCTCGAGCCGGTCACCCGCCAGCTCGGCGAGATCGAGACGCTGATCGACGACGCCGCCGACCAGCTGCGCGGCTACGCCGACAAGCTCGAGGGCGATCCCGAACGGCTCGCCTACCTGGACGAGCGGCTGGCGCTGATCCGCCGGCTGACCCGCAAGCACAACGGCTCGCTCGACGAGGTGATCGCCAGGGCCGCGGAGCTGCGGGCCGAGCTCGACGCGCTGACCGGACGCGAGGCCCGGCTCGCCGAGCTCGCGGCGGCGCGCGCGAGCGCCGAGGCGGCGGCGATCACCGCGGCCGGCGCGGTGACCCGGAGCCGCAAGCAGGCGGCGCGCCGGCTCGAGAAGGAGGTCGGCGCGGCGCTCGTCGAGCTCGGCATGGGCTCGGCGCGGCTCAGCGTGATCGTCGAGCCCCGCACGCTGGGCCCAAGCGGCGCCGATCGCGTCGAGCTGATGCTCGCGTCGAACAAGGGCGAGGACACCCGGCCGCTCACCAAGGTCGCGTCCGGCGGCGAGCTGTCGCGGATCATGCTCGCGCTCAAGCTCGCGCTGCGGCGCGCCGATGAGGTCGCCACCTACGTGTTCGACGAGGTCGACACCGGGATCGGCGGTGCGACCGCGCAGGTCGTCGGATCGCAGATCCGCTCGGTCGCCGATCACCGCCAGGTCCTGTGCGTCACCCACCTGCCGCAGATCGCCGCGTACGCCGATCAGCACTTTCACGTCGAGAAGACCGAGCTCGCCGGCCGCACCGAGACCCACGTCCGCCGGCTCAACGCGCCCGCCCGCAAGGACGAGCTCGCCCGCATGCTGGGCGGCCACGCGACGTCCAAGGCCAAGGCGCACGCCGCCGAGCTGCTCGCCGAGGCGGCCCGGCCGCGCAAGCCGTCCGCCGCGCGGGCGTGAACGGGTGGACTCTGCTATCTGGCCGTTGGTCAGCCTGGACGGCTTCGCCTCTCCGAGTACACCCAGGACATCGTGCAGCGGTTGAAGGACGAGGGACGACACGAGGGGCGACACGAGGCAAGGCAGAAAGACCTCCTGACCATCTACCAGACGCGTTTCGGCGCCGTGCCCCGCAAGGTGCGCGCTGCCGTCGAACGCACCCGCGACGACGCCGCGCTCGCGAGGTGGGTCGAGATCTTCGTGGCTCGATCGGCCGCAGAAATCGCCGCCATGGTGGCCGAGAAGAAGCCATAGTCTTCAGCGCGCTGGCTTTGGCGAGCGTGCTGACCATGAGCCGCCAGACCGGGAGTCGCCGGGAGCACGACAGAGCTTGCCGTGATCCCAGGCGCGAACGAGGCGCCGCCGTGGTGCCTCGTTCACTCGCAGCTCCTTGGCAAGCGCCCTGGCCCGCTCGTGATCGCCGGCTAGTATCGACCACCCCGTCGACGCCCTTGTACGGCACCGTCTCGCGCTCGTAGCAGCGGCCCGCGAGGACCACGACCGCGGGGGCTCGCTCGTGCAGGCCGCGGAGGAACTGGCCGACCAGCGCGGTCTTGCCGATGCCGGATTCGCCGTCGACGAGCACGATCGCCCCGGCGCCCGCGCGGGTGTCGCCGAACGCGCCGGTCAAGGACACGAGCTCGCGCTGGCGGCCCACGAACACCGGCGACGGCGCGAGCGCAGCCGGCGGTGAGGCCGCGGCGGCGCCCGGATCGAGCCCGGCGAGCGTTGGGATCGCGCCCAGCCGCACCGCCGGGTCCACGGCGAGGAGCTGCATGCACAGCGCGTCGAGATCGTCGGGCACGCTGGCCAGCTCGCCGGGACGCCGCGGCAGCTCGTGCTGCTTGGCGATCAGCACCTGCAGCGGCGCGCCCTGGAACGGCAAGGCGCCGGTGAGCGCCTCGTAGAGCAGCGCGCCCACCGCGTACCAGTCCGCGGCCGGTCCGATCTCCTGGAGCAGTGCCTGCTCCGGCGCCATGTACGCGGGCGTGCCGACCACGTTGCTCTCGCTCTGGGCCACGCTGGCCACCAGGCCGAAATCGAGCAGCACGACCCGGCCTGCCGGGGTGACGAGCACGTTGTGCGGCTTGACGTCGCGATGGACGAGCCCGTGCGTGTGGAGCGCGGACAGCGCCGCGGCGAGCTGGGGCAGCGCGGCCCGCAGCCTGCGCTCGTCGAGGCGCCCGCCCGGCCGCACGTGGTCCAGGAACGCGGCCCCCTCGACCAGCTCCATCGTGAGCCACCACTGGCCGCCGGCTTCGATCAGCTCGCCGAACGTGACCACGTTGGGGTGCTGCACGTCCTGCAGCGCGCGGAACTCGGTCTTGAACCGGAGCAGGCCATCGGCGCTGACGTGCTGCAGCGTCTTGAGCGCCACCCGGCCGCCGCGCCGGCGGTCGAGCGCTTCGTAGACCACGCCCATGCCGCCGCGACCCAGCGGGCGGACGATCTCGAATCGTTCGGCCAGATCGCGCGTGGGGAGACTGGAGGCGACGTTCGCCGGCAGGGTGGCGGGGGTGCCGGTCGCTGCCACGTCGCCGTCGCGGGCGAGCTCGACGACGAGCGTGCGGCACTCCGCGCACGTCTCGATGTGCCGCTGGGCCTGCACGCGAGCGTCGCCCGAGAGCGCACCGGCGACCAGCTCCTGGATCGCGTTCTCCGACAGGCACCCGACCACGCGCGTATACTATCGCCGTGCCGTCGGCCCTCGGGGAGGTATTTCAGCACCACGCGAAGAACCCGGATGTCCGCCGGCGCGCGTCCCCCGAGCTCGAGCGACGCCTGCACGAGATCCTCGACGCCTGCCGCGCCGCGTGGCCGGGGCTCGACGTTCCGGCGGACGCCTTCGTGCGCCAGCTGGCCGAGCATCTGCCCGACGACGGCGAGCTCGACCACTGCCTGGCCCGGATGCACGGCCCGGATGTCTACCTGGCGTGCGGTTGCGCCGCGGGGGATCGAGCCGCGCTCGCGGCGTTCGACAGCCACGTGCTGGGCCAGGCGACTCCGGTGTTGCACCGGATGGGCTTGTCCGCCTCCCAGATCGACGAGGTCGTCCAGGTCATGCGCGCCAAGCTGCTGGTCACCGACCCGCACGGAGCCCCACCCTTGATCGCGACCTACGCGGGCCGCGGTGCCCTCGTGGGCTGGGTGCGCACCGCTGCCCGCCGCACCGCCTTGAGCCTGCGCCGCAACAAGGACGAGCAGATCGGTGGCGCGAAGGACGGTCGCGCCATGGAGCGGCTTCCGTTCCCCGCGGACATGGAGCTCGATTACATCAAGGGATCGTGACCTCGGACTTGCCGGCCGGATCGACCGAGAAGCGCTTGATCTGACCGCCGCCGATCACGCGCGACAGCGCATCGGGCAGCGCGACCCACACGAGATCGCCGGTCTCGTAGCCGCCGTCGATGCGAACGACGAGATCGAGCGCGTCGCCGATCGTCGCGCGCGTCGTCGCGCGGCCCTTGCTCGTCAGCGTGACCGTGACCGCCACCGCGTTCGCGAACTTCGCCCAGTCCTCCTCGATGATGCGCGTGACGGAGACCGCGACCGTCGCGTCCTCGGCGCCGATCTCACCGACCTCGCCGAGCGCGGCTGCATCACCGATCGCGGTGCGTTGGCCGTCGATCGTGGCGTGACCGCCGCCGATGATCTTCGCCGCCTGCAGCTCGGCCATCAGCGCGATCGCGGCGACCGAGTCGACCGTCGAATACAACCGACCTTCCGCGCCGAGATCGGCGATCACGCGATTCGCGAGGCGCAGCGCCATCGGCACCGCCGCATCACCACCACCACACAGCAGCGCCGCGGCCGCGTAGGCCGCATCGGCGCGGAACGCGACCGCATGGCGCGGCATGTTGTCGAGGGTCGCGACCGCGCGCTCGGCCCAGCCGTGCATGCGCTCGGCCGCTTGCGTGCGCTGGTTCGGCTCGCCGAACCGGACCGCTTCGTAGGCGTCCTCGGGGCGATCGCTCGGCGCGGGCGGCCACGCCAGGCGGTAGGCCTTCGTCGTGTCGTGCGCCATGTCGAGCGCCTCGTCGATCGCCGTCACCAGTGCGCGACTCGGGCCGGCGCCGCGCAAGAGGTCGAGGTTCCACAAGTAGCGTGCCGTCTTCGGCCCGTAATAGGTGTTCACCTCGTTGCCGCTGTCCGGATACATGCGGAAGCCGCGGCCCTTCATCCACATCGTGTGCTCGCGCCGCACGCCGGTGAGGATGATCTCTTCGGCGCGGCTGCGCCGCCGCTGGTCGTCGCCGGCGAACAGGTACATCGAGCACGCGGCGAGGATCTTCGCGGCGGTCTGCTCGCAGCATGCGTGACCATAGTCGGCGGTCGCGTCGCACAGGAGCTTGAACGGCTGGTCGAGCCCGGGCAGCGCACGCAACGAGACGATCCAGGGATCGCCGGCGAGCGCGAGCTTCTCACCGCGCCGCAAGAACCGCACGGTGCGGGTCAGCCGGCGCAACGCCCCCGGCGGATCGATGCGCTTGGTCGCGGCGATCGCCTCGCCGCTGGCAAGGTCGGTCACGCTCGCGACGTAGTCGCCGGGGCCGGTGAGGAAGCTGATCTCGGTGCGCGGTCCCGCGACCGCCGTCCCCGCCGCGACGGGCGCGCCGTCGGCGAGGATCGGAATCGGCGCGCCGTCGCGCGTGACCGCGATCGTCATGCCGGCCGCGCCGCAACCAGCCGTGAGGCGACCGACGGCCGTATCGTCCGGATGCACGAACGCCGGCAGCTCGAGCGCGACGAAGTGGACGAGCTCGGCACGCACGTGCGCCTCCGCGGCTGCCCACTCGGTACCGTCGACGGCGAACGCCTCGATCACGTAGTCGGCAAACGCTTCGGGTAGCGCGACGGTCACCGTGCCCCGACCGTTCACGATCGGGACGAGCCCGGCGAACACGAGCTCGGGCGCCTCGTCGATCGTGCGCGCGGAGCGCTTGTCCTCGCCCTGCGGCGCGGTGGCCGCCACTGCTTCGACCGCACCCGACGCCCCGCGGGCCCTGCCGGCATCCATGCCCGGCGCCGTCATCATCGGTAGCGGTGCCGGCGCGCTCATCGGGGCCATCGGTGGTGGCATCGACCCAGCCATCGCGGCCCTCGGGGGCATCGCTGCCGCCTCCGTCGGCATCGGTGGTCGCATGCCTGGCTGCGCCCTTGCCATGTTCGCGGCCGGGGCGGGCATCAGCGGCGGTCCGCCGTACGGCTGCGCGGCCGACATCATCGGGGCGGCGCCGGCCATCTGCGGGGCACCCGGCGCTTGATAGTTCTTCGAGCGCGCGTAGTAGCGCATCGCTTCGTTGATCAGGTAGTCGATCGAGCAATCGAAGTCGTTCGCCATCTGCTCGAACTGTTCCCAGAGCGGCGGCCGGTAATGGACGGGAGGGATGCCACCACCCGGCCTCCCCGGCGGCGGCATCCGCAACGGCGGCAACAGCTCGCCGAGCTTCGCCGTCGGCTTGCCCTTGCCGAGCAGGGAGCCGGCCGTGGTCGCGAACGCTTTCAGGCGACCGGCGAGCATGCTCGCCGGTGTATCGCTCGACAGCAGGCGGGCGTCCTTCACGATCAGGTAGACGGCCGCATCCGCGTTCGCCGTGATCGCGACCGTCATGTCGCCGCCCGGCCGCGGTGACCGTGGCGCTTCGATCGCGAGCTCGAGCCGGGTCGGCGCGACGATCGTCGCGTGGCCTTCCCACGGCTCGCCGGCGACGTACGCGCCGATCGCGAGCACGGCGATCGGCGACGGCACGTCGAGCTCGAGCACCTGATCGGCGGCGAGCGATCCATCGATCACGCGCACGCCGCCGCCGACGATCGATTCGAACAACGGATCACCGCGCAGCGCGGCGAGGTCACCGTCGGCCTGCAGGTGCGCGAGGTCCGTCCAGCCATCGCCGATCGCCGCGCGCAGCGCGTCGCGCGCAGCCGCGATGTTGCCGAGGTGGGCGTGACAGCACGCGATGAAGTAGGCGTAGTTCGGGTGCGGCGACGGCAACAGACGCTCGCGTGCGGCGATGAACGTCTTGCATGCCTCGGCGATCTGACCGGCGATGAACTGGTGCTCGGCCAGCGCGTACTGCGGATCGACCTGCGCCGGGTGCGGCGCGGTCGCGATGTCGACGGCGTCCTTGCGCGCCGCCGGCACGCAAGGATCGCAGATCACGACGCTCACGCGCTCGATCGCGGTCAGCGCGGTCAGGCGCGGCCGGCGCGTGTCGGCGCGGTCGAGCACGACCGGCGACGAGCTGGTGCCGCCGCGCCGCAGCCACAGGCCGCGGACCTCGCCCGCGTCGTCCGACGGTAACAGCGACCCGAGGATCTCGGGTCCGACCGTCGAGAACACGGTGTCCTCGCGATCCGCGGCGCGGCTACCGACGATCGGGATCGATGCCGTGCGACCCGGATCGGCTACCAGCTGCACGTTGACGACGTGCGGTCCTTCGCCGGTCAGCTCGAACGTGGCGCGCGCCTTGCCGTCGCTCGCGGTGACGCGGTCGCGTGCGACACGGTCGCCGTCGTCGAGGAGCTCGACCTCGACATCGCCCTCGACGGGCGCGCCGAACGTGGTCAAGCGCAGGTCGAGCACGAGCCGATCGCCGTCGAGCGACCTGCGATCGAGCGAGGCGACCAGCGGGGACAGCCGGTAGGTCGCGACGATGAACGTGCACGGCGCCGCGCCTTCGGGAGCGTCGCGCACCGAGATCTCGTAGCTACCGGCCGGCAAGTCGCCGAGCGCGGCCGTCGCGGCACCGCGCGACAGCCGCAGCGCACGCGAGGTGAGCAGCGTGCCGTCGAGCTCGACCTCGAGCACCACCTCGCGATCGCCCCCGAGCGGGTCGACGACGAGCAGGTTCACGGGATCGCTGCCCTCGCGGTACAGCGCCTTGTCGGAGGTCACGCTCGTCGCGGCAAACCGCGGCGGCGCGACCGGCGAGATCCGCACGCCGGGCAAGTCGATCGGCGTGACACCGATCAGCGGGACGATCACGCTGCGGATCGCGCTCGGCTCGACGAACGGCTGGAGCCACTGGAGCGACGGCTGCTCGAGCAGATCGCGGCCGATGAACGCGAACGCCTTGCCGATCGTGACCGCAGCGCCGGCCGATGCCGCGATCATCGGATCGGCGACCGTGATCGCGTGTGACGGTGGTGATGCTTCGACGGTGAGGACGAGCGTGCCGAGATGCAGCACGTCGCCGACGTGCAGCACGTGGCGGGTCACCTGGCGTCCGGCGAGCCGGATCCCGTGCGCCGCGTGGAGATCCTCGATGATCCACTGGCCGGCGTCGCGCCGCAACCTCGCGTGCTTGCGCGAGACCGTCGAATCGTCGCTGCGAATCTGACTGTGCTTCGCGCGACCGACGGTGACCTCGTTCACGCCGTCGAGAGCAAGCACTCCCGTGGCCGACCCTGAATAGCGAATCCGCATCCGCGCGAGCTTACTGCGGATCGCGAGCGGAGCGCGTCACGCCCGGGTCACCGCTCTTCGGTCGCCGCGCCCTCGAACGCTTTGGGCGAGCGCCGACCTGCTCGCCGCCGCCCCCGGGATCGGCGTCGCGCAGCTCCGCGAGCATCGTCTGGGCAGGACCGATCACCGCACCCGACACGACAAGTTGTTGTCCCCGAACGCCAAAGTGCTGACACGCGCTCGGCAACGCGGACCCTCCTGCTAGCTTCGCGCAATTGCTCGAGCAGCAACAGACGTCAGGGTTGGCGATCACGCGTCGGTTGTGGACGCTATCGACACCGATCATCGGGATCAATGTTCTGAACGTCCTGATGCTCGCGGTCGACGCGGCGCTGTGCGGCCGGCTGCCGGGCCGCGATCACACGCTCGCGGCGCTCGGGCTCTCGGTGCAGGTGGTGTTGTTGTTCATGACCGCGATGCTCGGCCTGCTCGTCGGCACGGTCGCCTTGGTCTCTCGCGCCATCGGGACGGTGATCGCCCAGCTCCAGATCCCGCTCGCCTACGTCCTCGGCTTCGCGCTCGAGCTCGGCGAGCTCGGTGTCTGGCTGTCGTTCCCGATCGCGATCGCGGTGAAGGCGAGTGTCAACTTCATCGCGTACAAGCGCGAGCACTGGGTCGTCACTGGCGTGCGTCTCGCGTAATACACCCCACCGCAACGATGGAGCACCGTGTGCACCGTGTCCTAGACAAGCCAACGTTCACAGCTCCGAAGAACCGTCTGCTCTATGTCATCGAGCCAGGACAGCAAGACCCGGCTTCTGACCTGGCAGAATCGGTCGCCGTCCGGGTCTACGGCCGAACCCTTCTCGATCGAAACATCAGGCTGCTTCTGAAGCAGTTCGACGCTATTCATGTTGTCTTGTTAGTCAACGAGGGTGCCGCCGGTGAGCTGCAGGCCGCTCTCGTCGAGGTTCCAGGCAGCGCAGGCGCGACGGCACAAGTCGTAACGTCGTTGGATCTCTGCTCGGTCTCTGATGTCGATGCAGTATTACTTCAGCGTGGCATTGGGATTCTAGAGAACATTACCTCGGCGGCAGGTGAGTACTACTGCGCATCACTCTCCGAGACAGAGGAGCATGGTGACGACAGGCCAACACCCATAGGAATCGCCTGGAAGGCGCGTGAGGCAGTTTGTGGCTCCGAGAACGCCAGCTGCATGGTCCGGCGACAGGGAGCAACTCGGGGCACTCCTCGTCAGGCCTGCGTTTCGACTTCAAAGATCCGCACTCATTTTCTCACTGACTCGGACAGCTCGGTTGCGAGCCAGCTTTCGTCGTACCTTCATGCCAAGGCATCACTGAGGTCGATGGACGGTCCAGTTTCGAGGTTGTTGATGCGGCGGCTGTCGCGCCGGCTTTCACGGCCTCTCGGCCGCTGGGGCGTTCATCCCAATGTCGTCACCGTGGTAGCCGCCGCAGTCGCACTGTTCGCGGCATTGCTTTTTGCCATCGGCGATCGAAGCGCGCTCCTCGTGGGCGGCGTGGTGTGGTTCGTCGGCGGCGTACTGGATGAGGTCGACGGAGAGCTCGCGCGCCTGCAGGGGAAGGAGAGTGAATTTGGCGGATGGCTAGACTTGACCCTCGACCGTATCGTGGACGGCCTCGTGCTCGTCGGTCTGGCCTGGCCGATCGCAGCAGGATCTTCAGATTCTTCTTTGTGGGCGCTGACTGCGCTCGCGATCGTTCTGGTGGAAACGAGCAGCTATGTCGGGTTGCTCTATGACAGTTGGATGAAGAGTGCCCTGGGCCGCACCGTCTACTTTCGCATTGGCCGAGACACTCGCAACTTGACGATCTTGGTGTTCTCGGCGTTTTCGCTTCGCGTCGCGGCCATCGTCTTCGTGGCCACCGTCTCGTTGGCCGAGATCGCGCGCAGGTTAGTGGTTTGCTTACGATGGAGCCGCGCGGCTGCGAGACGTGATCGCGTTGGTTGATGGGCAGGGTCGACGACTACTCGAACCAGCGGCCGGTCTCCGCGAACACACGTTCGGTGTCCGAGAGTCCCGACAGCTCGCGCTGCGCCGCGAGCCCCACGCCTCCCGCGACGCGAATGCAGCACAGGGTCGGCTCGCCCTCCTCGGCCCAGAACGCGTACCGCACGAACGGCAGGAGGCATGCGGAGTCACCGGGGGCCAACACGTCTTGTTTCGTTTCAAACCCGTCGGTCCAGGCAATCCGCGAAGGGACGTTGCTGTAGTTGTACAGCCACGTGTAGAGCGAGGTACAGAAGCCATCGTCCAGCGACGCTGATCTCCCCAAGACGTGGATCATCGACCCGCGCATGAAAGGCATCTTCGTCGTCCTCGCCATGCGAACGATGCCGTACAGGCGCCGTGAACCGGAAGGGAGCATCACGGCCTGTTGTGGCGCGTGGGGCTTGATCAGCACTTCGTCCTCGGCCTTGTAGCGGGGCACGAACAGGTCGCCTGCTTCGACCCCCAGACAGCTGGCGAGCCCCACCACCTCGTCCCAGCTGAGCTCGATGTTCTCGTCGAACACGCGCCGCAGCTCAAGCCCTGGGGCCTGCGCACTGACCAACTGTTCGAGTTCCTCTAGCGTGAGGTCGTCATTGGCCATGTGGTGACGCACCAGCTCGATGAAGGCGCGCCGCGGTTGTCTGACCGAAAGCAACCAACCTCTCGCCTTGGGGCCCAAGGCATACAGCTCCTTTTGGGCCCGGCGTACCTCGCCGGCAAAGGTCACCGCGAGAATGTAGGCCTCCTTCGATGCCTCGCGTGTCGTGAAGGTGTGGGGCCACCAGGGTGTCCCGAAGACGCTGTCTCCGGTCGTCATCTCGCGCCCATGCCCAACCCCGTCGACCTCCCAGTAGTAGTTCACCGGACCGATGAAGAGCGTGTACTGATTGAGCAGGTGGCCCTTGTTGAAGACCACGTCGGGGTTCTTCGGGTCGGCGTCACCCACCACCCTCAACTCGCGAATCCACTCGGGTCGAAACGGCGCCAGGCGCGACATCGCGGTGTCGCGGTACTCGTAGTACGGGCTGCGGCCCCCATGACGATCGCGCCGGTCGAAGACCCGGGACGTGGCTCGCGAATCGGCGGCGCGCATGATCTTGGCACCGGCGACGCAATCATCTTCGACGACCATCAGCTCGGTGGCGTCGATCGGGTAGACCTCACCCATTCGCGCGATGAGCTCGAGCGCGGCCTGCACCCCTGCCTCACCGCGGATCACCCGAGCGACGTGGTCGCGATCGAGCTCGAGCTCGTCGGCAAGCGCCTCACTGGTGCGCTTGAGATCGTTTGCCTCGCTCAGGATTCGCGCCCCGAGCAGACGTGTCCGGCGGCTAGCGTCCATCGAAGTACCTCGTGAAACGTCTACTCGACCAGCAAGGCTCTGGCCTCGGCGGTTGACATGTTCAGTGGCGAGTTCTCGAAACGATCACGATTCACGTGCTGCCCGAGCACGCTCATGTCGATCGTTCGTATCCCGATGGACGACAGCGACACGCTGATGCCCAGGCGCGCGAGGTGGTCGTACCAGCAACCTTCCGCTTCGTGAGGCCCGGTCGCGCCGAGCGCATGAAGCACATAGTCGTAGCTTTCAGACCACCTCCGTAACTGCCTGTCTGCTTTCGCGGCGATACCAAACGCCCGCAAATAGCGCCCCATGGTCAGCGCCACTGCATGGCCGTGCGGAACACCGTGGACCGAGGTGAAATAGTACGACATCGCATGAGGAATCGTGGTTTTTGTCGTCGAGATCGCCGCGCCACCCGATACGGACGCACGACAGAGATCGATCAACTGTTCCGTCAAACCGTGTGCTGGCTTGAATAGAGCCTTACAGCCAATCTTGATTGCTCTTCTTGCATGACGATCGCTGGTCGCGCTGGCGCGATTTGAAAGCAGGGCTTCGACGCCGTGCGCGATCGCATCGAGGCCAGAGATGGCGCGCTGCCGAGGTGAAACAGTGGCGGTCAAGTTTGGATCGACGACGGCGACGGTGGGCGCCATGGCCGGATGACTGAGGGACTGTTTGATTCCGTTTCGATAGGCAACGGCGAACGGCGTGACTTCGCTTCCCGAACCGGCAAGTGTCGGTACTGCGACAAGTGGAATGCGGCTCTCGACCTGAAGCTTGTGGGACGGATCATCCATGAACCGCACCAGCTCCTGGCTGCGAAGCGCGATCGCCTTCGCCGTGTCGATGATGCGGCCTCCGCCGATAGCAATGATGCCGTCGAACGAATCGCCGAGATCGCGATGGCATCGCATCGCCTCGGCCAATTGCGGCAGAGTGCCGGCTGGAGAAAACACGCGATGGTCGGCCGGCAGGTACTCGGCGCACTGTTCCACCGCGCCCGCGCTGACGGACGACGCGCCCGTGACCACCAGGCAGTGCCGGCATCCGAGGCCCGCGAGAATCCCGGGCAGCCGCTCGACTGCCTTGGGCGCCATGATCACTTCAGTCACTGTGGAGGCTCCAGAAGATGTCACGTCGAGCCGCGAGCTCGAGGCGTGGCCGTGGCAAGCCCGCCGAGCTCCGCTCGTCGACCATGCACCAGAGGAAGGTCGGTGCGCGACGCGCTCGCGCTTGGTCGAGCGCTGCCTTCGCCGCCGGCAGCGTCGAGACTCTCTCGATGTGCTGGTACCCGAGCGCTCCGGCGATGCGGCCAAAGTCGACCGCTTGTCCACAGACCGGCTGGCCTCCGACCGATGCGTGGACCCCATTGTCGAAGAGAACGTGGATGAACCGCTGCTCGGGGTGGCGTGTGAGCCAGCTACACGCCCCCATGTGCATCGTGAAAGCTCCGTCTCCGTCGAGGCACCAGACACGACGTTCCGGGCGGGCCAACGCGAAGCCCAGCGCGAATTGACTGGCGTGACCCATTCCTCCAACGCAAAGTAGGTCCCCGGCGAACTCGGTCGGTGCACCGCCTCGCACCGCCAGCAACTCTCGACCCACGTGGCCGATACCCGCGAAGATCGTGTCCTCCTCGTCGAGCCCCGTCACCAGGTGTTCGAGCAGTTCTCGACGCTTGAGCGGTCGCGCCTCGAGGCGTTCAGGCGCTCGGCGATCCGCATCCACCGCGCGGGCAGACACGAGAACAGCCACGGTTCGTTTCTCCGTTTCCTGCATCCACGCTTCCAGGCGATCGAGCTCGTCTGCGTCGCCGCTCCGCAGCATGAACACAGGCACATTCAATAGAGCGAGCAAGCCCTCGGTCGCCGCGCCGATGGCTCGATGTTGGGGTTCGTCCGGAACACCGGGCTCTCCGCGCCAGCCGATCACCCAGATCGAAGGAATGGCGTACGCGGAAGGGTGGCACATCGACAGGTACGGGTTGATGGCGTTAGGCAGACCGGAGTTCTGCATGTAGATCAGGGGGCGCTGGCCCGTCGCCAGGTAGTGCCCCCCTCCCAGCGCCAGGGCCGAGCCCTCGTTGGCCGCGATGATGTGCTGGATCGATCTGCAATCGTCCACCTGATCGCACAGTGGGGCCAGCAGACTGTCGGGCACGCCGGTCGCAAATCGCACCCCACAGCTCACCAGCACGTCGACGAGGTCCCGGGGTGCCGCCCCCGACTCTGCTATTGCCTGTTTCTGATTGGTAGACTTCATAGGTGGGTTCTGCCGGTTCGCGCTAGAATTCGGGCTCCGGGAAGAAGGACAGCAGATCCTTTGGAGTAGCGCTGTACTGACGAATTGCCCCACCGCGGTCGCCGGCAAGGATGTCGTTTGCCGCCCTGGTCATCGCGCTGCTGGCGGCGCGCATGAGATGGTTTGCATAGATGACGACGTTGAACGCGTTCACTTCCAGTTCCGACGCGGTCACATCGTCGAACGCTGTGGGAACTGCGATCAGGGGCACCAGCGGCTTCACGGAGCGGAAGCGGCGGCTGAATTCGAAAATCTCGCGCGGCGAGTCGGCCACACTGTGAATGAGAATTGCGTCGGCGCCTGCTTCACAATATGCCAGAGCTCGCTCCATCGCCTGGTCGCAATCCGAGTGCAACACGAGACTCTCGATCCTGGCGATCACGACGAGCTGCGAAGCCCCCACGCCGTGCTTGACCGCGCGAAGCCTCTCGCAGAAGTCCTTGATGGAGGTCTGCGTGCTCTTGGCGGTACGGCCATAGAGCGAATTCCGTTTTCGGCCTGCCTTGTCTTCCAGACACAAGGCTGCCACGCCCGTCCTCGACAGGGTGCGCGCCAGATAGAACGCCTGATCTAGATTCCCACCGCTATCTCCGTCGTAGATGATCGGCTTCGACGTACAGTCCATGATCTCTTCAAGCAGATCCAATCGCGACTTCAGGTCGACGACCTCGATGTCGGGTCGCCCACGTACTGTCGAGTCGATCAGGCTGCTCGACCAGAAACCGTCGAACGCACGACCCGAGGCGGTTGCATTCTCTGCGATGCGAGCCGAAATCGCGTCGTGAACCTCGATGATCCGCAGCAAGCGCTTGGCCTCTAGAAGCCGCCGGAACCGTTGTGCACCGAACCGCGAGCTCGGGCCGTCCTCGCGCAGTTCAGCGGTGCACGGCACCTCGACCAGCTTGCCACCCCACTCCGACAAGACCTTGATCGCCTCCTGCCGCACTGCGGCTTGCGAGCCGTTGCACCAATCATCGCCGTGAACGAGGTACGCGGGCCGATAGCGCTCGAGATTCTGTCGGTAGCTGTGGGTTTCTTGCGGCACCACCATGGACACGCCGGACACGCTCTCGACGAGCGCCTTGCGTGCAGCAAATGAGGAGAGTGCCAACCCGTTGCAGCTCACCACAGCCTGGTCGGTCAGAACTCCGACGATCACCCTCCCCAGCTCGCGAGCCTTTTCCAGCACGCTGAGGTGACCCGCGTGGAGCAGGTCTCCGATCATCCCTACATACACTGTCTGACTTGACATGGGATTACTCCATGTGACGAGCGGCAGGTCCCCCAGTGGAGCCCGATTTCGCTGGATTCGTTAGTTGTCGAGCCCATTGGACAATTCGCTTCTGTAATTCAGTGATCTCCTGACGGCTATGGCCGACGATAGTGACGCCGAATTTGGAAAATTGCCGCATGCTGGTGGCCATGTGGACAAGGGCACCTTGATGAGTCTTGTGATCGAATGCCAGACCTGCGTCGGACATGGCCTTCAGGAGCTCTCCGGGGCTGACGGTTTTCAAACCATCTGCTTGCACGTACTCTGATGATTGATACGTGATGTGCCCTGTGGTCGAAACAAGCCGACCGGTTGCTAGGTCATAGGTGGCGCCGGTCAGGAGTCTGGACCAGAAATACGGGTGCGTGGTGGCACCCTTTCTCGCATTGACCTCGAGACCCCACAGACTCCATGGTTCCGTCGGAGCGTCGCGGGTCGCGATGAAGTCCGTAGAGACGATGCCGCGGACCCCCTTGGCCGCCAGGCTGGTGGCGATCTCGTGACCGAGCGCCATCAAGTCGCTGCGATACGCTTCATCGGCGGGAAACCAGGACCCGGCGTAGGCCATGCCGACGAGTACTTGATCATGAGTCGCCAGATTCGCGACTCGCCCATCAGGCAAGATATTCATCTTCACGCTGGGGAATGCCGTGTGCGGCGCCTCGATGTACTCCTCGACGACTGCGCCTTGCTTGGCGATCTCCGAGACGAAGACGTCGACTGGAATCGCCTTCGAGACTTCCAGACTTGCTACGAAGTCGGCGAGTGGCTTTCCAATCATGGATCGCTGAATTCGTGCGATTCCGTTGCCCGCCTCTTCGCAATTCAGCTTGATCAGAAACGATCTAGCAGGAGAGCGGGCCGACAAATCAGCCAGCGCGCTTCGCGCATCGTCCACGCTACAGATGTTCTGGTACCCCAACGGATGCGGTATGTTCAATGATTCGAAGATCGCTCGACTGTTCGATTTGGAATCGACGGCCAGCAGTTCCCTGCGCAAGCCCAGATGGGGCAGGCCAAGCGCCTCGGCGAGCTCGAGCTCGCGTTCGGTGACCGTCCAGAAGTCGAGGATGGGGTTCTCGCAGCTGCTGACGAGCTCGCGCAGTGAATCGAGAGCGCTCCGATTGCCGAGCAGAAGCTCCGAGAGACTCGACCGACCGTCCGTCGGGACGAAGACCGTCTTCCATCGACGCGCGAGATCGCCGACGCTCAGGTTGCAGGCTTTGGCGCCCTCATTCACTGTGTGGTGAAGAAAGGCTCTGTCGACATCGTCGGAGAGGACGACGATGCACGTACAATTCTCATTGCGCAGCAGCTCGACAAAGTATGCGTTTCGCTCTTCGAAGTAGTTTAGCCCGCGCAGATATTTCGCCGTCAGCCCGCCGAGGCTTACGCTTTGGATCGACACCACGGTCCGTGGAGTCGTGCATGTATCGCCAAAGAGGATCTGTTCGAGCATGGCTCTTTACCAATGGCTCAGTCTTTGAATGGGCTCGATGCCGCGCCGCCGGTTACCCGCGCTCGCTCCTTGAGCCATGCATCTGTTTGTCGAGACGTCTCCGGCAAGAGATCTCCTATCGGTAGCAGCACACCCTTTGTCTGAACGTAGCTTAGAAGGGCGTCGCGACCCTTGATGCGACCGTATCCCGTCCTTCCGAAGCCACCACCGAACGATATTTCTGGCCCCGAGACAATGGACGCATTCATCACTACGTGCGCAGACCGCACCGACTGGGCAGAGCGCATCATCCTGCCGACGTCTTGAGTGAAGATCGCGCAGAGCAGGCCAGTGTAAGGTGTGCTGTTGGCGATCTGAAACGCCTCTTCGATGTCCCTGAACTTCATGACCGCCATGACCGGCCCCCACACCTCTTTCTGAGCGATGGCCATTTCGGGGAGCACGTCGCGCAACACCGTGGGCTGCACGAACGAGCCCGGACCCGGGACCCTCGCGCCGCCGGTCAGGCACTTCGCGCCTGCCCGCACCGCACCTTCGACCATGCCGATGACGTTCTCGACCTGCTTCTCGCTGTCCAGCGGCCCCATGTACGGCCCATAGACCGGAGCTTGCGTGCGGGGAGTTTCGATACCCGGTACCAGCTTGAGCGACCGAGCTAGTGCCACCGATCTCTCGACGAGCTCATCGTGCCGTGACTCGTGCACGATCACCCGGTACATGCCCCCGCAGAATTGGCCGGCGTTCCAGTATGAACCAGTGCGCGCCTCCGATTCGAAGGCATCCATGTTCGCGTCTTCAAAAACGATGGTTGGATTGGTACCTCCCACCTCCACCACGCTCGGTACGAGATTCGAAGCCGCAGCCGTCAAGACCTTCGCAGCAGACTCGACATATCCGCCGAACACGAGGTGATCGATATCTGGGTGGGCTGCGAGCGCCTGACCGGCATCTGCTCCTCGACCGCAGACAATATTGAGAGCCCCGGCTGGTAGTCCGGCATGCTCTGCTGCCCGAGCAAACCACGTAGCTGAAATGGGTGTCAGCTCCGAGGTCTTCAACACGCACGTGTTGCCCGTTACCAAGGCGACCGCGAGGGAGCGCGCCGGGATGTATACGGGGTAATGACAAGGAATGAATTGTGCCGAGACACCGAAGGGCCGGTGAACGGTGAAGGCGAAGCGAGTGCTGTCGGTGGGCGCCGATCGCCCGTCCAAGGACTCGGCGACTGATGCAAAGTAGTCGAACAGACGAACGGTTTGCCTGACTTCAACATCTGCTTCGAACCAGGGCTTGCCCTGTTCGAGTATCAAGATGCGCTTTATTTCCTCGATGTTGTTTGCCAGGTACTGGCCCATTGTCCGGACCAGTTGGCCTCGTTCCATGGGATGGAGGTCGGCGAGCGCCCCCGAAAGATGGACGCGCCGGGCCGACTGCACCGCCCTGTCGATATCCGCTGCATCTGCCAACGCATGCTCGGCCAACGTTTCGTTGCAGCTCGGATCTTTGACGGCGATGGTGCCCGCGCCTCCGCGGCAGTACTTGCCATCGATATAGTTGGGCCAGAAGGTGTCGAGTTGCCTGCTTGTCATCTCACTGTCCGAATCAGTTACTCGAAACTCAGATGGCTCACGCATGGCGCCCCTGGATCTCGCGCTCCCGCCGTGCCGCGTGGAACGGCGTCGAGTGGTAGAAGTCGTACTCGTCCGAGGTTGCGTCGGGCGAGCGCATCGCCCACATGACGAACTCGGCGGCGAGCTCGGCGGAGATCGTCCGCATCGCGTCGCTCGGCGCTCGATCGAGCCAGTCTCCCTCTCGATACGGTGGCAGCCCGGCGGTCTTCGCGACGAACGCCGGATCCAGCGTCGGCTGCTGGCGCAGCTCGCGCTGGATCTCCGTATCGACGATGCCGGGGTGGATGCGCAGCACCTTGATGTGCGGCGCGGCGAGCTCGAACTCTCGGCTCTGGACGAGCGCGAGCCGGCTCAGCGCCGCTTTGGTGGCGCTGTACACGCCGAGCCCGGCGAACGACAGGCTGGCCTCGTGGCGCGCCAGCGACGAGATCACGTATGCGACGCGGCACGCGCGCTGCGCGAACCGCCCCGCCTGGAACACGCGCGCGGTGATGGCGAGGGGTGAGAAGACGTTGACCGCGAACGCGCTTGCCAGATCACCAGGCGCGATGTCGGTGAGCCACCCCAGGTTCAAGCACGCCGCGTTGTGGATCAGGGTCTCGACAGTGTGGTCCGGATGCGCTGCGAGCCAGACGTCGAGCGCCTGTTCGACCTCGCTCGGATGGCCGAGGTCGAGGGGCAGGTTGTGAAGCCGATGCGGACCGGCGACGCTGTGCGGCCCTGCAGAACCCGGGCTTTCGATCCTTCGGGCGGGCTGTCGGGATACGTTGAGGACGTCACCGATGTCGAGACACGCCTGCACGAGGCAGTGTCCCAACCCCCGGCTCCCGCCGGTGATGATCGTGAGTCGTTTCATGGCCACGGCGCCGACCCGAGCGGCTAGAGGACTCCCGGGATGTCGATGCACTTCGGGAAGCGCTCGATCGAGCGGGCGCTCCACCACGGATTCTTGGCCGCGATCGAGATCAGATCGCGACCCTCGACGTCGGCGAGCTTTCCGAGGTAGTAGGCCACGTAAACCGTGAAGAAGTGAGCGTAGTAGAACTTCTGGAAGAAGCTCTTCTGGTTCATGTCGATCGTCACGAACTCGATGTTCTTGTTCTGGGGAACGCTCTTGTCCCCGAACAGCTTCTCCAGCGTCGCGATCTTCTCGCGCGTGTAGTCATCCTCGTCGCCGTCCCGCAGCACGACGATCGACTGCTTCTCCTTCGGGTTCGAGTACGCCGCGACCTCGGTGTGGCTGAACTCGTGCAAGAGGTTGCGGTGCGACGGGACCATCGCGATCTCGTTGAAGAACATGGTCACTTGCTTGAGCAGCGGCACGTACCACTTCGCCGTCGCCAGAAACACGATTCGGCTGTTCTGGAGCTTGTGCGCGATGGCCTCGGCGCGGTTTCGGGTATCCGCGTCGAACGCCTTCTTGAGGTACGCCACCGACTCGCGAAGTTCCTCTTCATAGGAGGACTTCGTGATCTTCAACTTGTGGAACAGATCGAGGAAGATCGAGAAGAACTGCTGCACGTGATAGAGCGGATACTCGCGATCGGCGTGCCGCATCTTGTACTGGATGAGCGAGCTACCATCCGCCTTGCACATATCGGCGATCTTCCCGCCACCCGAGAGGACGATCAGGTTGCGGTTCTTGGTCAGTTCGTTCATCCGGTCGTAGAACAGGCAAGGCTCTACGGACCAGCCGCTGTAGCACACGATGATCGTGAGCGTGCGGTCGTCCTTCACGATGGCGCTGTCGATGAACCACTCCATGTCGTAGTCGTTGATCACATCGACGTGGAGCGGGATCTTCTGGACGTTGAAGAAACCCTTGACGATGTCCGAGACGACCGACGAACACCCCATGCCATAGAACACGATCCGGTTGAAGTGGCCGCTCTCGATGCGCGCGCGAAGATCGGGATTCAGCCGACTCAGATCGTATTCATGACCCCACAGAATGCTGTCGAATAGTGGTTCTCCCAGCATCGCTTCGAGGCGGTGCAGACGCGGCTGCATGATCACCGTTCCTGATGAAGTGTTGGACTTCGAATGATCTTCGAAGGGTTGCATCGAATTGCCTTTTCCTTAATGCGATGGGTTGTACGACACATGTCTGCTGTGGAACACGCCAAGTTCTTTTCGCGACGCGCTAACCGTCGATCACGATGCGCGGCGGTGCGTGCGGAGTGCGCGAAACGCGCTCGGCGACTCACCGACCGCCGCACGAAACCTCGTGGTGAACGATGCTGTGGAGCGGAACCCGACGAGGGATGCGATGTACTCGACCTTCTCGTCGCGATCGAGCAACATCGCCCTCGCGGCGCGGATGCGGGCGCACGCGACCTCGTCGCGAAGGCTCGTTCCGTGGTCGGCGAGCTGACGCTGAAGCGTTCGCGGACTGATCGCGAGCGCGTTGGCAATCCGGTCGAGGGTGGCCGCTGGGATGTCGGCTGCGATCGCCTCGCGGACCCGCCGCACCAGCACGGGCTCGAGGAACGCGTCGCGGAGGCTGTCGAGCTCGTCGCGCTCGTCACGCTGTGCCCCATCGCCGAGACCCAGCCACTCGTACGCCTCGCGCCGATCGCCGCACAACTTGGCGTCGAACCGCGGCGCGATCAGGTCGTGAAACAGCCCCGCGAACGCGGCGCCCGGCAGGCCGTTCGGTCGCACGGCTGCGAGCCGGCGCGTTCGACGCGCGAGCTGGTCGACGCCGCGCGCGAGGAACACCTCGAAGCACTCGAAGGCCCTGCGATCCAGTGTCTCGACCGCAGAGAGGTCGTAGAGCACCTCGTACGGCGGCGCCAGCGTGGAGCTCAGCGGGAGCGCGAACAGCGCTGCGAGCGCGGGCTCGTCGACGACTTCGTGCCTGCCGAAGTGAAACGCGCCGAGCCGGTGCCGATCTTGCACCCACACCACGGATGACCGTCCAGCGAGATACCTGCCGACCGGAGCGGCCATCAGATCGTCAGCCGAGCTCGCGGGCCGCATCGGCGACCGCCGCGATGCATGCCCCTCGCTCGCCAGGACGGCTGGCGATAGCTTCATGCACGGAAGACGAGCGTGCTCGAAAGGAGTTGCACTCGTGCGCTCGATCACGCGAGATCCTCCCGGACGAGAGCGATGTGCGGCCAAGATTCGCTTTCGGTGAGCTTTGCCGTCGTGTTCATGGTGCTGCCATCCCTCATTGAGCGTCGTTCCGTTCAGGCCTGGGTCGCGTGCGCGATGGGTTGTACGACACATGCCTGCTGTGGAACACGCCAAGTTCTTTTCGCGACGCGCCAACCCTCGATCACGATGCGCGGCGGTGCGTGCGAGTGCGCGAAACGCGCTCGGCGACTCACCGACCGCCGCACGAAACCTCGTGGTGGTGCTTGAGCCTTCTCTCCTCGTTCTTCCCATCGAGGCCACGCTCCCGACGCTTGGCGAGCCAGTCGGCAACGAACGCGCGCACGGTGATACCCCGAGCCGGCGCATGCTTCACCGTCCGTTCGGACGCGGTAACGCGAGCCACGACTTCATCGTGTGTCGCCTGGGCCAGCATTTCCTGGCCTACCTCGTAGCCGGTGGACGCGTCGCGCCACTTGCCGCCGACGTCGCGGAACCGGATCCAGAGCTTCTTACCGCGGGCGTAGACTCGGCAGCGCGTTTCGATAGCACGGCGTCGGCGACCGCACTGTCATCACGGCGTGATTCTCTCGATGAGGATGCGCCGTTCGGCGGCGGGATCTCGAAGGTGAAGTTGCTCAAGAAGTTCATCCCCAGCACGCCATCGATTCCATGGCCGAGATCGGCAACGTTCACGTGCACATCAGGAACGGCGAATCTGTGAGCAACTCGATCCGCCGCGGTGTACCCGACCGCTTCGGCGATCTCGGGAACCAAAGTGGTCAGGACACGGTCCGCAGCTTGTGGAACAGGTCGACCACGTGGCGTGCACGGACCTCCGCCAGCGGCCGATCGCTGAGTTCGGGCAACACGTGGTGCTTGAGCCTGCTCTCGTCGTTCTTCCAATCGAGGCCACGCTCCCGCCGCTTGGCGATCCAGTCGGCGACGAACGCGCGGGTGACGTAGCAAGGATCAGCTTCCGACCGCCTCGAGCCTCAGCGTGAATGCCGTAGCGAGACTGCGCTGATCGCGTGGTCGGTACCGTCGATTTTGAGGCCGGTTGCCAGAAGCTTGACAGCAAGGCCCACACGTCCAGGATGGGACACATGAATGCTGCCGAACAGCTCGAACCAACACTCTCGGAGCCATTGACCTGGGCCGAGATCTGCGAGCGGTACCCCGACGAATGGGTCTGCGTGGTCGACATCGATTATGACCATCCGCGTGTCTTCGACTTTCGAACGGCACGCGTCGTCAGCCACAGCAAGACGAAACGCGAAGCGTTCGACCAGGCGAGCCCCTGGTGGGATCACTACAAGCTCATGGGCCGCTACTTCACCGGCCACCTTACCGTGCGGCCCTTCCTTCGACCTTCCATCATCCTCGATGTCGAGACTCGCGACGCCTTTCGTTACCAGCGGTGACCTGATCATCGTCTCGGTACTCGTGACCGGTCCGCGCGGAACGCTCCCCGGTCTATTCGTGTTCGACACGGGAGCGGCCGTTACGACCATGACACATGAACTCGCTTGAACTCGCTAGCCTTCACACTCCCAATGTTTGCCGTGCACCATCCGATCCCCCCATAAGGGGTCGGTACGAACAGCCCGCAGAGTCGCGGCCCAGACTTCGCCAGCGTCGTGGACTTCGGTCATCGTGCCATCTTTGATGTTGGCGTAGGTGAACGGCGAGCTCGCCATCGACGCCCGGCGGGCACCGACGGTCGCGTTGCCGGTGACGTACGCACCGATGACCGGGTCACTGAGGAACGAGGCCGCCAGGAAATCGCCCCAGCCCTCGCCCATGCCGCCGGATTTCTGCGGCGCCGGCTTTAGCTTGCTCGCCTGCGGCCGGGCTCCATGCTATCTGGAGCGGGTGAAGACCGCATCGGTTGTCGTGGCGTGGCTTGGTGTCGCTTCCGCGTCTGCCATCGGCTGCGGGGGCACGCAGGGAGGCGATGCCATGGCACCGGTGGTCACTACCGCGCCCGATGACTTCGTGTTGCGGGATGTCCGCAAGGACGCAGCACAATACCTCGACTGTCAGGTGCCGAATGTCCACGTCGCCATGGGACCGTGGGCCGGCTCGGAAGGAAACGTGACCGCATACGGCTGCGGACGTCAGGTCAACTACTATCTCAGGTGCATAACCAACCATCAGTGCTCGCTGACGGCCACCGACTGAGCACAGCGTCGGATCTCGAGTACTGGCGCGCGAGCTCGATGCAATCGGTGCCGCTGAGCGGCGCCGTATCATTCTATTGCGACAACTTCGGCTGCGTTCACGGGTGACGTGGAGGACGCAGGGTTGACCCGTGAGCGGCGCGGACAGGAGCTGGCCGTGCGCGGACACGATGCCGATGATCGAGATCTCGGTACCTTCCTCGATGCCCGATCATACTCGATCACTGAGGGGCTCAGCAGGTCCCGCTCGGGCGCATGGCGAGCACCGCCGAGGTGGCGCGCTGGGTGGTCTCGGTCGCCGAGCCAGGCGTGACCGATCGCGCGGCCGGCTACGCCGGGCCCTTGGCCTGCGGCCGCGCGGTCCTGCACCACTCGCTCCAGCTGCCGACATAGAGCGCCGCGCCGGGAAGGCCCGCGAGCTCGAGCGCGAGCAGTGTGTGGCATGCGGTGACGCCGCTGCCGCAGTGTACCGTCAGCGCCGACGGCGCCGCGCCCGCGAGCAGCCCGTCGTAGAGCGCGCGGAGCTCCGCGGCCGGCTTGAACCGGCCGTCCTTGCCGAGGTTCTCGGCGAACGGCAGGTTCACGGCGCCGGGGATGTGACCGGCGACGGGATCGAACGGCTCGGTCTCGCCGCGGAAGCGTTCTCCGCTGCGCACGTCGAGCACGCGCCACGCCGCCGACGCGCGGCGCGCATCGACCTCCTCCGCGTCGACGGTCGGCCACGTCCAGCCATGCTGGGGATGATCGGCCACCGCGGTCACCTGCGGCAATTGCGTGTCGACCGCGAGCCCCGCCGCGACCGCACCGGCGAACCCGCCGTCGAGCACCTGGACGTTGGCGTGGCCGATCGAGCGCAGCATCCACCACAGCCGCGCCGCCGCGTTGGCCCCGCCGGCCGCGTCGTAGACGACCACGCCGTCGTCCGGGCCGATGCCCCACGCGCCGAGCTGGCGCGCGAACTCCGCCGCGGTGGGCAGCGGGTGGCGGCCGCCGTGCGCGGGATCGTGCCCGTCGCGGCGCGCGGTGCTGAGATCGCGATCGAGGTCGGCGTGGCGGGCGCCGGCCAGGTGCCCGGCGGCGTAGGCGTCGGGGCCCGGCCGGGCATCGAGGACGATCAGCTCGCCGGGGCGAGCGCGGAGCTGTTCGGGAGAGACGAGCGGGGAGGCCATGCCGGGAGGATACGCCGACTCGCCCCCGGCGCTCCGGCGGCCGGGCGTCGTTGGGCAAGTGTCGCCGTCACGACACCACTGCGTTCGGGACCACGAGCTCGATCACGTCGCCGGTGCGCGGCCGCTGCTTCGACTTCGCGACGAGCCGCCCGCCGAGCGTGACGTGACCCTCGTCGATCAGGCGCTGCGCCGCCGTCCGCGACAGCTCGGGGATCACCGATGCCAGGACGGCGTCGAGGCGCACCCCGGCGAACGCGTCGCCGACGCGGATCTGGTAGCGCGTGTCGCCCGCGATCACGCCGACCAGCACGACCTCCGTCGGTGCTCGCGCGGCCCGGGGGGCCGGCTCGGCCCCGGACGGCAGCTGCAGGAACAGCTCGTGGCCCTCGGCGACCTGGAATGCGATCGTGCCGTGCGGATAGGTCACGTTGCCGATCACGAACCCGCGCATCACCGCGCCGACGTGCATCTCGTCCACGTCGTGGGGGGCCATCGCCTCGCGGATCGCCGACGTCAGCTCGACCGGCGCGGCCCAGTCGATCTTGATGGCGCCGACCACCTGCGGGCTATGAAGCGCAAATCGCATGATCATCTACTCTAGCCCGGCACGAGCCGCGCCGGGGATCCACCGCACGGACCCGCCCGGTACCCGCGTCAGAACGGGATCGCGGCCTCGAGCGAGATGTGCGCGAGGAACGCCTCGAGCGTCTGCAGGCCGAGGTCGGCCTCCTTGCCGGTGCCGTGCTTGCGCGGCGAGACACCCTGGCTCTCGACCTCCTTGTCGCCGACCACGAGCGCGTACGGGATCTTCGCCAGCTGCGCGTCGCGGATCATCGCGCCGAGCTTGCCGTGCGAGCGATCGATGTCGGCGCGCAACCCCGCCGCGAGCAGCCTGGCCTGGACCTCTTCGGCCCAGCCGTGGTGGCGCTCGGCGACCGGCAGGATGCGGGCCTGCTCCGGCGCGAGCCAGACCGGGAAGTTGCCGGCGTAGTGCTCGATCAGGATGCCGATGAAGCGCTCGAACGAGCCGTAGATCGCGCGGTGGATGACGACCGGTCGGTGCTCGGCGTTGTCCGTCCCGATGTAGCCGAGGTTGAACCGCTCCGGCGCGAGGTAGTCGAGCTGGATCGTGCCGAGCTGCCACTTGCGGCCGATGCTGTCCGCGACGTCGAAGTCGATCTTCGGGCCGTAGAACGCGCCGTCGCCGGGCTTCAGCTCGTAGGCGAGGCCGGTCTCGACCAGCGCGGCCTGCAGCGCCGCCTCGGCCTTGTCCCACAGCGCGTCATCGCCCAGCTTGTTCGCCGGCCGCGTCGCGAACTTCGCGGTGAACGCGAGCCCGAACGCGCCGTACACCTTCGCGATCAGCTGGGTGAGCCGCTTCACCTCCTCGGTGATCTGCGACTCCATCAGGTAGATGTGCGCGTCGTCCTGCTGGAACTGGCGTACGCGGGTCAGGCCCGACAAGACGCCGGTCGCCTCGTTGCGGTGCAGCACGTCCTGGGTGTGGAGCCGCAGCGGCAGCTCGCGATACGACCGCCGCTTCATCTCGTAGAACAGGTGGTGCGACGGGCAGTTCATCGGCTTCAGCGAGAAGCTCGCGCGCTCGTCCTCGGGCAGCGCCGGATCGGCCTCCGGATCGAGGATGAGGAACATGTTCTCGCGGTACTTGCCCCAGTGCCCGCTCTTCTCCCACAGCATCTTGTTGTACAGGAGCGGCGTCTTGATCTCGACGTAGCCGTTCGCGAGGCACATCCGGCGCATCGCGTACTGGAGCTGCGTGAAGATCATCGTGCCGTTCGCGGTCCAGAACACCGCGCCCGGCGCCGCGGGGTGGAACGCGAACAGGTCGAGCTCCTTGCCGAGCTTCCGGTGGTCGCGCTTGCGCGCCTCCTCCTGCTGCGTCATCCAGGCGTCGAGCTCCTTCTGGGTGAAGAACGCGGTGCCGTAGATGCGCTGCAGCTGCGCGTTGCGATGGTCGCCGCGCCAGTACGCGCCCGCGACCGACAGCAGCTTGATCACGCCGACCCGGCCGGTCGATGGACCGTGGGGCCCGAGGCAGAAGTCGGTCCAGTCGCCGTGCGAGTACAGCGTCAGCGTGGTCGCGCCCTTGGCGAAGATGTCCTCGATGATCTCGAGCTTGAACGTCTCGCCGAGCCGGCCGAACAGCGCGAGCGCCTCGTCCCGGGTGACCTCGGTGCGCACGAACTTGTGATCCGCGCGGATCTCCTCGTTGGCGGCCTTCTCGATCTGCTCGAGGTCGTCCGGCGTGAACGGCGTGTCGCGGGCGAAGTCGTAGTAGAAGCCGTCCTCGGTGGTCGGGCCGATCGTGACCTGCGTGCCCGGAAACAGCTTCTGCACCACGCTCGCGACGATGTGCGCCGCGTCGTGACGTACCAGATCGAGCCCCTCGGGGTTCTTGGGGGTGAAGATCGCGAGCTGCGCCGAGCGCTCGAGCGTGTGCGTCAGGTCGACCTCGACGCCATCGAGCTTCGCGAACAGCGCCGCCTTCGCCAGGCCGGGGCCGATCTGCGTCCGCACGAAGTCGGCGATCGTCGTCCCCGCCGGCACGGTCTTGCTGGCTCCATCGGGAAGGGTGATCGTGACGTCGGCTGCGCTCATGGGCCGCGAAGCTTACCCGAAGACGCGCCCGGCGGCCGGCCCGCGTGCCTCTGGCACTCGTGCTTGCGCGGGGTGGTCATCTTGCTGGCGTCTCGCCGGCGACGGCTCGCTCAGGCCGTGACCGTGATGATGTTGTTCGCGAGCGTCGCCGCGTAGACGCGCAGCGCCCGGTTCGCCGGCCCGCGGACGACCTTGCCGTCGGTCGAGAACTGCGAGCCGTGGCACGGGCAGTCGAGCCGCTGCGTGCCGGCGCTGTAGTCGACCGAGCAGCCGGCATGCGTGCAGATCGCCGACAGCGCGATGACCTGGGTGTCCGAGATCCGGATCACCATGATCGTGTCGTTCGCAATGTCGAACAGCATCGCGCCACCGGTGGTCACGAGATCCTTGTTTGCCGCATCGCCGAGATCGATGCACTGGTTGGCGCCGCAGCTCGCGGCGGTCGCGGTCGGCAACGACGAGCCCTGCTGGCACCCGGTGAGCATCAGGGCCCCGACCGCCGCCGCGCCCAGCCCTCGGAGCACCGCGCGCCGGGAGCAGTCACCGCATCCAGGCGCCATCAGCAAGCGTTCTGACTTCATGTGTACCTCACTCCCTGTGTGGCCGATGGGACCGCGAACCTTCGGCCTGCGTTGCACGTTCACGAGATCCTGAGGATACTCGGATCCGGCGAGGCCGCGGCTGGCTCGTCCGGGACCGGCGGCGCGGCGTCACCGCCAGGCGCGCGGGTGTCGGCGACGCCCATCACCTCGGCGAGCGAGTCGTCGGGCGGGATCGACTCGACCTGCTTGCCGACCGTCGACACCGCCGCGGCGGTGGGCGGGGCTCCGTTGGGTGGGGTCGGATCGGTGCGGTCGACCGCCTTGATCTGGCGCAGG
>Ga0137459_1000061_pt1 | contig 34978 bp, 20 predicted proteins | sample EasRivERMGT700_2_FD_104908 | JGI IMG/M metagenome (GOLD analysis project Ga0137459, IMG submission 104908) | Soil microbial communities from meander-bound floodplain in the East River, Colorado, USA - East River MetaG ERMGT700_2 | ecosystem: Environmental > Terrestrial > Soil > Floodplain ...
CCGCCGGGCCACCCGTGCAGCTTGGCGCCCCTGGTCTTCGGATCGACGATCACCAGCAGCGGGACCTCGCGACGGAGCAGCTCTTCGTAGAGCGCCAGGCGGGCACCGTCACCATCGTCGGCGGCGGCGAGCAGCAGGCGGCGCAAGTGCGGCGCGCGTCGAACGTCCGACACCCGCGGCTCGTCTCCCATGGGGGCGAGCTTGTCCTCCAGCGCAGCGCGCTCCTCGGCTTCGAGGCGTTGCTTCCGCTCGGGGTCGCCGTCCTGCTCCGCGCGGTCCTTCGCCTGGTTCACCTGGAGCGCGAACGCATCACGCGGCGTCGTCGGGTCCTGGGACTCGCCGAGGGGCGCCGACAGGATGATGCCCTCGGGACGGTGCACCTCTGCGAGAACAGCGGCCTCCTTCACCTCGGGAACGCGCACATCGAAGCCCATGCCGCGAACGAGCGCGGCGACCACCCGCGCGCGGCGCGACGCGACCTCGTGCAAGAACACCAGCTGCGCGGGCGGCACGTCGCAGGTGCCGATCGTGTAGATGCACCGGAGCCACCGCTGTACGAGCGCCGGCGCCTGGGGGGCGCCCGCAAGACCGGCCGCGTCGACGGTCCACACCAGCATCCCGTTGCGCACGACCACCTCGGGATCGGCCGGCGCCATGAGCGAGGAGAGGGGCCCGGCAACATGGCTCAGGATGACGCGCGGTAGCGGGCCACGAAGGAGCTCGCCCACGCCGATGAGGATCGTGTCGAGCTCCACCTGGATCCGAGAACCGATCCGTCCTGATGCACCCGTGACCGAGGCTATCGTTCTCGTAGAGCTCCGATGTCAGGACGGGGGAGGCAGCGGATCGCATCCTCGGTCGCCGCATCATGAAGCAGCGGGGCGACCACCGACACGAACCCGAGATCCTCGAAGGCCCCAGGACGCCACGGGCATCGCTGACCGCATTGTCCAGTTGGTCCCATTCCCGGTATCGATCGATACAGATCACGGAGATGCACCTCCGCCCATCGGCCACCTGGCTTGCGCGGCCCGGAGGAACCTCCGGTAGCTCCGACTCGCGGTATTTGCTCCCGCGGATCAGCACGGATCCGCCGTCCATGCCTTGGGCGCTATCAGGCAGCGGGCCACGGGCATGCATCTGGCTCCGGAGCGAGCGCTGCGTGCTCGGAGTGCTCGTGGGACCCTCACGCACCGAAACTTTTCGTATTCGCGCGCGGAGTCGCGTCGCCTTACTAATGTGGCTAGTTCGAGCACATTCCGACGATCGCGCGACCGGCGGCCACCACCACATCACCGAGCCGCGGTGTCAGGTAGGCGGCATGAGATCTCTCGCATGGACGCGGTGGCGGCGCTCCCGGGAGCGTCGCGGTGAGCCACGAGCGCAGCCGCCAAATCCACCGCGACGACCGGTCGTGGCAGCGCCGGGTGTGGGCACGCATCGCGCTCGATAGACTGCAGCGATCGGGGTCGACCCCTCAGGCCCGGATCGAGCTCGACAGAGGCAACCTGGAGCGCGCCGAGCGCTTCGCACGGCGCGGCGCCGAGCAAGCTGTGCGCGTTCGCAGCACGCAGTCCACGATCGCGCTGCGACCTTGGGTGCTGGAAAAGCGGCGGGCGCCCGATGAGCTGCTGTTCATCGCGTTCGCCCGCAGCAGTCAGGTCGAGGCTGCCGCCATGGCCTTCGACGAGAGCTTGACCGCGAGCCGCAGCCGACCTCATCGCTCCAAGGTCGGGTCGCTAACGGAGATCCATGATCTCGCCGACCAGTTCCGCGGTCATCCCACTGATGTCGAGCTGGCCTCCAGGCTGGGTGCGTTGCTGCTGCCGCACGACGCCTTCCGGGAGACGCGCGAGGTTGCTGCACGTGCTCGTCGACGGCAAGCCCAAGGAATTGCCGGTTTTCCAAACGCAAAGTTGGTAGCGAATCCCTGACCGGTCTCGTTGGTGGTGGCAAATGATATTTCGCTGGAGGACGATGCATGGCACGGCGCGCACTGATTCTCGGATCGCAGATCGAAGGGCTCCGCGGCGTCGACAACGACGCCCGGCAAATGGCAGCGATGCTCGACGCGCGGGGGTTCGCCGTCGACCTCCGGGTTGGCGCTGACGCCACGCGGGCCGGGATGCTCGCTGGCTACGATCAGCTGATCGCAGCCTCGGGCTCCGACGATGCTGCTGTGGTCTACTACTGCGGGCACGGGTATTATGCCTCCATCCCCCAGGAAGGACGCTCCTGGCAATGCATCGCCCCCATCGACCTCCGGGAGGGCACGATCACCGACTGGCGCGGCATCACCGCGTGGGAGCTGTCGATCAAGCAGGCGCAGCTCACCGCGAAGACCCAGAACGTCACGGTGATCCTCGATTGCTGCCACTCCGCGCAGCTGAGCCGGAGTGACAGGGCCGTCGGGACGACGACACGCGCGCTGCCGCATCCCGTCCGCATCGGCTTCGACCACCACCTGGCGGTCCTCCGTGCGATCTACGGCCCGGCGTTCGACGCCGTCGACCCGGTCGGCAGCCCCCACGCCGTCCGCGTCGTCGCCTGCGGCCAGCGCGAGCCGGCGTTCGAGTACTCGGACGCAGCGGGCCAGTATCACGGCGTGTTCACCGATGCGCTGATCCACGTCCTGAACCAGGTCGGCCCTGCGCCAGCGAGCTGGGCGGCGATCATCAGTGCGGTCCGCACGCGCGTGCTCGGTCAGTTCCGCAGGCAGCGCCCGGACATCGAAGGGCCGATTCGCCGCGGGCCGTTCTCGCTCACCGAGCACGACGATCTCCGCCGCGTCGCGGTCACCGCGGTCGGCGAGCAGTTCCGCCTGTCCGCGGGTCAGCTGACCGGGGCGATGGTCGGTGACGTCTACGGCGTCCTGCCGGCCGGCTCGACGATCCACGACGACGCCCGCACGCTCGCGCACCTCGAGATCACGGAGGTCTTCGCGACGACCGCCAGCGCACGCTGGACGGCCAGTGTTCACCCCCTGCCCGTCGATATGGTCGCCGTACCGATCCGCCGACGCGCCTCGAGGTGGCCGGTCGCGATCGAGGGGCCCCAGCCTGCGCGCGCCGCGGTGGAGGCCGCGATCGCCGCGTCGCCGACGCTGCGGACCTCGTCAGCCGGTGAGGTCGGCGCGCTCGCGACGGTGCACATCGAGAACGACGCCGTGACGATCGAGGCTACAACCGGACTGCTGTTCCCGCCGGCGCCATTCCCGTCGGGGCTGGGCAGTATCCTCGCGCACCTCGCCAACCTCGGTGTCGCCCAGGGCCTTCGCGAGCTCGAGGGTGAGCACGGCGTGCTCGCCGGGGAGCTGGCGATCGAGCTCGGGACGGTCGACGACGGGCAAACACGGCGGCTGCCGGACCACGGCAGTGTGCTTGGACTTGCCGATCGCTACTACGTGCGCATCGAGCGCCTGGGCCAGCGCCCGCTGTTCGTGCACGTGCTCAACCTCAGCGCGCGCGGCAAGCTCACGCTCCTCACCCACTTTGCACGCGGAGGTGTCGTTCTCGATCGTAGCAATCCATCGGTCATGATCGGCCAGCGAGCCGATGGCACGCTCGTCGGCATCGGCCTGCGCTGGCCGGAGGGGCTGCCCAGGAACAGCATGCCTCGGCTCACGGAGCTCGTGGTGATCGCCACGCCGACGACCACGGATCTGTCGGGTCTCGAGACGCGGGAGCTCGCGGTCACCCGGAGCGGCGGGAATCAGATCCAGCGTATGCTCGCGCAGCTGTGTGACGGGAAGTACCGCAGTGGGAGCACTACCGGCGCACCGGATGGCGCGCTGGACGGCTTCCTCGTCAAGCGCCTCTCCATCTTGCTGGATCCGGGCGAACCATCGACGGCACACCTCGCGTGCAAGATCGACTAGTACCTCGGCGCAGTGAAGATGATGGGTTGGCGAGCTCGGGAACTGATCTGAAATCACGGGGTTCCACGAACCTCAACCGATCAAAACCTCTGCGGCGAGGTACTAGCGCACCGACACCCGGTGCTCCTGGTAGGACGCGTTCGCCGACTCCAGCGCCGCGAGGTCTTCATCGAGTCCGCCGGGCGGCACCAGCGCGCCCGGCGCCTCGAAACACGAACACATCGCCTATGCAGATAAGGCGCCATCCTCCGTTGCCGGACTACGAAAATCGACGCTCGCACGAACTCCGGAATTTCTCCCGCGGCGACGGTAGGTTGCACGTCACGGTAGCCCGAAGCTTGCGAGTGTCACCCGCTCTGGGCGACCGCTGGCGGCGTTCGATAGACGCGGTGCCGGTCCTCGCGCGGTGCGGTGCTGAGGGAACGGTATCCGGATAGACGCAGCATCGTACCGCTGATATGGCGAGATCGGCGTAATGCGTCTCGGGCCGGCCCACGACGAAGGGATGATCGGTCGACCCGCCACGCATCAAGGTGATTGCACTTTCCTGTCAGGAGCGAGCCCTGCGCGGCGCCTTATGTATGAGTGAACAACGATGGGGAGCTCAGGATGCAGGAGATCATGGACTTCAATATCGCCGTCTCGCTTGAGGCCGCGACCGCGACGCTCGTTGCCGAGGCAGACTGTCCACTGGGTCAGGTCTACGGAACGAGCGCGTGGCCGCGCCCGGACGAGCTCCGTCTTGCTTCGCGCCCGCTCGGCGAGCTGCTGTTCTCGCGTCTGTTTCCCGGCGCGGTCAACGGTCTGTACCAGCGATGCCGGGGTCGGCTAGCCGGAGGTCCCGGCAAGCTTCGCGTGCGTATTCGCGCCGCGACCAGAGCCACCGACCGCGCCATCCGTGACCTGCACTCGATTCCATGGGAGCTGCTCCGGGATCCCCATGGTGTGGGGTTTCTCGCGCTCGACCACCAGGTCCAGCTGGTGCGTTACCTGAACTTGCCAGCTTTGGTGCCCGGCGAGCTGGTGCTGACCGGCCGCAAGCTGGAGATCCTGGTCGCCTCGGCGTCACCCTCGGATCGAGAGCCTCTGCGCTGGGATGACGAGCACGCGTCGATCGAGCGCGCGTTCGCCGGCAGCACGACCCGGGTCAAGCTGCTGCGCCGCGCGACCCGCGCCACGCTCTTCGCGGAGCTGAGCACGCAGCGCTACGACGTTCTCCACTTCATCGGTCACGGCAACGGCCCAGCGGACCTTCAGCCGGGCACCGTCTTGCTGGAGGACGAACATGGTCTCTCCCAGCCAGTCTCCGCCGGAGAGTTTGCAGAGATGCTCCAGGTCACCAGGCCGCCGCTTCTGGTGTTCCTCAATGCCTGCAGCACGGCGGAGCTCGCCGTGCAGTCACACCGGGATCTCGCATCTTCCGTTGCGCCGGCGCTCGCATTGCGTGGAATTCCCGCCGTTGTGGGGATGGTGAACCTGGTCTACGACACGGACGCGATCACGTTTGCTCGCACCGTGTATGAGCGGCTGGCGCAAGGTGCCTCGCTCGAGGCAGCCGTTCATGTCGCGCGGGTCGCGGTTCGGCTCGGCCAGTCCGATGAAATGAGCTGGACCATCCCGGTGGTGTTCAGCCGTGCGACTGCCGGAGCAGCGCCGGTGCCTCAGGTCGCCGCTCCCGCGCCAGTGCACCCACAGCCTCCAGCCCCCTCGAGCAGAGACGACCGGGCAGATCACATGCCGAACACCACGGTAAGAGACAACAACGGAACTATCATCAACGGCGGCCAGGTCGGCCAGCTCACTATTAATCACAAGAGTAATCCTTGAACGCGACAGCAGGGATCTTCGCCATGAACAAGACACTGAATAGCGGAATCATTCTGCCGGCCCAGAGCCACGGTCACATTCCTCATCATGCCCTCGTCGTGCTCCGCGAGCGAGACGGGGGGCGAACGCTCCTGCAGACGGTGATGCCCGGCAAGAAGTTCAGGAAGCCGTGGTACGTGGGCGGGACGTTGGCATTCTATCACGTCTCGCTCGATGCGCGTCTGCGCCATGAATTCGGGTATCGGCTGCTTCACAGCGATGACGTCCACGCCTTCACGCTGCGGTTCCAGCTGAGCTATCGCGTCCTGCACGAACATGTCGATCTTCCGGTCACCCACCTGGGGGCCGACCCCCTCAACAAGATCGAGGAGGAGATCACGCGCGTGCTGACCGGTTCGATCCGTATGCTCGACTGGTCAGTGATCGAAGACAACACGGACCTGACAGCGCTCGCGGTCGACGCTCTGAGCATGGATGATAATGGTGATCTCGTCGCCAACTTGGAGCAAATCCGGATCCATGCTCGATATTTTGGATTCGACGTGCGCCGGATCGCGATCACGCGTCACCTCGACGAGGCTGATCTGGAGCTGGTCAGGCGCAGGATCGAAGCGGAGAAACAGGCTCAGCTCCGCACCCTGACCATTCGGAGCATCTTTGACCAGCAGCGCGAGGAGGAGGCCAAGCTGACCGTTCAGCACGAACACGCCAGGCACGATGCGCTGTATGGCGCGCAAACCAATGTCATCAAGGTGCTCGGGGCAGCTACCGCTGGTTCAGCGGTTGCTAGCGGAGCGATTGCTGAGGGGGCGACATCCTTCCCGCAGATCGGGACGCATCTTCAGCAGCTTGGGCAGATCGCCGAGACGGCACAGCGCGTGATGCCCATCGTGCACGGTAGAGAATATGCGAGCGACAGCGCGATGTCCGCACCACCCAGGGGAAGCCTCATGCTGCCGGCCGCCACATCATCACCGCTCGAGACACCAGGGCGAAACGCCGAGGCCGTGCTCCAGCGTGCCTACGAGGTCGCTGCGGCGTTGCCGGTACCAGAGCCTGAGCAACGTCAGTTCCTGGCGGCGATTCTCCGCCTGCAGGCTGCCCGCATGGCCGTTGCCGGCGACGACGAGATCGAAAAGTGTCGTACGGAACTGCAGGAGCTGCATCGTGCCCATGCCCTTGACATGCATGAGGACCATACGAAGTTCATCGCGGATCTCGTTCAGTCCGATCGGTCAGCTCAACTCATAAGCTGATTTATAACGCATAGGAGACATGCGATGAGCGATCAGGTGCAGTCAGTGCAGGGCGCGGGCGTAGCGAGTCCGGCGCCAGAGACCGCAGCGGCGACTCCTGCGGTCGCATCGTCCCCGATTGCCGCGGGTCCTTCCCCGCAGGCCGCGCAGAGCCCGCCGGCCTCGACTCCGCCCGGCCCCTCGGCGTCGACACCAGACGTGCAAACGGGCTCCGAGCCCAGGCAGACGTTCTATCAGAACTCGACCGTGTTCATCGATTCGACCGTTGGACGCTGGTCGGCGCAGGAGTTGGTGTCGCGGCCACGGTACACGACCCTGTCGTGGGCCAAGGTCGTGGAGCAGGTGGAGGAGGAGATCTCGATCGAGTCCGAACTACGTGCATCACCCATCCTGAAAGCATATCGGCTGATCGTGATCACTGGCGCGCCCCGGCTCGGCAAGGCGACGAGCGCGCGCGCTATCATTCGTGACACGGTCAGAGAGCTAGGCGTCACACCCAACGTCTTGCTGTTTGATGATCCGCATACCGTGGGCAACCTCTCGATCGACGAGTGGACCACCGATTCCACTTACCACAACCACGTGCTGTTGCTCAAGGATGCGTTCTCGGGCGTCAACACGAACCTGCGCAGTGCCGGACGACGGCTTTGTGAGCACCTCGGGCAACTGACAAAGGATCTCCACGCCAAGAACATGTTCGTGGTGCTCACTTCCGATGATCTGCCGTCGGAGTGGAGAGGCGTGGCTGCCGACATCGGCTACCAGCTGACCGCGCCATCCGAGGGGGTGCTGCGCCGTCACCTGGACAAGGAGATCGAGCGGTTCACCCCTCGGTTCGAAATCCCGCCGCTAAAAATCGACGAAGGCCAGCGCCGGGAGTTGCTCAAGGTGCTGCGCACGATCCCTCAACTCATCGACTTCCATCGTTACTACTTCAAGGAGATCGCGCTCGGTCGCATCACCGTCGAGATGGCGCTGCGCAACTTCGACGATCTCACGCAGTGGTTCCTGCGGGAGCTCCGCGACGGTGCTCCCGCGGCATGGTGCCTTGTGCTAGCGACGTGTCTGCTCCAGGCAGATCCTACACTCAACCAAGTACCGTGGAGTCTGGCGATGAGGCTCGCTGACGTGCTTGCGCGGCGACTCCGTTCGTGCATCCCGAGTTGGAAGGGCAAGCAGCCGCAGTTCCTCGACCCGGACGAGGAGCTGCTGTGCTCCGCGCGCATGGTGCTCGAGCGAGACGGGGACATCGGCTGCGACTGCGTGCGGTTCCAGGATAAGACCTATCCCGACAAGCTGTGGCAGGCGCTCGTTGATGCGGGCCGCGGGTTGCTATCGATGATCTGCCCGGCGCTGGCCACACTCGCCGAGCGCCAGGGCGAGCTCTGGCTGCCCACGATGACCATCCAGGGCCGGATCAGCGCGATCGACACCATCCCACACTTCGGCCGGTACATGGAAGGCCTGGTCAAGGCCCCCGACCCGGCCAATCACCTCGCGCTCGGCCGATTCCTGGTTGGCGTGCTCGCGAGCGGCAACAAGGCCGGGTGGGAACGCTACAGAGAGTGGCTACGATCCATGGCCGAGTCCATCGGGCCGCGGCCATTCATGCTGGCGATGTACGAGGTCGGGCGCCACGATCTGGCGCTTGCGGTTGGCGAGATGATCGGAGTCGCCGAGAAGCGTATTCGTCCCCACCTGTCGGAGGTCGCCGTGCTGCATCGGCTGCTATCCGAAGCGATGGCGACGCTGCGCAGCGCGATCGGCACGCTGAACGACGGCGTGGCACGCACGGCTTCGATCGACCGGAAGATCGGCGCGTCCCTGCGCGAGGCCTTCGGCCAGTTGTTCGACAATGGGATCGAAGACCTGCTCGAAGCTACGGTCGGCCTGTGTCTGGCCCATAACCCGGTCGAGGTGTGCATCGCGTTCTTGCCACACATCAAGGCGGACACGAGGATCTCCGTGAGCGGCCCGAATCCGGTGGTCAGTTGCATCGTCGCGATGGTGTTCTTCGCCGATGCGCGTGACACCGTGTTCTCGGTGCTCGGCCGCGATGAGTACAAGCTGCGCGCGCCGGAGCCGGGGCGTGACGGCCCGAACATCAGTCGCGTGACGCTGGGGCTCGCGAGCGATCCATCCGGCCTGGTGGGTCCGTTTGCGCGCTTCCTGTCGGCCTCGTTCGAGGCCCTGTCTGCGCTGCCAAGACCCGTCGGTGCGCCCATGCAGGATCAACTCGTTCGTTGCGTGAAGCTGTGGATCCGCGATGCCTCGCGCAGTCTCCGCACGACGCCTGCGATCAAGGAGCTGCTTTGTCAGCTACGAGACAACAAGTCATCCTTGGGCGCTGCCCTGATGATGTTGCTTCGTAGCGACGATGACTTTCGCAAGCCCGGCAGTCCGCTGCGCACCCTAGCGGTCGACATTCTCACCTTCAACGTTCACGAGAACCGGGCGTCTGTGGAAAGTTTGGACGATCGAGGCATTTCACAATGAATCTAGGAGCTTGATCATGCAATGGCTACTCTCTGCGGCCACCAGCTTTATACACCTGCCTCGGGCGGATGCAATATGGGAACAAGCGGTCATGGCCGGCGTGACGGCCTCGGCCGCGAGCTCGCAGCTGCGACAGGAGACCGCCGTACAGGCGGCCGATCTCGTCACGCGCGTGCAGAGTGCCGAGCACCGCGCGCTTGTCGTAGCGGCGCTGGCGTTCGCGATCGTCGCGCTCGTGCTGTGGCGCGCTCGCTGGGTGCGGCGGGTGTGGCTGCACTGGGCAGCGCTCGCGGTCGTTCCTGCGATCGCCGTGATGCTGTGGATGGGAGGGACGGCGGCATCGCTCGGCGACGATGTTCGCGGGCTGCCGCTCGCGACGCTCGATGACATCCGCAGCGATCCCACGCTGGGGAGCTTTGCAGGTGCGGTGGTCACCGCCCGGGAGCTCTGCCTTGCGAGCGAGCACGGCACGCTCGGCTCCGCGCTGGCGTTCCGGCCTGCGCTCGAGGCGCTGGCGATCACCATCGTGCTGGGTCTCGGGATCTGGGGCTGGACCAATCGCCGCGTGCTCGCGCAGCGTGGGCACTTTACCAGGTAGCAGCTCATCATGTCTTATACGCCATACACACTCGTACTCGTCGGTGGCACCGGGCAGCGGTTCGGTCTGGGGCTCGGGTATCTCAACCTTCTCGGCGTCGCGCAGATGCCGGATCGCATCATCGTGGTCGACGCCGAGGGCGCCAGTGTGGCCACGGACGTCACGGCGACCGCGAAGCGACTCCTGACCTTCGGGCAGGCGTCGGTCCGCTACCAGCATCTGCGGCCGTATCCCGGGAAGGCCGCGGGGGAGCGGGAACTGACCGTGATGCATTGCGTGGACGTCAGCGGCTCCGAGCTGTTCCCGCTGTGCTACAGCGACGACGAGGCGAGACTGTCGATCTCCGAGGGCTTCTACGCCACGCCCAAGCTCGCGGCGACGGTGTTCGAGGAGCTGCTGAGCGATCACAGGAGCCTGGTCAGCGACGAGTTCCAGGACGGCGCCGCGATCGCGGATGCTCGGCGCAACGTGATCGTCGTCGGCTCGGTCGCGGGAGGGACCGGCGCGGGGATCCTGCGCTCGCTCGCGAGCGCGTTTCGCCGCGGCAACAACCGTGTGCTCGGCATCGTGTTCGGCCGCTACTTCGATCTCCCAGGTGGACAGCCGCCGACCACCGAGGATCTCGATCGCAATGCTCGCATCGGCTGCGATTTCCTGCTCAACCGCGACACGGCGTCGCCGTTTCACGTTCTCGCGATGGTGGGTCCGCCGCCGGACGCCGCCTTGCCGAGCCCGGTCGAGTCCGACAGGGGACTGCCGCACAGCTTCCCGGGGCTCCTGGCGGCGCTGTCGCTCGTGACCGATGGCGGCGACAACCTGGTCACGCGCTACGAGAAGGAGAGGACCAACCACCCGAAGGACGCACAGCCGCTCCGCGTCGATCTGGCGTTCGGCGCCTGCGGCAAGGGCGAGCAGCTACGCGACACCGACGTGTGGTTCCCGGTGATCGAGGCGAACGGTGCGCGTGGCTTCCTCAGCCTCGCCGACGCGCGCGCGGCCGCGATCCAGGCCGGCGAGGCGCTCGCGATCTGGCAGCAGTTCCGGTTCGAGCGTGCGTGCGCCCCGGCATCGCTGTTCGTCGTGCGCAAGCTCGGCGCGCGGGTGTACGAGGCGCTGCGCGGCTGGTCCGCGACCGGCCGGATCCATCCCTCGGATGCGATCCAGCTGTGGGAGCAGCTTGCGGGCAAGAATGGCGCGCGCGGTGCGATCGGGCAGGCCCGAGACGGCCTCGCCAGCTTCGAGTCCTGGATCGCCAACATGGCCGTGACGAATGCGATGTCGTGCCGGTCCGCGAGCTCCTCGGAGCTGACGCCCCAGGACTGGCGCACGGCGCTCGATCGCGAGGGCGGTAGCCTGCCCAAGGAGCAGATCGACGCGCTGGCGCAGCTGTGGTGCATCGCGGTCGCGCGCGGACAGTGGAAGTCGCGACCGCAGCGCACGTTCGCCACCGATGGTGGCCGCTGGCTGTTCCGCTACGCCACGACCGGCTGCACGGCGGCGCCGGGCGACCTTGCGCGGTTGACCACCAGCATCGAGATCACCGGCGTGGAGTCTCGGTCGTACGCCACCCCGTTCGGGCAGGCGCACGCGTTCGCGACGCAACTCGAGCTGGGTGACGAGGCCTGCATGCACGATGCCCGGACGCTGTGGCTGGCGCTGTGCGCCGGCTGGCTGCAGATCGACATCCGCAATCTCGGCGATGCGCCGGCCCGGTTCGACCGGCTGGCCGCGCAGATCGAGCCGGACAGCCGGTTCACCGCACTGCTTCGCGTTCGCAAGGGCAGCGACCTGCCCGCCGAGGTTGCCGCCCTGTCGGGACAGCTCGTCGGCGCGAGCCACCCGTCGTGCGGGCTGTGGCCGGGGGTGCGCGACGACGTCCGCGACCTTCTGCAGCGACTCGACCGCGCGCTCGACGAGAACACCCGCGCGGTCGCGCGCCAGGTGCTGCGGCGCTGGAAGGACGCCCTGGCGCCGGTGATCGGCGCCCCGAAGGTGGCGTGGTGGCTCGTACTCCAGGAGCTGACCCAGAGCGGCGGCGGCGAGGTGGAGGTCGAGATGGCCGACATCCGCACGCGCGGGCCGCTGCAGCTCCAGGTCGGCGCGGCCCAGCTTCGCACGATCTATGTGTTCGCGCACGAGCCGCGGCGTGCAGCCAAGTGTAGCCAGCTCATGGCGGTCCTCGCCGAGGGTCCGCGGCTCGATAGCAACCAGGTCGTGTACCGCGGCCGGGAGATCGCGCGGCTGGTGCGCAGGGCGATGGTCGACGCCGGCAAGCGGTTCGATCCCGACGCCACGACCCAGGCCGGCTATCTAGATCTCGATTTCCTCGAGACCGATCTCTACAGCATCCCGGAGCGGACGCCGTCGGTGCGAGAGCTCCTGCTCGAGAAGGTGGGCGTGCCGGCGGAGATCCTGGCCGCATGGATGAAGGACGACGGTGAGGCGACCTCGCCGCTCCGGCCCGATCTGACGTGGCAGCGCCGCAGCTCGAGCACCCGCATTCCGCGTGAGGTCATTGACGTGGAGATCCCACAACCGGGGCTCGCGCCGCTGCGACTACACGAGGTCTACACGGACGCTCCCGTGGTCAACGATATTGCGTTTCATCCCGGGCGAAAGGCATGGGTCGTCTGGCTGAACCACCCGGTGACCAACCCCTCCGGTCCGTGTCAGCGCGTGTCCGGCACGATGGTCCGGATCCAGCAGGGTAGCCGGACCTGGCTCGCGCACTTCCCCGAAGGCAGCGAGATCGCGGAGCCGCAGCGGATCTTCTGCAGCGACGGCTACCGCCTGCGCTCGCGATCCGGCACGGTCCTCCCAGCGCTGCCGATCCGGAGGGATGCGCTGGACCTCGTGCTGTGCAGCGACGAGCTGCGGCCGGCCGAGATCCGGGGAAACCGGCTGTGGTTCCGGTTCCAGCTGTTCGGCGGGCTGACCGTGGACTACTCGCTGGATCCCGCAAGCCTCCTCGATGAAGACCGGCTGCACATCGAGCTCTGGCCCGATCTGCCGGCCAGGCGGTGGCGGAGGTTCTGGTTCGGGGTCGAGAGCGACGAGGTCCCGACTGCGTACGAGTATCGCGTCTACGGTCGCTCCGCGCACGGCTACTACGAGGAGCTCGCCGCGTTCGGCGGTGCCGGCGACAACCGCGGCGGCTCGCGGTACGTGTCGTTCGTCGGCCGGCCCCGGCTGGTGTGGATCGGGACTCCAGACAAGGGAGGTAGCTTCCTGGCATTTCGCGATGACGGTCGGGACGGCGCTGCCGCGGTCGAGGCCACGATCGCGGTGGACTTCGGGACGTTTCGCACCGCGCTGCTGGTGGCGCGCGCGTCCGGGAACGACCCGTTGCCCTGGCCCGCATCCGCGCGGGGGCATCTGCCGGGGCGCCGGCTGCCGCTGGTCGACAACGAGGACAAGGCCGCAGGCCAGCGCAAGAACCGCAGCCTGTTTCCGCCGACGGCCGGCCCCGCACCATCGCGCTCGGATGAGGCGCCGGTGGTCGCCAGCGTGTTCGGGTCCGCGGTGGTGTTCCCCGAACCGCACATCCCGGACGCCAGCAGCATCCCGTTTCAGGACTTCAGCCTGCTGTTCCAGCTGCCCGGGCGGCTCCGCCAGTTTCCTGCGGCGCACGATCCGAGCCGGACCGGCCTCAAGTGGTCCAACGACGACATCACGGCCGCGGTGCGCACCGGCTACCTGAAGGCGGTGCTCCTGCTCGGCGCCGTCGAGGCGGTGGCGCGGGGTGCGACGGCGCTCAACGTGCGCTACTCGTTCCCGCTCGCCTACGAGCTGCGCGACGTGCTGGATCGTTCGTTCGAAGAGGCCGCGGCGTGGATCGACCGCGACGTGTTCGGCTGCGTCGACGGGGAGTCCGTGATGCGCATCCAGGCCTCGGACTCCGAGTCGAGCGCCGGGATCGTGGCCGCCGACGCGTACGAGGACTGGATCGTGACGCTCGATCTCGGCGGTGGGACCTTGGACCTGGGCATCTACCAGCAGGGCGAGGACCTGCCGCGGCGGCCGGTCGCGTGGGACAGCGTCCGGCTGGGCGCCGATCTCGTGACCGCGGCGTACGTCGCCAACACCCGGCGCGAGCCCATGACGGTCCGGCACGAGCTCCTCACCGACACGTTCCGGTACGACAACGAGCAGCTGATCCGGGACACCGACCGGCTGTTCCGGCTGGCGACGGAGTACGCCGCCCGCCTGGTCGCCGGAACGCTGCGCAGCCAGCGCGACCAACCCAGCGGGGTCGAGCTCACCGCTGTCCTGCTCGGCAGCGGCTGGCGCTGGGACCGTTGCCGGAGCGGAAGCGCGAAGTTCGACACGGAGAGCTTCGAGTATCACCACGGCAAGCTGCTCCAGCAGCGCATCGGCCAGCTGGCCCCGGGGTTGGTCAAGAGCTTTCGCATCAGCACGAAGCTCCTGGAGCAGGATCGCGAGAAGCTCGCGGTCGCTCACGGCCTTGCGCAGGCGCGCCCCGAGGGCAGGCGCATCCGGGACACCGTGAATGCTCCGAACGGTCTCGACGAGTCGGGTCGGCCGTGGTGCACGATGGTGGACCAGAAGGAGCGGTTCGGTGCCCCGCGCGCGATCGACGCGCTGCCGGCGTTCCCGCGGGAGCTCGAGTCGATCGCGCCGTTCAACGTCGAGCTCCAGCGCACCGATGTGTCGCAGGGGATCCTGGTCAGGCTCCACAAGGCGACTCATGTGACCGATCAGTACCGCACCCGTACGGCGCTCGCGGTTGCCTACGAGTACCTGACCTCGAGCTGGTTCACGCGATGATGCCACAGCTCGTCATCGCCCTTGCGCTTCTCGTCGGTCTTGCTGCCGGGCTCCTGCTGCGCAACCTGAGCCGCGCACGGCCGTTCCCCGAAGGTCTGCCGCCTGTGCCAGGAGCGATCGAGCGCCACCTCGGCGATCTGGCCGCGCGGGTCAAGACGCTCGAGGGGCAGCTGCCCTCGCTCGGCAGCAAGCTCGACAGCCACTTCACGGAGATCCTCGAGGAGCTGCGGCGGGCGCGGGTCGAGGCCGGGCGGGCGGCTCCCGGCGTGGATCTCGCGCGTGCGCCGCTGGCTTCGTCCTCGCCGATCGCCCGGAGCGCGATGACCATCGTCCACGCCTCGCCGTTGGCTCCATCCGCCGCCGAGAGCGCGCCGAGCTCGAGCTCCGCGGTGGCCGAGCTGACCTCTCCGGCACAGGACGCACCCGCGCTTCCGCCGCTCGAGATCGCCGGGCCACCGGAAGCGTCCGGCCCCCCGGAGGCGCTCCTGGTCGAGCTGTGGAACCAGCACGACTGGCGATCGGGGACTCGAGCTGACGCGGCGCGTGCGTTCGCTCGGTTGGTGAGCGCGCCTGGCTGGCGCGTATCCGAGCCGCTCAGCGCGCTGTACATCCTCGCCCATCGCGAGCCGCGCGCGCCGATGTTCCTGTTGCCGTTTCTCCCCATCGACGTGATGTTGATCGACCCGGCGCTCTTCGACAGGCCGACGAACGGCAATGCGTCCCGGCTGATCACGCCGGCCGAGGTCCGGTTTCGCGACCAGACCACCACCCTCGAGCAGGAGCTGAAGAAGCTGATGCAGGACGTTTGCACCGTCGTGGAGTCGCTGACTGTGGACCGGAAGGGCTGCGTTGCGTAACCCCGGGCTCGCAGCCGTGATCGCCGTGGTCGTGGCCACGGCGTGCTCGCCGACCGGCCGCCACGAGCCGGCGCCGGCCCCGCCGAGAGCCGCGGATGCCCAGCCAGCGGAGCCTGCCACGCCGGAGGATGGCCCGGTGCGCCCGCCGCCGCGAGCCGCGACGAGCCTGGCGATCGCGGTCGACCAGTCGGCGAGCGTGGCTGGCTTCGCCCGGACCGGGGTAATCCAGGCGCTGGTCGACGGAGCGGTCGAGCTCGCCCGGGCGAGCAACATCGCCGCGGACCGCGTCACGTTCCTGTCGATCGGGGCACAGGTGGCCCGAGTCAGCGAGCCCGAGCTCTGGGGGACCGGCCGGTTCGGCAACGCCGGCGCCGACCTCGCCGTAGCCCTCGACGCCCCCGAGATCGCGAATTCGGATCTCGCCGTGATCGTCAGTGACGGACAGCCGACCAGTCGCGCCGCCTCGGGCGCGGCGTGCTCGTTGCTTGGCGCCGAGGACGTGAGCAGCCTGGCACCTCGGCTCGAGGCGGCGCTCGACGCCGGCCGCGGGCTCTGGCTGGTGCTCGAGCAGGCGGCGTTCGACGGCACCTTCTTCCTGAACTGCCGCACGCTGCCGCCCGGGGTGGCCGTGGCGCTGGCCCGGCGTCAGGTCAGGTGCACCACCGAGTGCAAGTACCCGTATCGCGATCGGCGGGCGCTGCTCTCGATCGTGCAGGCGGCGCCGGGATTCGCGGATGCCGGCGCGCGCTACGTCGCCGGCTACCTGGCGCAGCACGCCGGCGCTGTGGCGATTCGCCTGCACACGGCGGTCGGTGATCGCGCGACGCCGTCCCAGGCCCGGGTCGAGATCGTAGGCGAGCAGGGCACGGCGATCATGCCGGTATCAGGATCCCCGGGCGCGTGGCAGGCCCAGCTCGCGTGCCCGGCGCGCGATGCCGGCGTCCGGATCTGCGTGACCACGCGGTCGGCCGAGCACGGCGATGCCCACGCCGTGGTGGAGCTCGGCGGCGTTCGCGCTGCGGCCCTTCCGGATCGAGAGGGCGACCTGCACGAGCTCGGCGCGGACGAGGTGCTCGACGCCCGTCACCTGCAGCGGATGCAGGCGTGGAGCTACGCCGCATGTGAAAAGGCGTGGATCCGGTTCGGCGATCTCGCGGCGCCGGCGGCGGGCCCGGTGTCGTCGGCCGCAGCGCCTGCGTGCGTGGCCGGGCCCGGCGAGGTCGCGAGCGCGGCGGCGATCGCGTGTGGCTGTCTATCCCGCGGGGGGGATGCCCGTCATCGCGAGCTCCTCGAGCTGACCCAGGCGTACTTGGTCCTCGCACCGGCGCCGGACTGGATCGCGCCGTTCGCTGCCGCGGAGAGCACCTGGTTCGACGAGCCCGACCGCATCAAGGGGCTGGCGGTGCTGCTCGAGCGGGTCCAGGAGTTCTGGCACGACCGGGTCGGCGGCAAGTCCGAGACCATCGGCCGTCTTCAGCTGATCGTCACTCCTCTACCAAGGTAGGTCGCGGATGGTCCTCGAGCTCATCGGTCATTATCTGAAGTACCGGTTGTTCTTCGCCGCCCACATGGCGCTGCTCGGTTTCTCAGTGTGGACGTGCTGGCACGGTCGCCGTTCCGTCGGGCGCCACCTCGGGGCGCTGGGCGCGCTGCATACGCTGCGCGCCAGACCGGTCGCGCAGGACGCGGCTGAGCACGCCGTTGGCGTCGAGCCGCATGGCGGGGTACGCGGTGGTCCTTGGATCCGGCTGCAGCAGCTCTACATCAGCGCCGGCCGACCGACGTTCGCGGCGGTGCGCGAGCACTACGCGGCGCTGCTCGGCAGCTACACCGAGGATATGGCGCGTGCGGCCAACGTGCTGCTGCTGACCGGCGTCGCCGGGACGCTCTACGGGCTCTACAGCGCGGCGAGATCGGCCGATGCGGCGTCGCCGGGCCTGCCGAGCGGGGCGTTCCAAGCATTCGGCGTGACGATCGCTGCGGTGATCCTCGCTGGCGTGGTCATCCTGCTCCAGCGCTGCATGGCGCGGTTCTGCGATCGCGCCGAGGTCTCGCTCGCCCAGCTGTGGGAGCTCGCCGCGCCGAGCGAGCGACGCGAATCGCAGGCTGCCACGACCGCGATCGTCACCCAGCTGTGGCGGCTCACCGACCAGTTCGCCACGGTCGTCGAGCGTATGCAACTGCACTCGGACCGGATCCTGCAAGACAGCGATGGTCTCGGCAAAATCGCCGCGAGCTGCGCGAGCCTCAGGGACAGCGTCGACGGGCTACCAGCACGACTCGGTGACGCGCTCGACGGCGCACATCAGGCATACCTGCGCGGTATGTCCGCGACCTGCGACACCTTGACCGCGCAGCACTCAGCGGCGGTGGGCACGATGCGAGAGATCGCGACGGCCGCGGGGCAGGCGCACGCAAGCCACCTTGAGGGAATGATCCACATTCGGCAGCGCAACGACGAGCTGTTCGAACAGATCCGTGAGGGTAACCGCCGCGCGTTCCAGGCGATTCAGGACGACATTGCCACGCTGTCCGCGCGGCTTGCGGGCATCGATCGGACGGCAGAGCAGGTGATCGGGCGGTTCGCCAGCGAGCTGACCGCGAGCCTGAGCCTTCACGTCGCGACGCTGGACACCAAGCTGAGCCTGCTGCGCGATCTCGCGCCGGAAGTCGAACGCGAGCTCCGACAACTCGAGCCCACGGCGGCCGCCGCGACAAGCGCGGTGAAGGCGATGGAGTCGGCGTCGCTCGCGTCGATCGCCGAGGTCCAGGGCGCGATGAAGCGGTTCAGCGACGCGCTGGTAGGCGCCCATGCGCAGATCCAGCGGCTCGCGACTGCGACCGAGGTCGCTCTCGCCCCGCGCGAGGCACCGCCCGAGCCTCGGCTAGCCGTCAGCAGTGTGCGCGGCGCGATCGTGGTTGGGCTCGCCGCCGGACTCGGCGCGTCCTTGCTCGGAGCCCTGCTCCGCGTGGTCGGTTGACATGTCGCGGCGATCGCGCGAAGGGATCCACGTCTGGCCCGCATTCAGCGACCTCATGAGTGGGGTGGCGGTGCTGCTCCTGCTGCTCACCATCCGCGCCGACCAGCAGCGCAGGGACGCCGTGAGGCTGCGGGAGGCGAGCGAGCAGCGCGCCCGCGCGCTCTCGGCCGAGCTTGCGGCGTGCAACGAGGCGCGCAAGCCGTACGGAGTGCGGCAGAGGATCATCGAGGATATCCGCACGAGGCTGCGCGACAAGCACATCGAGGTGTCGATCAACCAGCTCGGGAACCTCGAGATCTCGGCGGACATGCTGTTCCCGATCAACGAATCCGAGATCCCGCTGGCGCAGTTCGACGATGCTCGCGCGATCGGCCGCGCGCTCGTAGCGCTGCTCCGCGAGGCGACCGGGAGTTCGGTTGCCATGCTGCTCGTCACCGGCCACACTGATCAGGAGGGGCCCGCCGACGACAACCTCGGGCTGTCGAACCGACGCGCGGCGAGCCTGGTCAAGCTGTGGCAGGACGACAATCTCCCGCAGCGCGAGGTCGACCGCGCCCAGCGCTGCGTGGCGGGCAAGATCGTCGCCGCTGGGATGGGCGAGAGCCGTCCCGTGGTCCCCGATGAACCTGCCGGCAGCAGATCGGGTACCTGCGGCAACCTGCCTGGAGATCGCCGCGGCTGCCGGCGCAACCGCCGGATCGAGATCCGCGTGATTCCCAAGGACGAGTCCACCGATGATGGTAGCGAATGCCGGTGACTGTGCGTTGCCTGCCGTGGGCGGTCGAGCACGGGATCGCGCACGCGCTCGACCTTGCGGCGGAAACGCTGCACTGCTGGGCTCCGGGGAAGCGCCCCGCGAACTCGCGCTGAAGAATACCGAGGGAGGAGGTGCTCGGGCACGCTAATGCGGCCGAGGTCGCCGCGCGCGCCGCGAAGTCGATCCGCACGCCGCGGCAGCGTAGGGGGAGTAGTAGACCGGCCCTGGTCGAGGTAGCGGACGCGGCGAGCACGGCGCAGGTGAGCGGCGGGCCGATCGCGAGCAGGACCTCGCTGACCAGCTCGCGGTGGGTCGCGGCGATCCAGGGCCGCCGAATGGCGAGCCATGTGAAGAGCCCTCACGAGGGGGGTGGTCATCGTCCGCGCGCAGCTCACTGCAGCTGTGCCATCAAATGACCGTCAAATAGTCAAATAGTTGACATTACAGCAAAATCAGACTAACTAGTCGCTGTTCGAGGAGCCCGGATGAAATAGCCGCCCCAGCGGGGACCAGGGAAGCCCAGTGGGACACGTAGCGCATGAACATTCGGCCGGCCGGCACCTGGGTCGACCGCCACGATAGCGCGAGCTTCGACGGCCTCCTTGATGAGGCGATCGCACTGTTCTTCTCATCGATGCGAATCGTGCTCGCACGGAAACGTTCGTGAGCTGATCGTTGCTCACGTACTTCAGGCACGCGTGCAGGTAGCACGCGCGAATTCGATCATCGCGAGCCGTCTTGTCGAGAGGACGGTGGGCGAACAACACGCCTCGCGTAGCGTCGCCACGAACCTCGAACAGCGGGTCAGGAAGCTGAAAGCTCTCGGTCTCGGCGACCACCTTGTCGATCCCGCTGCCTAGTTCCTCGCAGATCCCATCCGGCGCATCAGCGATGCAGTGCACGGACCAACGCAAGCCTGTGTGATCGTTACAGGTGCGCGAGATGGTTGGTCGTCGGCCAGGTGGCGCGCCGGACGATTTTTGTAGTCCGGGACCCGGGGGGTGGCGCCTTATCAGCATGGCGATGTGGAAGTCCCCGGGTGATGCCGCCGAGCAAACGGGTCCCGACGATGGCGACATCCGGACGGCGCTGGGCGCACAGGACGTGCGGCGCGCGTTGACCCTGATGATGGAGCGCTACGGCGACGAGGTGTACCGCTTCGCGTATGCCATGACGCACAGCGATCACCTGGCAGAAGAGGTTCGCCAGCAAGTCTTCGTCGAGGTCTATCGCGACCTGGCGAGCTTTGCGGGCCGCGCGTCGTTGCGGGCGTGGGTGCTCGGCATCACGCGACACCGCTGCCTGGACGCCGCCAAGAAGCACAAGCGCTGGACCCACCGGTTCAAGAACGAGCCTCCACCCGACGAGGAGCCTGACGACCACGAGCCCGAGCGCGCGCTCGACCGGAGCCGGCTGGCGAAGATCCTCGCGGCCTGCCTCGCCAAGCTCGCCCCAGCGGCGCGCGACGCGGTGGTGCTGCGTTACCACCAGGACCTGTCCTACGACGAGGCATCCGCGATCGCCGGTGACCACGCGGGAACGCTGCAACAGCGCGTGGCGCGTGCGCTCCCGGCGCTGCGGCGGTGCCTGGATGCGCGTCTGCAGGTGGGAGAGGGGCGATGATCTGCGAGCGCTACTGGCGCGAGGGGATCGTACTCGTCGAGCGCGGCCTGGATGACCCGCATCGCGAGGGCTGCGCGGACTGTACGCGTGCGCACGCGTCGCGCCAGGAGCTGGTCGAGGCGCTGCCGCTGATCGGCGCGGGCAACAGCGGCGACCCGCACTGGCAGGCCAAGGTCTGGCGGCGCATCGACGAGGAGCGCGCGCACGCCCGGCGCTGGCGATGGCCGCTCGCCAGCGCACTCGCTGTGGCATGCGTCGCCGCGCTGTGGATCGGCCTCGGCCGCACTCGCCCCGGGGATGCGCATCCACGGATCGAGATCATCGCCCAAGGCGAGTCGATGCGATCGCTCTCCGACGCACACGTCGACGATCGCCTGCGCGTCACGGTGGACGAGACCTACGACGTCTGGATCTATCGTGGCGGCCGCGTCAGGTTGCAGTGCCGTGCACGACAGGTGTCGAAGGGCTGCACGCCGAGCTCCGGCGGCATCGTGGTCGAGATGGTCCTCGACACCCCCGGGGCGTATCAGGTGATCACCGTCAAGGCTCCGCCGTCGGCGCTGCTGCTGCGCGGGCTCGATGAGGATCGCGCGGCGCTGGAATCGGCGGATATTCTCTATGACGAAACAGAAGTGATGGTTCGCTAGTAGCTCTCTCTCGCGCGGTCTTCGGTCGACGGCTCACCCGGCGCCAGCAGGAGGGAGAGCCGCTTCACGAAGAAGCCGTCCAGCGCCCCGGTCATGCTCACACCGCGATACCTCCCGTCGCACAGCTGAGCCAGCGTGCGCTCGAGCGGGCTTCCGCCACTTCGCGCGGCGAGCTCCCGGGTCTCGAGGCCCGATACATCCGTGGTCATCGGCGTGGCGATCACCACGAATTCTGTGAGCCGCGGCATGCCGCTTCGAGGCAGACCCTCTGGCCAGCGCAGGCCGACGCCGATGACCGAGCCATCCGCTCGCTGGCCGAGCATGACCGACGGATGCTGGCGATCGAGGACGACACCTCCGCGTGCGAAGTGGGTGAGCAGCGTGATCTTGCCGCGCGCGCTGAGGTTGAGCACGTGCACGAACAGCGGGCGCTGGCCCCGGCGCTCGATCGTCACGTAGTACCGATCGCCGAGGCCGAGCACGCCGCCGTGGTCCGGTAACGGCCGTGCTTGCCCGTCGCGGACGGTCCCGAGCTCGATGACCAGCTCGCCCGCGTGCACCCCGTGCTCGCCTTCGAGCTCGCGCAGGCCCTGGGCGACACCGAGGTTGGCGAGGTGCGCGAGCACACCGCCCAGCCCCGACGAGCATGGCGCGGGTGGAAACAGCGGCCCGCCGGCATCCTCGATCGTCACGGCGTCCTGCGCGATGCGCACCGTCGCGAGCGCGCCGAGCTCGCCGGGCAGCGCGATCCGCAACGTGGGCGACGCGGCGACCGCGGCCTCCAGCGCCGCGCGCGCGGTCGGGGGGCCCTCGAGCGCGACGGGCCACCTCGGGACGGTCCGGCGGATCGGGAGGGCGACCGTATCGCCGGGGATGGGGTGGACGCCGCTGGTTTGCCGCACGGTCGCCGTCGTTGCGAAGACCTCGATGACCTCGAGCCGCGCGAGCGGGCGAGCGTCGTGGATCGGCGCGTCCGCCGGCACGACGTCGTAGGTGTCGCCGACCGCCGCGCCGGTCAGCTGGCCCACGGACAGGCGGACGTGCTCGCCGGCCACGGCGACCGCCACGCTGCGCAGGTCATCGTGCTCGGTGAGCGAGAACAGCCCGCGGCGAACCGGCCCCTCGATGTCCGGCCGTTGCCTGACAAACTGACGGAGCACGCGCGCGCGGATCGCGCCGATGATCGCCGCCCAGCTCACCGGCGCGGCGCCGACCTGGGTCAGGACGTCGATCAGCACGTCGGTGAACACGCCGTGATACTGGCCGTCGGCGCCCGGACGCTCGAAGGCGACCTCGGTCCGACCGCAGGCGACGACGCGGACCGCGTGGGGATTGCCGACCGGGTCGACCGCGTCGAACGCTGGGCCGTAGGTCGCACGCAGCGCCGCCAGGTGGTGGTCGAAGCCGGCGCGGACGGGGTGCGGTAGCGCGCGTGGGGTCGCCCCGTCGACACCGTCGCTTCGGCTCAGCTGCGCGGAATGGCAGCAATCGAGGATCACCGTGACGTTCCGGGTCCTCGCGGTGAGCTGCGCCTGCTTGATCGACAGCTCCCACGCGGTGATGCCGCGCCAGTCGGTGTCGCTGCCGTCCCGGAGATCGGTGGGGGCAATGCATTGCCAGGACCGGCCCTCCTGGGGAACGGACGCGTGGTAGCCGTGGCCGCAGTAGTAAACCACCGCGGCGTCGTCGGGTGCCGAGGTCGCGATCAGCTGATCGTAGCCGGCGAGAATGCCGGCGCGCGTGGCATCGGTCCCGCTCCGCAGATCGACGACGAACCCGCGCGTGTCGAGCATCGCCGCCATCCGCCGGACGTCGTTGTCGACGCCGCGGAGCCCTTCGATCTGCGAGCCGAGAACCAGCGCACGCCGTGCCATGCGTCACCTCCGTCTATGAACCCGTTGCGAACGATGAAAACGAGGCGACGGGGCGGGCAACGGCGATGCCGTGGTCGCCCCGCCGATCGCGGTGCCTCCGGTTAGATACTCGCAACTACCTTTGCGTCGGCGGTGGTCATGAATGTCTGCAGCGCAGACGTGTCGAGGGGCGCGAAGTACTCGGTGGCGCGGAGCGGTGGTGTCGGGTCGTTGTCCTTGCTGTTGGTCGCGACCACGTCGAAGGCCGAGGTATCGCCGGTGACCTGGACCTCCTGGCTGGAGACGATCTTGTAGATCCCTGGCTCGATCGTGGGCGCATTCGCACCAGCCGACAGCGACACCGGGGCGGCGTCCATGCCGCATAGCTGAAGGTCGCCCTCGCAGGTCGAGATGTTGATGAACGTGGTCTTGTATACATAGATGGCAGTGCGCATGTTTCGTCCTCCAATAAAGATGAGTCAGCAGATGACTTGTGGGTATTATCGTAATCAGCGATCGGGTGCACTTTCGGCGCACACAGCGGGACCGAACACGGCGAAGTACGGCCAGTCCCCCTTGGCGTCTCCGTTGTCGATCTTTGCGAGCTCCGCTTGGACGGTGGCGAGAGCGCGCGCTGGATCGGCGACACCGCCGGCGCGATAGAATCGGGTGCTGATCTCCGGCGCGCCACGGTCGGAGATCGGCCCCAGCGTGGCGACGACGTGCTGCGAGCCGGCGCCGAGAAACCCCGAGGCCAGCGAGCCGGCGAGCTCGGAGTCGTCTGACGTCGCGCCGTTGCAAGCCGACAGCACGACCAGCGAGGGAGCCAGCTGATACGCCGAAATCTCCAGCGCCGACACCTCGCGGTCTGCAAGCACGATCGCGGCGCCATCCGTGCCGATCTCGGTGTGCGCAGCGACGTGCAGCACGGCATCGCTGGCAGCAGCGAACAGCGCCGCCCTCGTCGCGTCAGCGCCGATCTCGCTGGTGGCGTGGAGCAACTCGGCAACCTGTTCGCCCTCGGTCGACGCGTTCGGGATCGTCTTGTCGAGCGTTGCGAGTACGGTCGCGTGACCGGAGCGGCTCGCGGGAACACAGCGGGTCTCGGGCAGCCGCAGCAGGCGCACGATCGGACGCATCGCGATCAGCGGGGTGCCGCCTCGGCGCAGCGCGGCCACCGGCAGCCCACCGAGCTGGCCGTCGAGGACCACGTGCAGCACCTCGCCGGTCTTCCGGAAGGCGTCGTCGGGTAGCAGCAACGCACCTAGCCTGGAGGCCAGCTCGACGTCGGTAGCGTGACCGCTGAATTTGGCCACGAGCTCCTGGACGTCCGCCAGCGCCACGACCCTGGAGAGCTGTGGTGGGCCGTGGTGGGCCGTCAACCTCCAGACATCGCCATCCGCGACGATCAGCGCGAGCAGGTCGATGTCACGCATCGTGCGCAGCACGGATTCTGGGTCAGGTCGCCCGGCGAACGCCACCTGCGATGCCACGCGCAGCCATGTGCCGAGTCGGGTGACCTGATCGGCCACGCCGCGGTAGTCGAGCGAGGCGGGTGGCCGTGGCCTGACCAGCGCGTCTTGCACGGTTCGTCCCTGCCACTGGTCGAACGCCATGGCGGCAGCCTTGACCTGATGACTGCGTGCGCGGGCAGTGAACAGCAGCTCGTAGGGAGCGCGCCACTTGGCCAGGACCCAAGGTCGCAGCTCGAGCACGGATTGTCCGGTACGGATGTCCTCGGCTTGGTCGACGCCTCGTCTGGCCCATTGCTCGGCGCTCTGGAGGTCGCCCCTCTCGAGCTCGATCCGGGCCCGAAGGATCGCGAGGTCGATCTGCTCGTCTCGATCGACGGAGTCATCGCCACCGAGCAGCCGAAAGTACGTATCGGTCAGGGAGGCCGCGCGTGCCAACTCGTGCTCTCGGTACGCGATCTGCGCGGCCACCCACGTGCGTCCTCGATCCTTCTTGTTGTCGACATCGAGGCGCGTTGCAGTGTCGAGGTGACGCCGAGCCTCGGCGATCTGCCCGGTCTCAGCAAGCGAGTACGCGAGGTTGAGCTCCGTTTTGATGATCCAGAGGTTGTCCCGTGAGCCCTTGCGAAAGCCCAGCGCTTTCATCAACAGAGGGATTGCTGACGCATGGTCCCCAACTTCCTGCCTGTAGCTACCACCCTGATAGGCAAGATCACTACGCTCGCGATCGCTGGCGGCCAGCGGCGTAGCGATCTTGATCTCCCGCTCCGCTGCCCCCAAGTAGCCCACTTGAATGAGCGTCTTCGCTGCGGTGAGGTGGCAGTAGACCTGCAGGCTCGTATCGCCATCCAGCTGCGCTTGCGTGATGCACTCATCGACCAGTTGCAAGGCCTCGGCAAACTGGCTGCGATCCACTCGGATCATCGCGAGCATTCCGTCATCAATCGCGAGCTGTTTCGGGTTCTGCTCCATACGGTGAAGCGCTCGCGCCTGATCGAGCGCTGTCATGGCATCGTCGTCCCTGTCTTCGCCTCGGGCGATCTGGCCGAGGAGCTGGAGCGCGTCTGATCGCGCCGGCGTGGCAAGCCACCGCGCCGCCATCCGCTTGGCACCGACATGATCGTCGCCCGCGTACAGGGCCCTTGCCAGGAGCACGCCGATTGTTGGGTCCTGGGTGCGTTCAAGCTCAAGCTGACATACCTGCACGGCGGTACGCGATCTTTCGTGCACGGCGGCGGCACAATCGGATCGTCGGTGGCCGAGCAGGATGTCGGGGTTCGGACGGATGATCGCCACGCACAGCCCGACGACCACTCCCATCCGTGCCAGCCTGCGAGGCCAGGATGGCCGGAGTCGAGCCGGGCGTTCGAGTGGTACAGCCGGCCTGCGATGGTTCCCGTCACTCATGTTCCCTCCGCGAGGGACCATAGGGGAAGCGGACCCGTGGGGCCATCCCGATCGCCGCAGCCGGTCGAGCGCGATGCGCGCCCACACGCGGCTCTGCCACGAGCGATCGTCGCGGCGGATGGTACGGCGGCTGCGCTCGCTCACCGCCACACTCCCGGGAGCGCCGCCGCGCCCCTGCGCGCGATGACATGTCGCCTACCCGACGCCGCGGCTCGACGGAATGGCGATGGCTGCCGATCGCGCCACCGCGGTCGCCGGACTGTTCTCGAAGCCGCCACATTGATAAGGCGACGCGACTCGCCGGGCGAATACGGCGATTTCGTGAAAATGAAGATCTTGTAGTCCAGGGTCCATTCGGATCGCCTTCTCGCTGTGATGCCCGCGTTGCGTTGGACGGTGGATCAGCGATGACCGGCAGGGTCGGATACCGCGAGTCGGAGCTTCCGGAACCGCCTCCGGGGCATGGAGGCCGCGTGGGCGATGGACGGCGGTGCATCTCGGTGATCGGCATCGACCGCTACCGGAGGTGGGATCCCTTGAACAACGCGGTCGGCGATGCCCGCGGCGTGGCCGCCGCATTCGAGGAGCTCGGGTTCGTGCCGGTCATTGCACCGCTGCTCGATGATGCGGCGACCGGTGACGCCATCCGCTGCCTCCCGACCCGCCTGAAGCCGGAGCTCGACGGGAACGACAGCCTGGTCGTGTTCTTTGCAGGTCATGGTCACACCCTCACGGAGCGATTTCTGGATGGGTTCCCCGTATCCAAGGGGTACCTGATCCCGGTCGATGCGGACCGCTCCGAGAAGCGCGACCACACCTGGGAGCGCATCGAGCCCTGGCTGACCATGATCGCGGAGCTGCCTCCGCGCCACATCCTCGTGATCCTGGATTCCTGCCGCAGCGGGATCGCACTGAGTCGTGGCATCCAGCATCGCGGAGTAGGGGTGCGGACCGACGGCTCGTCGGTTCCCTTTCACGAGCGCCGTAGCCGGCGCGTCCTCACCTCTGCGCTGGATGACCAGCGGGCCATGGATGGCGGGCCGGTCGCGGGGCACTCGGTGTTCACCAGCTACTTGATCGAGGCGCTACGCGGCGGCGCCAGTGCCGGGCCGCGTGAATCGTCGGTGGTGGGCGTGGAGGCGATTGCGAACTACGTGCGTGACCGCGTTCTGGACCATAGTGGTTCCAGGCAGGTTCCGGGCCTCGGCTGGCTCGAGTTTGACGATTGCGGAGAGCTGCGTCTCCCGTGCAAGCCACCACACGTGGCCTCGCTACCGCAGCCGCCGATCGTTCCCGATCCACGACCGCGCAGCATTCCGCAAGGCCCACGCTCACGTGCGATGCCGCCGGCCAGGCCGGTCGTGCGTGCGCGTACGCGGCGGCCTGCGGCGGTGCCGGATGCGGCGCGATCGCTGCCGAGCGCACGAGATCCGCGACCAGCGTCGATCCAGCGGGAGCCGGCCGGGGCGATCACGGCGCCTCCGCGCGGCGAGACCGGCGGGCTTCCGGACCGCACCGAGGGCTGGACGCTCGATCCGGTGCTGGCCGCGGCGCTCGATCGCCACGGTGAGGAGCGCCGGCGCGGCGCGCAGGTGCTGACGATCGTCGCCGGAGATGCGCTGGCGGCGCAGACCTCGTGGGGCACGTGGGCGGCCCGCCATGGCTACCTGACGCTGGCGACGCCGTCGGTCGGCCTCGACGCCGTCGTCGCCGATCTGCTGGCCCAGACCCCGTGGCTGCGCTGCGTGCCCGAGGCGCGCAAGCGGCTCGCCGCGGCGGCGCGGATCGACGTGCAGGCGGTGGATGCCTCGCTCGACGCGCGATCGATGTCGGAGCGCCGGACCTGGATCGACGACGTCGCCGGGCTCGATCCGCATGCGCGGGTGAGCGGCTGGCTGCTGTCGTGGCTCCGGCGCCCGGCGGCCCGCGCCCCCGACCTGACCACCGCGCCCGTGCGCCACGGCGAGCTGCTCGCCATCGCGTGCGATCTGGCGTCGCCGACCGCCGTGCTCCTGTTCCACCCGGCGCCCGACGAGCGGTGGCTGGAGCGCGCGGTCGCCACCGCGGCGGAGCTGATCGGCTATCTACCGGCGCACTCGGTCGCCGTGACCGCGCCCGACGCGCTCGTGGCGCGCGTGGTCGGCGGCAATCGCCCGGGCACGGCGTGGACGATGGCGCGGCAGGGGCTGGTGAAGGTCGAGGCGCTGGCCCGGCGCCTCCCCGGCCGTGCGCGCCACAGCACGATGCGCGTGCTGTTCGACGCGCTCGCACGCGATCCGCGGACGCGTGGCCGGTTCGCGCTCGACGGCAAGGTCGCCACCGCGGACGGACCGGCGATCGACGTCGCGCTGGTCGCCCATGACGCCCGGATCGCCGTCGAGCTCGACGCCTGGTACCACTTCCACGACCCGGAAGGCTATCGCCGCGATCGCGTGCAGGACACGCGTCTCTCGCGCGCCGGGTACTTCGTACTCCGCTTCCCCACCGAAGACGTCGACGATCGACTTGCGTCGACGATCGAGCAGCTTGCCATTGCGCTCGCCGGCCGCCGCGCCGTGCGCACCCTTCTCTAGGAGATCCTGTATGGCTCAATCTCGCGATGAATCTCTGCCGTCTCGCATCGAGCTCGTCGTGCTCGCATGCCTCTCTCAATCGAAGCCGCCGAGCGATGCCGAGCTCGGTGACGCCGTCCAGCAGCTGGCCCTGCCCAGGGAGACGCCCGAGGCCGCGCGCCGTCGTGCCCTCGAGCTCCTGGCGGGGCTGGAGCGTCGCGCGTGGGTGACCGGCGATGACGACGCGCCCGGGCGAGGCCGGAAGCGCAAGAGCCAGCCGCGGAAGCTGACCGACAGCGGCAAGCGTGCGCTGCGCACTGCCTTCCAGCTGACCCGCGCGCCCACCTGGGCCCAGGTACGTGACAAGCACCTTGCGTCCCTGGTGCTCGGCGTGCCGCCGGGATCGGAGCTTGCCAGCAGGGCATGCACCGAGAACGCCATGATGGCGGCGGTGCTGTGCACGCGGTTCGGCGTGCGTGACGCGCACACGCCGGTGGCCGTGTGCGACGCGCTCATCGCAAACGCCCTCGGAATGTCGCTGGGCGCGTCCGGCGGCAGGCTGACGCTGGATCGCATCCGGGCGCACGTCCTCCTGCGCGGGATCGACGGGCAGGCCCGGGATGCCCCGAGCCCGGACGGCACGGGTTACGCCGCCAGGCTCGCGGCGTGGATCGCGTGCAGCACCGTGGATGCCAGCGGGACCCAGCGCAAGATGTCCCGAGCGCTCGCGCGCCGCTGGGTCTGCGGGGAGGCCAACCCGCTGGGCGTGGGTTCGGCGGATCCCAGGATGGGCGAGTCCGCAACGTCGACGCCAATCGCGGCTGCGCCGCCACCGCGACCGGCGGCTCCGGACAACCATGCGCGCGTACGGCCCGTGGTCTCCGCTGCTGAGCCAACGCGCCCCCCGCCGCCCGATGGTCAGGCCGCGCAGCCCGCGCAAGATCTGCTCGACGTCGTGCGCGAGACGATTCCTCGCGTCGGCGCCGAGGGCCGGTTCGGCGAGAAGGTCTACGTGTCCGCGATCTGGCGCACCATCGAGCACGATCGCAAGGCCGGCGATCTCTCCCTCGACCACTTCAAGCGCTGGCTGGTGCGGGCGAACCGCGACGGCTGGCTGGTGCTCGCGCGCGCCGATCTGATCGGTGCGATGGACGCCAAGCAGGTCAACGAGTCGGAGATCAATGATCGCGGGGCGACGTTCCACTTCGTCCTCGATCAGCAGAACGGCGCGGCCGCCTCGCAGCGGGAGAGTCATGCGGGCTGATCCAGGGGGTCGGCCGGCGCTCGCCCAGATCCCGACCGACCTCGCCGGGATCTGTCGGGTGCTGACGAGCTTCGTGGCGGGTGCGCGCGGCAAGGCGCTGATCGACGACCTGCGCGCCACGGTCGGTGGCGCGACCACCCAGATCCTGTGGCAGGCGTTATTCGCAGACTGCCTGCGCGTGGTCCACAGCGCGGTGATGGCCGACGGCATCATCGAGGATCCCGAGATCGAGGCGCTGTACGAGATCATCGCGGCGGCCGCGCGCCACTACGCCGCCGGGCTGCGCGCGCAATACGGAGAGCTCGCCGTGACCGATCCCGAGTCCGCGCGTGCCTTCCTCGATCGCTATGCCGCCGATCGCGGTCCGTTCGGCCGGGGCGCGCGGATCCGCTGGCCCGGCCTGACGCTGTGTCGCCGGGCCGCGGAGCTCGGGGAGCGCGAGGCGCTGCAGCGCTACACGAAGGTGATGACGTCGATGAGCGCCGAGGCGTCCCGGCTCGGCCGGCTGTCCGACGACGATCCGCGGTGGCGCGGGCACGCCGACGAGCTCGACGAGCTGACGCGGATCCTGGCCAGCGAGACCACCGCGATGGCGCACGGCGTGGACCGCCGGGTCCAGGCGTTCCTGGCGCCGTGCCGGGTGTTCGGCGCGGTCCAGCAGGCGTCGTCGATCTTCGAGAACGACCCGTTCGACGTCGAGGCGGTGCATCACGAGGCCCGCGTCAGCTTCGAGCAGCTCGTGGCCCAGGCGACGACGCGGCCGCAGATGCCCGATCTGGGACAGATGCTGGTGGTCCTCGGCGACTCGGGCGCCGGGAAGACGCACCTGCTGCGCGGCTTCCGCCGTCACGTGCAGGAGGGCAACCGCGGGTTCGTGGTCTATGCCCAGCTGCAATCGAGAACCGACGACTACACGCGCTATCTGCTGTTTCATCTCGTCGATTCGCTGTCGCGGCGCTACTCGGAGCAATCCGGCAGGACGGGGCTGCGCGAGCTCGCCAGCGGCCTGTTGCGGCTCGCCGGGCCACCTTTGCGCGAGCGCCTGGAGCAGTTCGCCGACGACACCTTTGATGCGCGCGGCAACCTCGCCGACCACGTCAACGAGCTGGTCAACGAGCTACTCGGGATCCCCGAGCTGGCGAGCTTCGATCGCGACCTGCTGCGGGTCTTGCTCTATGCGCTGCGTCCCGATCCGCGGACGACGTCGAGCGTGTACAAGTACCTGCACTGCGAGGACATGAACGCCCACGATCGGCGCTGGATCGGCGACGTCACGCCGCGGACCCGGGACGATGATCCGCACTGGATGATCCGCGCGCTCGCGCGGTTTGCCGCGGTGACCCAGCGCGCGCTGGTGGTGATGGTCGACCAGGTCGACCTCGCAGGGTTCGAGGCGGACTCGACGAAGATCTTCCGCCGCGCGATCGATGCCCTGTACCGGATCGTGAGCGAGATCCCTTCGGCGGTCGCCGTGGTGGCGTGCCTGTCGGATCTGTACAACGCGGCGCGCGCCGAGCTGAACCGCCCCGCGCTCGACCGGCTCGAGAAGGCACCTCCGATCGCCAGGCTGCAGGTCAACCGGTCGTACGCCGAGATCGAGGCGGTCGTCGCACGCCGTCTGTCCTGGACGTTCGCCGAGCACGGCACCGTCCATCGCCCGGAGCAACCGGTGTACCCGATCCCCGAGAGCGAGCTCCGCCAGCTCGAGAATCGCCGGCTGCGTGACGTGCTCGAGTGGTGCCATCAGTTCCAGGCGCAGTGTGCCGCGGCCGGCCAGATCATCAATGCCGATGAGCCGGTCACCGTGGAGGTCAGGACCCGCGAGCTGGATCTCGATACGATCGCAGCGGCGTGGAGCGAGGCGATCCAGGCCAAGGATCTCGAGATCCCCGACGACGATGACGAGATCCTCGCCGTCGTCGCCGAGGCCGCGAAGGCCTACGTGCACGAGGTGCAGCTGTCGCTCGTCGCACCACCGTACAAGAACGGTGTGCTGCGCCTGCAGATGTCTCGTGACGACGACCACGCCGCGCTGGCGGTCGCCGTGGTGAACTCTCCCTACCAGCGCGGCGCGTTCACCGGTCAGATCGATTCGCTGCGCAGGCGTGCCCGGGGCATGGTGCCGATCGCCGTCCGCACGCTCGAGTTCCCGCGCGGCCGCGCCTGCGACAAGGCGATGGGTCAGCTGGTCAATATCCGAGGCCGGGGAGCCTACCTGGACGCATCCACGCTCCGCGCGCTGGTCGCGTTCCAGCGGTTCGAGCCGCCGTTCGCGGCCGACCGCATCTCGGCCTGGCAGCTGCGCGATCGGCCGATCTCGAGCCTGCCGGCGGTGATCGAGATCTTCGACTTCGATCGGTCCCGCGTCGATGGGCCGGTCGGCGGCGGCCGTCGTGCATCGTCCGCGTCCGGCGAGACGAGCGGTGGGACCGAGGCGTCGTCCGACACCTTGCCGCCGGTGGACGCGCCGGCGTCGTGCGCGCCGCCCGCGGAGCCGGCGTCTCCGGGCACGATCTCGTGGGACCCGACCGGCGCGCCGAGCGGATCCACCGTCGTCGCCGATGCGATCGAGCCGGACGAGGTTCCTGACGAGGTGCCAGACAAGGATGATCGCAGGCCGGCGGGCGAGCCAGAGCCACCGCCGCGCATCGCATCTCCCGAGCCGTCCGGGAGGCGCAAGCCGCGGCCACAGAAGCGCGCGGAACGATCAGCCCCTCAGCCGGCCGCTGCATCGGCCCAGCAGCTCTGGGTCGGGAACAGCACCAGCTTCGAGGCCGAGCCCGTCCTGCTCGATGCTGCGGTACTGCTGCGCCACGTCGCGATCGTCGGCGGCGCGGGGAGCGGCCGGATCGCCGCCGCGCTGAACCTCGTCGAGCAGACCCTCGAGCGCGGCGTGCCCGCGATCGTGCTCGATCGCACCGGCGAGCTGAGCGGTTACGCCAGACCGGACTGGTGGCAGCAAAGCCAGGATTCCGAGCGCGCTCGCCGGCTCGCGGAGCGGATCGATGTTCGCCTGTTCACGCCCGGGATCCGAGGCGGCCGGCCGCTCTCGGTCGCGGTGGTCCCCGACCTGTCGCGTGTCCCGGAGGCCGATCACGATCGCGCGGTGCGGCTCACCGCGGATGCCGTCGCGGCGACGCTGCGAGCCGGCACCAGCGCCGATGAGGCCGCGCGGCTCGCCGTGTTGACCCAGGCGATCACGATGCTCGCGAGGCAGGCATCGCCCGGCGGGCTACTCGAGCTGATCGCGCTGATCGAGACCGGCGGCGACGCGCTGGCCGGGGCGGGTGGCGACGACCCGCTGCGCCACAGCCTGATCGAAGATCTGGTCGCCCTGCTCGGCAACGCCGACGTGTTCACGCCCGGCGCCGAACCGCTGACCGCCGCGACCCTCATCGGGCCGACGTCCGGTGGGCGGGTTCCGCTCGCGATCATCAGCACCCGGTTCCTCGGTGACGGGCCGCGGCTGCGGTCGTGGGCCGCGCACCTGATCGGAACAGTGAACCGCGAGCTCGCGTCATCCACGAGCGACACGCTCCATACCCTGTTCGTCGTCGACGGCGCCGACCTGTTCCTGCCCGCCGGTGCCGGCAAATCGCCCGCGAAGGAGCCTCTGCCCGAGCTGCTCGGGCGGGCGGGCGCGGCCGGCCTCGGCCTCATCCTGGCGTCGCAGCGTCCCGGAGAGCTCGACTACCGGCGCTGCGCGCCGATCGACACCTGGTTCGTCGGCAAGACCGAGGAGCAGACGCTCGACAAGATGAAGCCGCTGTTCGAGCATCGCCCGCTCGGCCACCGCAACCCGAGCCGGCTCGAGTCCGGGCGCTTCGTGATGTTGCACGACGGCGGCGCGCGCGATGTGGAGCGCGCCTCGCCGCTGATCCGGATCGAGCCGCTCGGAGACGTCGAGTTGAAGAGCCTGGCCGCTCGCACACGTCCGCGCGCCCGGGATGCTCCGCCCGTCCGGCGCGCCGAGGCTGCAGGGGATGGCCCGTAACCGCGGCTCGCTGGCACGCGCGGCCCGGACGCGACGAGTGATACGACTACGGGCAGTTCCGCCGATGGCGGCCCACTCGTCAATCGAACAGCGGCGACAGGCGCGCAGCTTGCCCCACGTCGAGCGTTGCGACCTGCAAGGGCTGCGAGATGCCGAGCCTCACCTATCAGCACCCCGATCTGCTGTACTCGGCGGCATGGCGCGATGGCGGCGAGGCGCTCGTCTACCTCCTGTTCGAGCATTTATGCGGTGCACCGCATAGGTGTTCAACGAGCACGTTGCCTCCGAGGCACTACAAGCGCTCCTGGAACGCGAGATCGGCCCCGAAGCAAAGGACACCATCGTGACAGCCGGACAGCAACTCATCAAGCAGGGCAGCGAGCGTGGGATCGCCCGCTCGCCGATCGACGTCTACGAAGCCCGCTTCGGTGCGATTCCGGAAGAGATCCGCGCGGTCATCGAAGCCACCCATGACGAGCCCATCCTCGTCACCTGGCTCAAGCTCGCTGGCACCCGTGGGGCAGATGAGGTCACCGCAGCCATCCGCGCCTTTCGCCGAGTTGATGCCGCGCTCGCGCACGGTCTCGAGGGCTCGGTCAGACGTGCTGGTCGACGAGGATCGGGTTGCCGTCGGGATCGATGACCACGAAGCGCCGCCGCGAACCTCGAAGCCAAGCTTCTGGTACAAGGTCCGTGAGGCTGCGAGGTCCTTGACCATGACCACCGCCA